>Ga0209056_10001149_pt1 | contig 29152 bp, 22 predicted proteins | sample GraSoiAngelo_114_FD_185876 | JGI IMG/M metagenome (GOLD analysis project Ga0209056, IMG submission 185876) | Grasslands soil microbial communities from the Angelo Coastal Reserve, California, USA - 14_0903_13_40cm (SPAdes) (version 2) | ecosystem: Environmental > Terrestrial > Soil > Grasslands... | reverse complement strand
ACCGCCGTTTTCCCGCGAGCAAATCATGCAAATCAATACCAAAACCTGCGGCCGTGCCCTCGATCGGTCCGGTCTCCGGACGAGCTGGCAACAGGCACTCGCGTCAGGCACGAACAAAGAAATGGTGGATGGACTTAAGGCAGTTGAGGAAGCATTGCCCCACGGATTTGTTCTAACGAACACAATCACCTCGCTTCTGATCGAAGCTTGGTTCATTTTTCTAACTCTGTTCTTTCAGTTTCTGCGCGGTGCCGCGCGCTTTCCCGGCTCCCAGGATTCGCTTGCGCGCCTAGCTGCAGTTGCAGGTCTCGCCGCCGCAATCAGCCTTCCTTGGGCGCTTCTGGCGGTGTGGCGGTTCATTCGCCACGGGACCCCCGAACGCAGTATTCGGGAAATTGGCCGCGCTGTACTTGAGTCCTTACAGTACGAAGGGTCCATCGAGCAGACCGCTGCACAGATGCGCGTGTACGCTAATAGGAATGACGACGGAACTGTTTTCTGCTGGGTCGGAGGGAGCACAGGAAGGGATCAAGCGGCCTTTCTACGTGCCCTCAGAGAGGTTCTCCGGCCCATCGAAAATCCGCGGTACTTTCTAGCCCGGAAACGGCTGTGGCGTGCTTTCCGTGAAGACTATTTCGCCGTTCCGGACATCCTTGCGAGGAAGAAAGAAATCGCGGAATTCTTCGCAAAGCGCTGGGGGCACCTCGTTGGGCCGGTACAACTTGTCTATGCGCGCACTCCAGAGGGCCGTCGGATGTTGCTTCGAGCGCGTGTGCATTCACTCGCTGGCGCGTTCCAAAAACGCTCGGAACGTGTAAGCTGCTGGAAGTGACCAACTGTCACGCGCCGCTAGAGTCTGTTTTTCTTTTTGGGATTGGCACCTCACTGCCCGGATAATCTCCAAGCAGGGGACTAATCTTGTTTGACTTCTTCAAATCACAAGCGTGGTCGCTCGATGGGCTGACCCCTCCCTGGAGTAACGACGTCTCAATCTATATCTACATTCGTGACAACCCAAAGACCACAGAACTTCCGGACACTCCACGGCCCAGAAAACCTAACGAATTGACCTGGAGTTCGGGTGCACTCGACGGTGTATTCGGTCATCACCTGGCTTCAGCGAAGCCGGAGGAAATGAGTCGCCGGGTTCAGAAGCTGTTGAGTGCTCTGAAGCGATTGCTAAGAGAAGCCACGGATGAGAACCTCAAGTCGTTGTATGACGTAGTCCTTGAAGAATCCATTCTTCCGATCGCGGACGCATTTCAGTCAGAACTGTCGAAGAATGTACCTTCGCACGAAGCGAAGGTCGCGCAGATTGGCAGATACTTCGCCGCCGGTGCGGACCGCAGAGAGGCAACCAAGTTTGGAATCCTGTTGCTGGAAGTTTCCGGGAACCGTACTGACTCATCTCTCTTGGAAACGCTGGCACTCAACGACGAATTCACCTTGTTCGCAGCACTCGCGCTGGCTCATGTCACCGATGATCCTGCCCGAGCATTGTGGGGCATTGCGAAACGGGTTCACGGTTGGGGTCGCATACAAGTCGTGGAGCGACTGAACGGAACGCGCAATTTGGAAATTCAAGGGTGGATGCTACGCGAAGGCTTTCGGAATGAAGTGATGGATGGTTATCTCGCTGGAATCTGCGCTCGAACGGGAAACCTTCACTTAGAGCTTGATAGCTCTGATATCGATCAGCGCTTGCTCGAGGGGGCAGCGGGGATCATTCGTGCTTTGCTCGAGGGCGGACCTGCGGACTCTATAGATGATTACGAGCATGCTCCTGAGGCTATTCAACGGTACGTTGGCCATATCCTCAAGGTCAATAACCTCAATTTGGAACATTTTCTTTGTGTGTCAGAAATTCTCGAATTTCTCTCGAATGATGAAGGTTGGGAATCGCGCCTTTCAAAGGGATGGACGGGCGAACTCCGAGGGCAAATTCGTGATCAGTGCCGTGAAATCGTCAATCGCGATGTGTGGCGGAAGAAGGTCGCAGTCGGGCTGAAGTCCGAAGACCCGATGATTTTCGATGAGGCGGATATCGCGGCAGCTAAATTGAAAATTGACACTCGAGATTTGCATTTTGCGCGGGTCCGGTCTGCTCCTATCACGTCGGGCTCATGGTACAGGCTTCTTCAGCAAACGGACGAGACTCAAATTGACGAAATTATTGATTTCGCCTCCAGTGTTCTTCCATTGGAAAAGATCGCTGCTGGTCCGGCCGACCACTTGGGTTTAGGACCAGGATACGAAGCCCACGGCGCTCTCGACTGGCTATTGCAGGACCTGAAACGCTTCCCCGGCCGAGGGTGGCAACTTATCAAGACTGGTTTGCGCAGCCCAGTGGTCAGGAATCGGAACATGGCCCTGCAAGCGTTTCTTGCCTGGCCGCGCGACCGATGGCCCGCAGAGGCACTCGGATTGCTTCAACGGGCCGCGCAGACGGAACCGAACGAAGATCTGCGGGGTCGCCTCGAAAAGGCAACCCGTTCAAACTGATCGATGCGACTGTGACATTGTATATTTGAGCAAACGTCAAATGGACAAGATGAAAAAACAGCTGAAAGGACGACCGCTGGCTGTCGACCCCAATGCGACCAGTTCTTCTAGTACGGAGCCTGCGTTCATCGCAAAACCGGCAGGTGCGCCTGTCTATCATGGTTTTCAGGTGCTCGAAGATGTCGTTGTGGAAGGCTTTACTTTCGGAAAGATTACGGACTTCGAGGCGGAGCCTTGCCGAGAGGGAGATGCATTCGTAGTGGCACCAGACAATAGTCGCGCGGGTTTGGTCTGGGAGGTCACTAATGAGGTTTCTATGTCGCAGATCAGCCCGCTCGAAGATGATCGATGGGGTGTCTGGTCGGTCTCATTTCCCCATCCAATGAACAGCCGCGAGAACGTTCGTCGGAATTTGGAATTGATCCTCCCCTCTCTCAAAACGAAGTGGGACGAATGGCGCAAGAAGTTCCCCAGAACATAGAGAATGACGCATTGGGGAAGAATCTGAGAAGCCGTGGTGTTTCTGTTTAAATGGCGCACAGGCCCAGAGTCGATTATTTTCCAAATCGGAAATTTTGAGGTGCGCGCAAGTTATATCGTCTTAGAATGAGTTTGTACGACTCCCCGGCTCTCTCAAAAGCCGGTTCGGGCGGCCTATGTGACCGCCCACTTTCATTTATGGCCGCCCCCGCCGCCCCAGTGCATCCAGCTCCCAGAACAGTCGTTTACATCGATGGTCAGATTTGAACTGACGACCTTCGGGTTATGAGTCGACGATCACACTCTAAGTCCCATTGATTCGGTTGCCCTTACAACAATGAGACCCCCGAAATCGACGCAATAAGGCCAAGTTTTGGACCCCAGTTGGACCCTGGAATTGGGGTCAAAACTTAGTCAGAAGCGGCTGGGCTAGCAGTGCGTTTTGTCTGCCGCGAGGATGGCCGTCGGTTAGTTCGTAAGGCAGCGCGTGTGGATCGAACCTCGAAGCGCACACCTTCCGCGTTCCGCAAATAGGCAACGATTTCAAACAGATTCCTGGCAGTCGGATTCCCGTTCGGGCCAAACATTTGGTGAAGCGTCTTAACGTGAATTTTCGTATGCGCGGCCAGCTTGGGGAAGCCGACTGTAGCATTGATGTAATCACGCAATAGCTCTTTGCCGACTGACACCTCGCCAGAAAGAAGGCCTTCGATGGCTTCGCTAAGAAGCCCTTTTCGGAAGGCAGCGTCGCGTTTCACGCGTGCCTGAACTGTTTCTCTAAAATCTCGCGTCAAAGCCATGTTCACTCCTCTTTTGTTTCTTTCTGCTGCTTCTTTCTCTGCTTGTAGTCTTCCCACCGTTCGAGTGCAAGCTTGATGTCGTTCTGTTGGCGTTGTTTTGTGCCACCGCCAAGAAGGATGACTGTTTGCTCGCCCTCTTTTCCAAAATACACACGGTAACCTGGCCCAAAATTGATCTTGCACTCGTAAACACCAGCCCCAACACTCTTGGCATTAGAGAAGTTCCCGAGTCCTACGCGGTATAGAGCCGTTGTCACCTTCCGTGCGGCATCGGAATTCAATCCGTCGTACCACTCGCGAAAAGGACTGCGACCGCCACGCTCGTTATACTCGCGGATATCAATCATCGTTTCGATGGTAACATATATTATACCATTGTTAAAGGGTTCACGACGGTCTTTCTTTTGCCTCAAGTGAAGCCATGGCTGCCGCCACATCCCTAATCCCGCTCGCTCTCAAGGCGTGGTCAAGGTCTCCGGCCGTACGCAATGTGAAGAATTGCAGCCGTCACCGCCAGCATGTGGCCGGGCGTTCCCACGGTTCCCATCATGGTGATGGGCGCGATCGACGGAACGCTATCTCCGCGCGCAAGGCATTCCCTGCTACGGCGTCCAGGCCTTCTTCATGGACCGCGACGACGTCCGCTTCCACGGGCGCGACGAACGCCTCGGTGTGCAATCTTTCTACGAAGGCCAAGCCTTCCTTTACGAACTGGCCAAGCGTCTCAGCCATTAAGCCGTGCCACGCGAAGACATAGGTTCGTCTGCGATTGGCGCGTACGCAAATACACCCGACGCAGTAAAGTAGTAGATTCTAGAGCGTACGAAGAAATATGCTCGCCCTAGCCAGCTCCGGAAAACGCATTCCCGCCCTCGCTGTGGTGGGCTGTCTCGCCGGCCTCGCAACTTGCGGCAGCTTTCGGCTGCTCGTTCTTCTACCCGAAGGCTTCTCCGAATCGATCGGCTTCATTTTCGGACTATTTCTCTGCGGATATTTCTGGCTGTTCGATGAGACGCGCTCTGTGTGGAGAGCTTTAGGCTTCGTCGGTGCGTCCACGCTCGCTTACCTAGCTGCCTACAACGCCGGAATGCCGGTATCTAACCGTTGGCCCGTTAGGTTCGAGCTGTTTGGCCTAAATCCTGGTGAAATCAATGTGCTCCTCGTCGGTGGCTTCGTTGGAGCAGCGATCCTATTTCTAGCCTTGTGCTTTTTTTTCCCGGCGCGTCAGTCGGCACCCCGTCTCCTCTTGAATCTCGGAGTCTTCGTGGTTTCCGGAAGTGTGCTGGGAGTCGTCGGCTACGCGCTCGGCCCATCACTCGGTGTGATAATTTGGCACTTGCTGCGATTTTTACACCTCGGCGAGCCGTCCCAGGCCAGCCAATTACAGCCATCCCGCGACACCTCGTCTTTTTACTCGATGTACGTTGCCTGGCAAACGGGAGTTGCCACCCTCGTGGCTTTGCTTTTTCCTCTTCATTCCGAAGCACGCGGCTCGTCACCTACCACCGCCCTTGGTTCTTCAAGCGCTGCCGAACTTGGTAAGACTCCATTGCCGCTCTGGAAGCGACTCGTAGCTGTTTCGACGATTCTCCTGGTAGTGTTTTTTGCTGCTTCCCAAGTGCATCGCCTCAATATTATGAAAGCTCAGGAGGAGCAACGGCAGAAAGAGATCGTACAATCGGACGCAGAAGCTCCTTCTCTCGCAAATCTCGCGGGAGTCGAGCCTCACGAACCTGGTCAAGTCCTTATTTTGCAAGCCATCTCCGGCCACGACCCGGACGGTGGTTCCGTGACTCCTTCGCCGCCATGCGATCTACGGGGTGGCCAACAACCTCTTCTGCACTGCGTTTCTTATTCCGTTTCCTACTACGGCTTTCCGTTTACGAGTTCCAAGCAACTCGAAACGCCGAGTTTCGACGTTTCTGTCACCGAATATCCGAATTCCGCATGGGCCACATACAGTCTTCGAAACTATCCTGCTCGGAGCGCCTTGGTCACCCAGCGCAAGTCCATTCAAAGGGTCCCCAAGTTCGGAAATAGTATCTACCTGAACTCTGCGTGGATTTATCCTGACGGAAAGGGAACGACCTATTTCTACTGGCCAAGCGGGAATTTCACCGTGGCCGTTCGCTTCTACGGCCCACCGGATGACGTAGTCTTGCAAAAATATCTAGCTCTCCATCCTAGCTCGCTGTGAGAACGCATGAAGCCAGCTTGACACGGTCCACCGCAGGCGTAACATGACCGGCTGATTCGCGCTTTACGCTCACGTACCGTGCTGCAGCCGCGCGATCAGATTTTGGACGCTCTTTGCCAAGTCCGCCACTTCTCCGCGGCCCTCAATCTCAAAATCGATCGCGCTATTCCCCTCGGCACCGTGATCCACAGCCTCTCGCAGAGTGACCAGTGGTTTCACGACTTGCCTCGGCAAAATAAAGCTGACTCGCACGCTAACAAAAGCGTGATCGCGGACACGCGAGCAAGCACCGAAAACCTTAAACCCGATTCGCTCAGTGGATATTCCGGAGTCATTGGCACAAGTTCTATGCCGCTACATAAAAGGAAGAAAGGGGCACCTATTCACGACGAGAGCGGGACGTCTTCTGGACTCGCGCAATGTCCTGGACGTGTTGCAGCAAGCGGGGAGACAAGGCGGATACCACGCGTTCCGCCGCTTTCGTTTTGCGGTACTCCGCAAGGCGGGGGTGCTGGAGGACCTCATCAAACTGTGGCTAGGCCATTCACAAAACTTGATCGACCTCTACGCGGCTCAACTGCGGTACGACGAGACTTATCGGAGGGAATGGTGCGAGAAAGCTGGGCTGGGATTTGAATTGGGCGAATTGGGCTATAAATCGGAAGCACCAATTCGCCCGTTACTGGTTGCGTAAAACGATCCTGAAACAGGACTTAGAAATGGTTGCGGGGGTCAGATTTGAACTGACGACCTTCGGGTTATGAGACGGAGTTAGTCATCTAGGTTCGCTGATTCTGCGCGATTTAGCCCCTAGACCCGTGCCAAGACTTTTGTCCCAAATCTGTCCCAGGCAGGTTCCCGGGGGAAATCCGGCGGGAACTCCCCTCATATATATAAGGAACATCGAAGGGGGAAAAAGTGAGAAAAACTATTTAGCAACCGAATAGATCCACGGTTGGATCCGCGGTGTCGTGCAGAGTGAGGCTGCGCGTTCTTGACTCTTAGTGAACCGAAGGCGGGTTGGCTTGTAGGGGTTGTTGGGCATTCTGTTCTTGCAATTTGCGGAGTTCGCGCCAGCGGATATATTGCTCGGCTTTGGCGGGGTCGGGGTCTTCTTCGCCTTTTAGCCAGAAGCAAAACCAGTCAAGAGTTCCTCCTTGCGAGGCGATCCGATCCCATGGCTTTACGAGAATATGAGCAGCGGCAGGCAAATAAAGCATGTCAACCGGCTTTCCCAATCGCTTCAATCCTTCGAACCACTGCCACTCACCAAGTATAGAATTTGCGCTGAATGCCTGAATCTGTAATGGCGTCTGCACTTTGTCCAATAAGAATCCAGGTGAGTTCTTCAGCCACAACGACAAACCATGTCCGAAAGGCGGGGCACCAATCACACTGTCGTATTCGGCCGCCTCACTTGGGTCGGCATTGTAATACATCAAATATCGAAAGTACCCGGCATCGACGCCGTCCGCGACGATGGCAGCAGCAAAGTGCTGGTTCGAGTGCGTGAGCGTATACTTTACGTACAGACAAGTTCGGCTGAATCCGGCGAGGCCAACATGACTTCGGTCGACAATGCCCTTCTGATCCAAATATTCAACCGCATTTTCGTAGGCGCTCATCACGCGTTCAGCTTCCCGGGGGGTATCCAGCGAATCGTAAAATATATCCTTAACTTGAAGGACCATTATCTCCCTACCCGCCAATGGTTGCGCTGCAGATGCCGTCATGTGAGATCCATCAATCACAAATGTGCCGGGCTCAAAGCCGTGCGTCTGAATAACCAAGGGATATCGCTTCCCCGGGATATATTGAGGGGGGAAGTAGAGCCCACCGCTGACAGTATTGCCAGTTCCATCCTTCCAATTAATTTCTTCCACTTTGCCAAATGCGAGCTCTGCAAACTGTGGATTTAAATCTAAAAGTGTCGTCTTCTGTTTTGTCTCGCGGTCCATCACGACGATCCGTGGAGGCATATTCAGATCTTGATCTGCGAGAATATTTGCCGGTAAATCGGTGACTTCTTTAGGAGCAGCCGCCAGGCGTTGCCATGTTTTCCCCGTCTTTCGATAATGAATTGACTCAGGAACGCTTTGTGTTTCGTCCCACTTCTGCCGGAGATGGAACTCCACGACATTTGTTTGTAGATCCCAGCGAACGGGGGTCAAATCCTGATTCGTGATTTTCACGACTGTTCGATTCGGCAGCTCGATTTCAACGACAAACTTGCTCGACCGTCTCAATTGAAACTCGATTGGATCCTCGACATTCAACGGAAGATAAGTAGGGCACAATAGGAAAGACTTCGAGTCCGGGGACCACAGAACATCGGACGACGAAGAGGTGGACGGAACATTCAGCAATACCTCACTCTTATCCATCTGCGTGTCAAGAAGCTCGCGGTGCAAAATCCCGGTGTCGACGCCCCCGCGGAACCCTCTTCGAAAAGCTATTTCTACCTGCGAATCCTGATAGTTGCTCCAATTCTGGGGTACGTCCATTGCGTGTGTCTCTACAACCAGATACCGGCCATCTGGTGAAAGACGCAGCGGTGTGATAAAGGTTCGCCTAAATGGCCCCAGAGTGTGCAAGCGCTGCTCTGTGGCAGGCGTACTCTTTTTCACAAATAGTTCCTCAAAACCATCACCATTGGTACGTCCTCTAATCAGGTCCGTAACCATCTCTTTGTCAACGTGCATGCCCGTTTGCAATACTTTGTCACTTACGAGTTCACGCTCAGGTTCCTCTGCAGCAAATATGATCGTATCTAGCTTCTCAGATACGTCGTAGGAGGTGACTGCGGTGGGATGGTTCGTAAGCTGCTTCACCTTCCTCGAACTGCATCGAACTGAGTAAAGCTGTGTGGTTTCGGCGCCGCGCGCGCCAAGGAATAAAATGGTGTCATCATCGAACCACCTGAGGTCCGAAATTCCTACACGATTCGATGAGGACGAAAAGACCGTAAGCACCATTGGGCGGCTAGCATTGGGCACTTCAGCAGCGCGAAAAACCAGCAAAGAATACTCGTTCGTGTTGTTATCTATGTTCCCCTTACAAAGGACGATCGCGAAGCGCTTTCCATCCGGCGAGAATACAGCAAATCCGCGCTTAGGACGAACTGCGGGATATTTACTCCCCGCAATCCGGATCATACTGATAGCGTCCGCAACCGTCACCGGGTGGGTCGACGCAGCAGGCGTCCTTGTTTGACCAGCAGATAGTCGAATGAAACCAAACGCAGTGCTGAGCAGTACAATGACACGGAGCCAGCTAGCTTCAAAAAACAAGTTCCTCTCCTCAGACGAAGTGTTACTCCTGGTTCCACGAATGGTCAGAAATTTATCTTCAGTGCGAGTTGGAGAGACCTGGGGCCGCCTTCCTGAAAAAGTGGGTTCAGTCCTCCTAACGCTTGATTCAGCATTCCTCCTGACTGGACGCAGGGGACAAAAGAGGGAAAGTCAATGCAGCCAAAAGGATTACTGAAATTTGGGTGATTGGGGAGATTGAACGCGTCCGTCCGAAACTCAAGATTGAGCCTTTCGGTTATGGGGAATTTCCGCCCAATAGAGAGATCCAGCTGTGTCAAGCCAAAACCAGTAATGTCATTACGCCCCTCAGTGCCTTGCCTGGGAGTCGTGGGTTTTGAGAAGGCCGCGGTATTCAGGGCCTTTCCGCCAGGGGCAGCAGGATTCGAAATCCACGAAGGTGCTCCAGCAACACGGTCCGGGCGAGTCTTAACAGTTCCTCCGACCGGAGATGTCCCGGAAACCGTTGCATTAAGTGGAAAGCCGGTTCGCACAACGATAAAAGATTGGAAAGACCAATGATTCGTCAAGAGCGCGAGGATTCCGGATCTTGCCAGCCCTGGAACATCATAAGTAATGGCTCCCGAAAAACTATGCCGCACATCAAAGTTGGATGCTGCATAGTCGTTTTCGGCTGAAATTACGTTACTGGGGAGGAAGAGTACAACGTCACTCGAGGCGTTGTCCAGGGAGTGCGACCAAGTGTAATTCAGTAGTGCCTGCAGCCGCGACGAAAGAGGCCGACGGAACTGGAACTGAAGGGCATTGTAATTGGAGCGGGCAGTATTACCAGTCAGGAAAAAGTTTCCCGTGAAGTTGACGTTCGGTCTAAGCAGTGCTTCGTTTCGGAGGAGATCGCGCCCAGCTTGACCGACATAAGTCACTGAAATCGCTTGCTTGCCCACAATTGATTTCTCCAGAGCAACATTCCATTGATACGACCGAGGAAGGGAGAGGCTATTGCTAAATCCAAACACACTAACAAAAGGAGGCTCGCTCGAGAAGTTTGTGGTCAGGTACGGTGTCACGTCTGGAACAGGAACTGAGACCTGCACTCCAGGTAATCTGGCTGTATTGGGGAGCAACTCTCCAAGATTAGCGGCTTCACCTACACCCAGGTCGTAAAAGATCCCTGAACCGGCGCGAAGGACGAGGTCCCCGTTGGAAGTAAACCTGTAGGCAAACCCAAAACGGGGTGCAAAGTTGCCATAAGTAGTCCTCCACAATGGAGTGCCCGAAGGGGCCAGAGCGATGCTTGCCGGATCACTCGTGTTCTGCCAGGCTGCTAGTGTTGTGTTCCCTCGGGCTGAAGGTGCGGGACTCAGCTCCCACCTTACCCCGTATGTCAGAGTTAGTTTTGGCGTCGCTTTCCAAGTGTCCTGGGCGTAAAGAGAGAGATGGGGCAAGAAGGTCCGACGGGTGCCTAGCTGAGCTATTTAGGCTGGCTGATCCCGTGGAGAGGAATGTCTGGATGTTCGGCGCCGAGTAAACGAGATTATTCATGGAGGGGTGCTCGGCCAAGAAAATGGCTCGATAGTCGAGACCGGCCTGTAACTGGTGCGACCCCGCGGTGATGGCCAAAGCATCCGTGAAGTTCGCTTGACGAGTTCGGTTGTTGCCTGAGAGTCCCACGATCAAAGGGACAGTATCAACGGCCTTGAAGGATCCAAAATTCTGTGCCGGCGCCAGGGCGCCGATCAGTAGACTGGGACTCAATGCAACCGCGCCTCCGAATGAATTCAGCGAAAACGAAGAGTTGTTATCTTGCGATGAATAATTCCCGCGTAGCGTATTTGAAATTCGCTGACGGAGCATCATGTTCAAGCCGATCGTCAACGTCTGTGTGTCCACATGCGTGGAGGCTAAGTCACTAAGGCTTATCGACGCTCCGCCGCCAGGCTGGAGCGTCCGCGATGGAGCATAGTTATATCTCCCAAAGATCGAAAAACGATCGTTTAGCGCGTGGTCGATGCGAACACTCGTTGCGTCAAGATTCGCCCGAGTCGAAAACGTACCTGTAAACTGCGACGTGTACACCCCAGGTGTTATTGTCTTGTCATCCGGTTGAGGATACGCATTGAGAAAGGGAGCCAATTGAGCCGGAGCGCTCGACCGGGCAAATGCCGAAGGAACTTGGTTGACTGCTGTCGCAGGTAGGCCCAAGCGCGCTCCTTCATATGAGAAGAAGAAGAAGCTCTTGTCTTTCCATATCGGCCCGCCCAGGAAGCCACCGAAATCATTGTGATGTTCCGGGGCGCGCGGGTTGCCCGCTCTATTGGCAAACCAATCGTTGGCGTCCATGGCTGTATTGCGAAAATAGTCGAAGACGCCGCCATGAAAAGCGTTGGATCCTGAACGTGTGGTAAGAATGACTTGGCCACCTGGCGTCTTACCAAACTCGGGCGCGAACGACGAAGTTTCGATACGAAACTCCTGCAATGCATCCACAGAAACCAGGCTCGACGTTCCTCCCGTCACGCTCAATGCTTGCGCCCCGCCCGTTCCAGACTCCTGTGGATTTGTCCCCGCGCCGACCCCAAAATTGGCCGACACTCCATCAACGCTGAAACTATTCGCATCGTTCCTCTGCCCCGAGATACTGAACTGGCCCTGGCCAGGGTTCCCGCTGGTTGGGGCTATAACAACGCCCGGCGTCAGCTGCAGCAGAGTATTAAAGCTGCGTCCATTCAGTGGCAACTGGCTGACAAATTCCCTATCAATTACCGTACCCACGGAGCCGCTTGTCGTGTTCATGTTCAGTTTATCGGCGGTCACTGTAACCGATACGGCTGATGACCCGACTTGAAGAACGAAATTGCGAGAGAGATTATCTTGCACATTGAGCGTGATGCCAGTTACCGAAACTGTCTGGAAACTTTGCTTCCGGACGCTCATCAAGTAGTTTCCGGGCTTCAAGCTAGGAAAGTTGTAGAATCCGTCGCCATTCGTCTTCGTTATCTGCGAAACCCCCGTATCAACACTCTTGATCTCAACTTCAACATCCGGCATAACCGCATTTGTCTGATCCGTCACTCGGCCAGACACGGATGCCGAACCTGCCTGCGCAAGCGCGCTACTTGGCTGCAAAAGCTGACTAGAGAGCAGAACTGCAATCAGAATCGTAGGGAGCAGACAATAGTGGTGAAGTCGGTTGGATCTGGGCACGGATTCCTCCTGTCACCCACTTATCCCTGCCACAGGCGCGATTTGTCCCACTTGCATTAAATTTTGCGGGACAGGGAGAACAACCGAGAAAAACCCCAGAGATATTAGGATCGAGGTGATGGTGGAGTTGCACTCGACCGCAAAAATTAAAGTGCTAGCGCAGTCTGCTCTACGGATGATTCGGCTGGCTGCGGAGATAGGCATACATCAAGCTGGCACCGTGCGGATGCGAGGGGTCGCCCTTTTCTGGTTCGAGCGTCACGAATACGGAATCAATTTCGGTGAGTATTTTCGGATCGTCGCATTTGAAGGTCCAGCGCCGTTGCGCCTTGTCGTCGGAATAGAAGATTCCGAGACTTCTGACCTGTTTATCCTGCCCTTCTTTGCTCGCCCAGACTCGGTATTGATAGTTCGCCTTCTGGATTCTCGCCTGGTTCAGGTCGTACGCGTAAAAGAGCAACGACTTCCCTTCGGTGAAGAAGATTCTGCCGAAAGCCGGGCGAGTCTTCCCTCGGGGATCGGTATCGACAACGTCGACGATATGTAGGTTGCGCGCCCCCATGAGATCGGTCACGTCGTGGCCAACGGCAAGAAGCTGTCGCTCTTTATCCAATGCGGCAGATTTTTCTTTCAGCGCATCGGTGAGTTCTTCTATCCTGACGCGGTCAGCAACCAGCGCGCTTTCTAGGCTACTTGAGTTCTGGCGAAGTTTGTCCGACTCCTGCTGTGCGTTGGCTACTGCGCCTTGCGATTGTGCAAGATCCTGCTGGAGACGATCTAACCTCGCCTCCAATCCATCCCGGTCGGTCTGAAGTCTTTGGCGATCTTGCGAAGCAGTTTCAAATTCCGCGTGGGATACATTTAGCCGCCCATTCGCTTGCCGGAGTTCGCGCTTCAAGCCGTCGATCTCCGACTGAAGCCCTACGTTTAAGGCCGTCAGCTCCCCAATCCGCCGGTCAGGCGTGACGACTGGAGGTTCGCTGCTTGCTGTGGTGTTCCCCTGGGTTTGCGTTGCACGCGAGCTCGTAGCGAACGAACCTTTCCCATAGAAATACGCGGTTGTCACCGCTACGATGATGACCGCTGCAGCAGCCATACCCAGTGCCGGACCCCGCCATTTCGGTTGCCTCGCCATGAGGCGACTCTCAGGCAACAGCTTCGCTACCTCCTCGCCAACATCGCGCGAGAAGACAATTCCTTCTTTCTCAGCTCGCTCAAAGAAGCGGCGTGTGAAGAGATCCGAATTGAGGCAATCCTGAGACTCTCGCGGAGAAAGGCTCGGTGTTTGCCCGCTTGCGGCAAACTGCCGGCCAGCGAGATTCAGGTATTCCCAATACGCTCGCGTACAAGCCTCACACTGTGCCGCGTGCTGCTCCAGTTCGAACAGCTCTTTGGGCGACGCCTGGCCGACGCTGGCCGACGCGCAGAGCTCCCCGAAATGCTCATGTTTGAACACGTCTTATTTCTCCTAGCCGCAAGACCGACCCCTTTGGAGTTTCTGTTTGGACTTCAGGTTCGAAGAAGGAACGAAGACGGTCGAGACCTCGGTAGTAGTGGTGCCGCACGTTCGCAAGCGTTTCGTTCCTTCGCTTCGCAATGTCTTTGAAGGTCAGCCCGTCGAAGAAGAACATTTGAATGGTTTGCCTCTGCGCGTCGGGAAGAGCGGCGAGTGCTTCGCCAGTCAGATGAACGGCCTCCTGCATCGCGAGATGCCTTGGCGACCAAAGCCAGTGCTCCTCCTCGACCGCGTTCAGTTCGACGTGGTTGTGAAACTGTCTCACGAGGAGGTAGTTTCGCCGGTTGATCGTTCTGCTGTGTGCGTGTTGCAAGAGCCACACTCTAAGAGTTCCTCTTGCAGGGTCAAACTGTCCCACCTTCTCGTAAATTTCTAGGAACACGGCTTGCGTGAGGTCTTCTGCCTCCCCAGCATCGCGGAGGACTCGGAGCGCAACGAGATGCACGAGGCGATGGTAGCGTTTGAAAACAACAGCAAACGCATCAGTATTACCGGTTTGCAACTCCTCGATGAGTTGTTCATCGCTGAGCGCAAGCAATTCCGCATAGGGAATGCGGTCGCGATAATCCCCGAACACTGCTTCTTGGACACCCATGACTTCGTGAGATTGTGCACCGTATACCACGCGAAGGAAAAGAAATATAATGGGGAAATTATTTTGTTCGGGTGGGACAAAATGCCCTTCCGCCAGGTACTTATTAAGAAGGGTAGATACTCCCGATACCTTCAACAGACTGCCGAAAGTCTAAAACCTGCAAGAAACATTTTGTTCGCGCCCGCTACCTCTGTGTCCATCTTGAACCATTTTTCCAGAAGCATATCGCTGACATAAGCTCACAAATCACAGTAAGCGATTCGCAAGCGGCGGCGCCGACACAGCATTGGAAGCGTGACCTGAAATTGCACGCACCCGTTCACTGTTAACCAAGGATGAGCGCGCCGCGACAGGAAAATTGGATGAATTCGTTGGGACGGACTAGCCTAAGATCGCTGAGAAAAAATTGATTCTGTCCCAAATTTGTCCCAAGGGCACGAAGGGCTTCCCCACTTTGACTCCGGAAGCCTTTTCAGTCAATAGGATGGGCTGCGAGGGTCCGCTGACGACCTTCGGGTTGTGAACCCAGCGAGAGAATTTGTCCGAGAGCCTGCTCACAAGGACGGCTATTGGCTTGATTGGAGCAGAGTGTTACGCGAGGACCTGTACGAAGCAAGTGACGTTGAGTTTCATGCGTGGTGAGAATACGCTTTTGAGGAGCTGCTTAGAAAGGCGATCAAGCCGATCCGCTGAGTAGATCGCTCTCCGTACTATGCGTCAAACTCCGATCTGTGTTTCGCTTCTTTCATCAGGTGTGCTAGGATAAAGCTCGCATGAGCGCATTGATTTTTATAGGCGGTTTACAGGCGGTTTTGCCAGGAAGGCTTGCAGTCAGGTGCAATCCAGGCGAACGGTGCGCTGTATGCGAAACTTGCAAAGCCCTTGTTTGCAATGTTTTAGGCTAAGTCGTTGATTCCACGGCTGGGGACGTAGTTCAGTTGGTTAGAACGCTGCCCTGTCGTTGGTTAGAGTCCTACACTGTCACGGCGCGGTCGCCCAAGATTCCCGACGTTTCCACGATTGTTTTCATGCACTTGCACGAATCGATCTTCCTATTTCGGGCGCGCTCGCACCATCAAATGCTCAACACGGGACAAGGAGCATCACGGGCTATTTCGTAGCTGAGATCCCGCAGGCGGCCCAGGGCACAGGACTGCGGACTTCTTCCAATCACGAGCACATCCGCTCGCAATCTGCGGGCAGCCTCGGTCGGCGTGTCTCAAATCGGGCCGATGGCGATGCCGACGAGCGCATGAGAACCAGCGGCGCTTTGCAGCTCCTCGATCCGGCGGCTTGCTGCTCCCCTTTTCGACGACTGCAGTCGCTCCTCCAAATCCAATTCAACAGGCAAATCGGGCCCGCACGCGGGAATCACGTCACGGAAAGCACCCGTGGATTATTCATTGAACCCATCCCACGAACCTTAAACTCCCACCTATTGTTTGGATGTCTCCACCTTGGCGCTCACGAGCGAATTTAGATAGAGAAAGATGCCGACCGCGAACAGGACGCCGCCAAGGCCCACAAAGAGCATGAAGGCAATTGGACCGTGACCTAGGAGGCACAGACTCTCAACCACAAGACCGAGAATCAGGATGATTCCGGAAAGTTGTAGCTTCCGTTCAAGGGGACTCGTGCTGAGCATCAGTTGCCTCCCTTCCAGAACTTCGCGTTTTTCAAACTGGCCACGTCGTGTACCACTCCATGGCATCCACTCGAAATGCACGATGTCTTGTTCGCTTTCAGCGCTGGAAGCAAGTCTGGATCGGCAGTGTGTACCGCACCTTCTTCAAAAGAGCGTGCTCCGGCGTGACAGTGCAGGCACTCGCGGTTGTTGTAGGGCTCATAGAGCTTGATGTTCTCCGGCGCCGGAGGTGTTCCAAGGTAGTAGACGTAGATATGTCTCAGCCCACCAAACTTGGCCTTGATTCCACCAAACATGGCGTAATTCGTGTGGCATGTGTAACACGCTTCATTGGCTGGTACTCGATGGTTTTGAAAATGCGCCGCCGCCAAGTGCTGCGGATCGTCCACACGCAGGCTCTTTCCGTACGGCTCCATGATGTGGCATGAAAGACAGAATTCAGTGCTCTTTGCGTGTTCCAGTTCGCTAGAAGTTCCCATTCCAAGGCAGAGTAGCGGCAACGCGAACAGCGCCAGAAACGCGGTCATTTTTCCACCGCGCGTTGAGGTAATTTGTGGGCGGAAGACGAAAACGCCGATTAGGAAGATACTGAATACGATTAGCAGCAGGATCAAAAATATCGGCATTACTTTGCCAGGCTGCGGACGTAAGCTACCATGGCTTTGATTTCATCGGGCTTCAGACTCTTGCCATAAGCCGGCATCTTGCCTTTGCCCTTTTCGATCGCTCCGGCGAGTTCGTCGTCGCTCATCTTTGCGACTTCGGGATCGCCAAAACTCCGCAGCTTCATCGCCTTTCCGGTGGGCGTCTCACCTTTGCCATCTGCGCCATGGCACGCTGCGCATTTCTGTTTGTACAATGCTGCGGTTTTTTCATCAGCCTTCGCTGGTCCGCAAAACATTGCCGCTACTAAGAGTAAGCCAATTCCCGAAATGACGTTGGTAGACCAGTTTCTTTGCATGGAGTGTCTTTCCCCCTTGATGGAATCCGAAACATGAAAGGCCGTTACCGCACGCCCTTAGAAAGCATATCTCACAGAAAGGGTGACCAGATTGCCTCTGAAATTTCGGGCCGCAAAAATGTCTTGCACTGCTCCGGCAGTCGGGTCCTCATGATAACCGTAATAATCCCAATAGGCTCTGCCAGTCCAGCTTTTCGCGAACTGGTAATCCAGCCCGCCGAAGGGATGTAGCCATTTCGAATTGAGAGGGCCGGTAACCTGATTGGGAATCAGCGCCTGAGGATCGAGTCGCAGCTGCGTGCCACTCGTACCAGTTAGGTTCGCGCCGACCCTGGCGGTTAGACGGCGAACCGGCGAGACCGTGAAATCGAAAAAGCCATAGTGCGACTTATTGGTGTAAGTAGAGAGCTGTTGCACGAGACCGGGAACGTTAGGGCAAGCCTGGATCCCCGGGCCATTCTGACCGGCAGCCACACTGATGTAGCAAATCAAGATTTGCGAAAAGACGTCGTTATAGTCGTAGCCAATCTCCATGGCGTATTTTTCGTTCGGCTGAATCAGTGCGGAAATGCCGTACGCGCGGTTGTGCTGCAGATCATTGGTTCGGAATACATTGTTGCGTCCTTCCCAGATCGTGACGCTGCCATTCAAATTCAACCAGCCTGCAGCTCTATATTTCGAGCGAACCCGATATTCCTGCGATTGCCGCGGGCTGACGCGTGTAAATGAGTTGTCCGCGCTCATCAAATCCGCGTCGAAACTGATGCGCCAATTGCTGGTTGGATGCGCCCAGAGCCCGAAGACAGCGGCATGCTCGTGAATCGGGGTCTCTCCGCTGCTGCTTTGCCCCGGCATGGTAAGAATGCACGTGCCATCGGCCAGATTTTGTGCCGCGGGGCACGTTCCCGTGTTGTAGGGGGCGGGAGGAGTGCGGCCATTCTGAAGATTCGGGAAAAACACAAATGTACCTGAAGCAAACGAGGTGTCCACCTCGGTGCGTGCGCGATAGCGATATCCTAATCTGGCACCGACCCGCGGAGTGAAGCGATACTCGACTTCGGCAAGATTGGTCTTTTCGTCCTGCTTCAAGAACTGGCTAACGTTCAACAAACTGAGGTCCGGTCCAGACGAGGTAGAGTGCACGGGTGTTCCTGCGACGCCATCCGCCGGCGCTGCGCAGGTGATCGGAAGCGCAACCGCGGTAGAAAAGACGTTTGCAGGAGTCAACAGGCTCGGACTGAAGAAGGAACACTCTGAAGAGATGAACTGGGCGGGATTGTGCCAGTTCGCAAAGTGGAACGAATCCAGAAAGTCGAGCTTGTTCGATATGTGCCAGGTAGCGCCAAAGTCGGCCGTGGCCGCAACATGGCGGCCGTGCACGGGACCCGAAAAAGAATCGTTGCGAACGTTGGTGCGGGAGGTGCGCCCAAAAAGGTTTTCGTTGTAACCAAATACGTTTGTATCGCCGGCAGAATAACTGACGCGCGCCGACAGGTCCAAGTCGTTCCAGTAATTTGATTGCATGCTGAACTGTTCGGTCGGTGTGTTCGTACGAGTCCTACCGTGATTGAAATAGCTGAACGCGGCGCTGCATCCTGGATTCACAAATCCTGTCGCCAGAAAAGTTCCGCCACAAGGTTGATTCGCGCCGGCGTTGAAAGACCATCCGAGGTCCACGGGGCTCCCATTGGAAAGATTGAATAGCGGGTTCTGAAAAGGATCCGTGATGCCATCGTCGCCTTTGTAGTAGTTCCAAACCTGGTCGTAGCTGAAGTTGGTGCGCGGCAGAAGCCGGAAATCCACGCCAATCCGGTATGTATTGATAGTGGATTTGTAATTCTCCAAAAGTGCCTGCTCCGTCCCTTCGTGAATCGAAGAAAAGCCCGGACCTTCGACGATATTCCGCGAATATCCCGCGCGGAAGCGCACTTTAGAGTCCGGGAGCACAAGCAAGCTGTAATCGCCAAGCTTGCGGCGCGTATTGAAAAGGTGCGGAGACATGGTCAGCACGCAACTGGTGCAAGCGGGCGCCCCATAACCCGCCGGGCCATTCGGAAAGGGAGTGGTGGGATTCAATGGATTGGCCTGCAGCGAGTAGTCCCAGAAATTTTCATCCTTCCGAAAGAGGGCGTCGAGGTTGTACCACTTGTTTTTGCTGACGCGCAACCGCGTAGCCATGTTTGGATCCCCGCCATAGCCGAAGTTGCTGAAATAAAGGCGGTCGAAGACGGTAGCGTGGTGATCGAGCGACCGCATCTCCGTAGTGAAGCCGAGCAATCGCGGGCCTTGCTGCAAATTCACAAACGTGTCGTAGGCCTGAATATTCCCCGAGAGGTTGGTGAAACGTCCGCCAAATTCAATCGACTGCTTGATGTTGTAGTTTCCTTGGTCTACGCCCTTTTGCTCTTCGGCTTGTTGGGCCCTGGCAACAGTCGCCAAGATAAGGAAGAGGGCTGCAGCCGCCAGGAGAGATTTCGACACCTGCGGTCCCCTGACCTGAAAAACTCGATCCTTTGTTGCGTTTTGCATGGCCGCCTCACTTAGGGCTTGAAGAAGAAGGTGTCTGTATTCGAACCATGGATGGCCGTGTGGCAGAGCGTGCAGGCTTGATATTTCTGGGCTTGGTTGTGGAAGGACGGAGTTGCTGGTGCGCCTGCGTCGGCGGAGAATGCATGGCATTCGAGGCACAGCAGATTGACCTGCGCGCGCTTCAGCAAACGCGCATTCGATGAGCCGTGCGGTGTGTGGCAAGCCACGCAGCCTTCGATCTTTACGGCTTTATGCTCGAAGACGAAGGGTCCGGCTTTGTCCGAGTGGCATTTGAAGCAGACGGTCTCCTGCGAGGAAGTGGCGCGGACTTGCCGTGTCAGGAAGCCTCCGTGGGGGTTGTGACAGTCGTTGCACTGCACCAATCCTTCGTTGACGCGGTGATGGAACGTGCGGTTGAACTGCTGCTTCACTTCCTGGTGGCAACCGTAGCAGAGGAGAGGAGCCTTTTCCTTCATCAGGAACTGGCTTTCCTTAGGATGGTGGGGCGAGTGGCAGTCTACGCAGCTCACGTTGTTCTGTAGGTGTGCAGAGCGTGCGAAGTTGCTATGCTCTTCGCCGTATGTGTGGCATCCCAGGCAGCGCGCGCTGATTTCCTGGGCCGAGGCATTCTTGAATGTAAAGATCTTCGTCTTATCGCCGCCACCATCGACGTGCGCTTTCCCTGGACCGTGGCATGCCTCACATCCATGCCACTCCGGCCCTTTTTTCGTATCCAGCGTGGTCACATAGTGCGGTGAATCCTCATAGGTCTTGTAGAAACCCTTGGAAGGCATGTCCTCGTGGCATGTCTTGCAAGTTTCCGACCCAACGTAGAGAGACGCATCCGTGGGCCGTTCGTAGCCTTTTGATTGGCGCGCGGACTGAGACTTTTTTCCATTTTGCTGCGCTCGTCCGGGGGCAATTACAATCGAAACGAGCGCCAATATGCCAAGGATGGGAATTGAGGTAGAAAAGTAGCGACGAACCAACTCAGACATCCGCACCCCCCGCTGCTTACGAAGTTCAGACCAAACCACACTGCGAGCCCGCAGTATCAGCTTGAGGGGCTCTGGAAGTATGTGACGCTTGTCACACTCGCGAGTATCCAAGGTCTCTAAAGTTTAGGAAGGCGGGCATGCTTTAATTACTAGAAGACTAACTCTCTTGTCAACGGTTAACTGCGAATCGAGACCGTGTCCTTATGCCTTTGGCGAGGTGGTGCGGCAACGTCGGTTCTTGCTCAAATCCAAACCCCTTGGCCGATGACTCCGCCTGCAATCTTCCAAAACTCCACCCAGTTCGTCTCGAATTGAAACTCCATCGAGATTCCCTTCTTTCTGCGTGATTATCGCGACCCAGAACCGCAGAAAAGTGATACACGTCACAAAAGGACCCTCGCCGTTACAGCCGCGGAAGGAGAACAACTGTTAAGCGTCGAGCAACCTCTCCAAGGCTGCTTTGTTCGCGATAATCAATATCGGACCGCGAACTTCTACCAGGCGCTTGCGCTTGAAACTGGCGAACAGCCTCGTAACGGTTTCGCGAGACGCCCCGATCATCTCGGCAATCTCCTTATGCGTGAGCGTAAGAGTGGCTCGAATCTGGCCCTTGTCTTGTGTTGGGTCACCCGGCAGGTCCAGCAGAAAGCGCGCCAGTTTTTCTGCCGTGGAAGCCGAAAGCGCTAAATAGCGGACTTCTGAAAGAGTGGTGTGATAGATGTGGCTTAAAATCTTGGCGATCCTTACTGCCGCTTCCCCGCGCTGCCGCAGAAAGTGTAGGAAAGCCTTCCGCGGAATAAAGTTGGCCTGGAGGGGCTCAAGGGCCTCGGCCGTAAGCTCGTAGGGCTTTCCCGAAATGCAACCAGGCAGGCCCACCATTTCTCCAGCTTCCGCTACGCGAACAAGAATCGATTTGCCATAAGACGAACTGGCTGAGAGTTTCACCCGGCCGTTACAAATAACAAAGACACCGCGAGGTTCCTGCCCGGCGACGAAAAGGATAGCGCCCCTTGGATAGGTCGAAGGAGAGGAAATTTCATCGAGTTCGGCAAGCACGGACTTGGGAAGGTCGCAGAAAATGCGCTCTTTCACGAGCGGCCAGGTCAGGCAGCTCTCGATAACCTGCACGGCAGGCCGTTTCTTCGTGGTCTTGCCCTGCTGCATCTTGCGACGCTTTTTCTTCGGCACAACCCGCACTCGGTAAGTTATGAACTTGCTCCCGGGGGTGGCCATCGTTTTCAGCTCCCGTCATAATTCATAGCCGGAATACCCGGCGGGGGATGTGACGCGCCTCACAAAGTGCCGTGACCTATGTCACTGCGGCTACTCCGCGTGCCGAGGCAGACTGAGTGCAGTCAAGAAGGGTCTCATTGGGACCCCGCGGAGGCAGATTCCCATGGCACCGTCCGCCGTAGTTGAGCACGTTATTCTCGACAACGCATTGGTTACCCAAAAGGTTGAAATCCTTCCCCTTGATGAGCGGGCTCCGAAGCCCGAAGTTGTGCGCAGCGTCAAACCAGCTTTTGAGTTTTCGAAAGCGGTTCTCCTCGAACAGAACCCGATGAGGACAGGATCAAAGACCTTGGATGTTGCGGTCGCCGTGATGCTGCATGTAATCGTAATCGCGACGCCCATTCTCCTCGGGCTGTTCTACACGGACACGATCAACATCAAGCAGTACGCTTCGATGCTGCTCGTGGCCCCACCACCGCCGCCACCACCGCCACCGCCTGCATCGAGCGCGGCGATCAAAGCATCGCCGATGCGTCGCGTGTTTATGAGCGGTGGAAAGCTCCTCGCGCCGACGGTCATCCCGAAGGAAATCGCCCAGATTAGAGAAGCTCCCGTCGAACCAGATACGTTCGACGGAATTACGGGGGGAGTGCCCGGCGGAGTGCCTGGAGGGCAGATGGGCGGAGTGATCGGCGGAGTGATCGGGGGTGTGCTGAATACGGGAGCCAAGCCTCTTCTTCCAGCGGGAAGACCGAACGCGCCGATCCGCGTAGGCGGGCGTGTCAAACCCCCGAAACCGATATCGCAAGTACGCCCGGCGTATCCGCTTCTCGCGAAGCAAGCACGCGTTCAGGGTCTGGTGCAGATCGACGCAATCCTCGATGAACAAGGAAATGTTATCGACATGAAGGTCGTCTCTGGACCGCCTCTGTTGTACCAGGCAGCACTGGATGCGCTGAAACAGTGGAAGTATGAGCCGGTATATCTGAACGATCAGGCGATCGCCGTCGAAATGATTGTCACGATCACGTTCCAATTGGGGCAGTAACACGAAAAAGTTTGGACGAAGAGGGTGGAGTTCCTGCGATGACAAAGACAATGGCAATCGTGGACGGGAACGAGGCTGCCGCTTCGGTGGCATACCGTGCCAGTGAAGTGGTTGCGATTTATCCGATCACACCTTCCTCCCCTATGGGCGAACTGGCCGATCAGTGGATGGTCGAAGGTCGCAAGAATATCTGGGGCACCGTTCCGCAAGTCGTGGAGATGCAAAGTGAGAGTGGCGCGGCTGGCGCACTCCACGGCGCTCTTCAGGCCGGAGCTTTGGGCACGACCTTCACCGCGTCCCAGGGACTTCTGTTGATGATCCCTAACATGTACAAGATCGCTGGCGAGCTTACTCCCGCGGTGATTCACGTCGCCGCTCGCTCTGTGGCCACGCACGCGCTCTCTATTTTCGGCGATCACAGCGACGTGATGGCTGCTCGCCAGACGGGCTTTGCGCTGCTCGCCTCGTGCTCTGTGCAAGAAGCCCACGACCTGGCTGCCATCGCCCACGCATCTACACTGGAAGCACGGGTCCCCTTCCTGCACTTTTTTGACGGGTTCCGCACCTCGCATGAACTGAACAATCTCTCTCAGCTCTCCGATGATGACCTTCGCGCCATGATCAACGACCAGGCCGTCCGCCATCATCGTGAACGCGCGCTGCGTCCCGACCGGCCGGTCCTCCGCGGCACCGCGCAGAATCCTGACGTTTTCTTCCAGGCCCGCGAAGCATGCAACGCGTTCTACCTTGCCTGCCCCGCGATTGTTCAGGATGTCATGGATCGCTTTGCCACTCAGACCGGACGAAGCTATCGCCTGTTCGATTACGCCGGTGCGCCGGATGCTGAGCGCATCATGATCGTGATGGGGTCGGCGGTGGGACCGGTCGAAGAAACCGTCGAATGGCTCAATACCCACGGTGAAAAAGTCGGCTTGCTCAAGGTGAGGTTGTTCCGTCCCTTTGCGGTTCAAGAGTTCATCGACGCATTGCCTCGTACGACTCGTGCCGTCGCCGTCTTGGATCGCACCAAGGAGCCGGGAAGCGTTGGCGAACCGCTCTATCTCGACGTTGTCGCCTCCCTCGCCGAAGGAGGGCGTAACGCCCGGGTCATTGGCGGGCGCTACGGACTTTCTTCCAAGGAGTTCACTCCGGCAATGGCCAAGGCCGTTTTCGACGAGCTCCAAAGCGCCACGCCCCGCAATCATTTCACGATTGGCATTCGGGACGATGTCACGCATACCAGCCTCGAATACGATCCCCGTTTCTCCACTGAGCGTCCTGACACCGTACGCGCCATCTTCTACGGCCTTGGGTCCGACGGTACGGTCGGCGCAAACAAGAATTCCATCAAGATTATCGGCAAGCAGACTGGGAATTACGCCCAAGGCTATTTCGTCTACGATTCGAAGAAGGCTGGCTCCGTAACGGTTTCGCATTTGCGGTTTGGCCCGCAGCCGATTCGCTCCTCCTATCTGATTGATAAGGCGAACTTCATCGGGTGCCACCAGTTTCCGTTCCTGGAACGCATGGACGTGCTGTCGCAGGCGGTCCCTAGAGCGAGCGTGCTGCTGAATGTGCCGTTTACATCCGCCGAAGTGTGGAATCACCTGCCCCGGGAATTCCAGCAGCAGGTAATCGAGAAACGATTGCGTGTTTTCGTCATCGACGCCTACGCTGTAGCTCGCGACACAGAAATGGGGCGCCGCATCAACACCATCATGCAAACCTGCTTCTTCGCCATCAGCGGCATCCTGCCTCCCGCCGACGCCATCGCAGCCATCAAAAAGGCTATCGAACAAACCTATGGCAACCGCGGCGAGGCCGTCCTCAAAAAGAATTTTGATGCGGTGGACCAGGCTCTGGCTCATCTGTTTGAAGTAAAGATCCCAGACCGGGTAACGGCTGCGTTTGACATCCTTCCCCCTGTGCCTCCGAGCGCCTCCGACTTTGCTCGCAATGTGCTCGCCGAAATTGTCGCTGGTCGTGGCGATGCCCTGCCCGTCAGCGCCCTCCCGCCTGACGGTACCTTCCCAACCGGCACCGCCAAGTGGGAAAAACGAAACATCGCTCAGGAGATCCCCATCTGGGACGAGCAGCTTTGCATCCAATGCGGTAAGTGCGTGCTCGTCTGCCCGCACGCGGTGATCCGCGCCAAGGTCTACGATTCCCCGCTGCTCGCGAATGCTCCACAAACGTTCAAGACCACAAAGCCGCGCTGGCGCGAATTCGAAGATCTGCGATACACGCTTCAGGTCTCGCCCGAGGATTGCACCGGCTGTGCACTCTGCGTGGAGATTTGTCCCGCAAAAAGCAAGAGCGAGGCGAGACACAAAGCTATCAACATGGCCCCGCAAGCTTCTCTTCGCGAGCCCGAGAGCAAAAACTGGGAATTCTTCCTATCCATCCCCGAGTTTGACCGCAGCCGACTGTCCCATTCGCAAGTCAAGGACGTGCAGTTGCTCGAACCGCTCATGGAGTTCTCCGGCGCGTGCGCCGGCTGCGGCGAGACTCCGTACATCAAGCTCCTTACGCAGCTCTTTGGCGACCGCCTGCTGATCGCCAACGCCACGGGTTGCTCGTCAATCTACGGTGGCAATCTGCCGACCACGCCCTATACCACGAACGCCAGTGGCTGCGGGCCCGCGTGGTCCAACTCGCTGTTCGAAGACAACGCGGAGTTCGGCCTCGGCATGCGCCTCGCCGCCGATCAACAGACCACCTACGCGCGTTATCTGGTCGAGAAGTTGGCCGATCCCATCGGCGGCGACTTGGCCCGCGCCATTTTGGAAGCTGATCAGTCAAAAGAAAGCGGTATCACCGCGCAGCGTGAGCGAGTCGACGAGTTGAATCGCCGAATGAAAGCAATGGATTCGAACGACACACGCGATCTCCTGGCGGTCGCCGGCAGTCTTGTTCGTAAGAGCGTCTGGATCGTTGGTGGCGATGGCTGGGCCTACGATATCGGCTTTGGCGGACTCGATCACGTCCTCGCTACGGGAGCCAACGTGAACCTGCTCGTGCTTGACACGGAGGTGTACTCCAACACCGGTGGTCAGATGTCCAAAGCCACCCCGCGAGGTGCCGTGGCCAAGTTCGCCATGGGCGGCAAACGCAGGGTTAAGAAAGACCTTGCCATGGAAGCCATCAGCTACGGCAACGTCTATGTCGCGCGTGTGGCCATGGGCGGCGGCGACACGCACACAATTAAGGCCTTCCTCGAGGCCGAGGCCTACAACGGCCCCTCGCTGATCATTGCTTACAGCCACTGCATTGCACACGGTTATGACATGGTCTTCGGGATGAACCAACAGAAAGCGGCCGTGCTGTCCGGTTATTGGCCGTTGATGCGCTATAACCCCACGTTGAACCCCGAGGGGAAGAACCCATTCCAGCTCGATTCCAAAGCCCCGAGCATCCCTCTCAAGGACTACGTCTATCAGGAAGCGCGCTACACCATCCTTGCCCGCACCAATCCAGAAGCCGCCGCGCAACTCTTATGCGAAGCCCAAAAGGATGTCCGGCGCCGCTGGCACCTGTACGAAAACCGCGCCTCTATGGCTGGCGACGGGACGGGCAGCGGCAAGCGTCTCGAAGACATTTCTCAAAAGCCCGAGTCGGTTGTAGCCGGAGAGCCAGAAGGAGGCGCCAAGTGATCGACCTCACCACGCAGTACATGAACCTGGCGCTAAAGAACCCCCTCGTCGCTTCCGCGTCTCCGCTCACAGAGTCCGTGGACAATCTCCGCCACCTGGAAGACTCCGGCATCGCCGCCGTTATCCTGCCCTCTCTTTTCGAAGAGCAGCTCACGCTCGAGAGCGTCCTAATTGACCAGGATCTCTCTCGCGGGGCCGAGGAATTCGCCGAGGCCATCACCTATCTCCCCAATCTCGAGTCCTACAACACTGGCCCGGAAGGCTACCTGGAGCTGATTCATCGCGCAAAACAGGCCATCGCAATTCCCGTCATCGCCAGTTTAAACGGCACCACGCCTGGTGGCTGGGTTCGCTATGCCCGTGAAATGGAACAAGCTGGCGCCGATGCTATCGAGCTCAACCTCTACTCGATCGAAACCGACATGCACCAAAGTAGTGACGCCGTCGAGGACCGCTATTGCGAACTCGTACGCCAGGTGAAGACCAGCTTGAAAATCGCAGTCGCCGTTAAGTTGTCTCCATTCTTCAGTTCTATGGCCCACATGGCCAAGCGTCTCGACGACGCCGATGCCGACGCCCTCGTGTTGTTCAACCGTTTCTACCAAGCCGATTTCGATATTGAGAATCTTGAGGCCGCGCCGCATCTGGTACTGAGCGATCCCTGCGAGCTTCCATTGCGCTTGCACTGGGTCGCGATTCTCTACGGTTCCATACGGCCAAGCCTGGCAATCACAGGCGGTGTCCACCGTGCCGAAGACGTCGTGAAGTGCATGATGGCCGGTGCGCAAGTTGCCATGATGACTTCGGCGCTCCTTCAAAACGGTGTTCGGTACCCGCACCGCATCCTAGACGATCTTGCCAGCTGGATGACCGAACACGAGTACGATTCGATTCAACAGATGCGCGGCAGCATGAGCTACCGCGCGGCTCCCAATCCCGGCGCCTTTGAGCGCAGCAATTACATGAAGATGCTTAGCTCTTATGCCCTGCGCATTCGCTGAGCCTAAGCCTGCGGCCACTGTCGAACCGTCAGAAGGGCAAAACAAAGCTACAAGTCCAATTGGATCCGGAAGCAAGTTGCGTCAGAAGTCCGCGTCACGGTGGCACCGCCGTGCTTTGCGAGGTGGCGGATGGCGCTGTTTTCAGAGTGAAAGTCGGCGACAATCCGTTTTATCTTTTCGATTCGAGCAATATCAACAAGCTTTTTGATTAGCTCCGCGCCCAATCCTTGGTGTTGAAACTTGTCAGCCACGATAACGCCTATTTCTGCTTCTTCCGCCGATGGCGCACGCGATAGCCGGGCCACAGCGCCGATGCAAGTGTTCCCAGTGTCCGGGTCCGTCACCTCGGCAACCAGCGCCATTTCCCTGTCATAGTCAATGAAACACTTCCGAATGAGCCGTTCGTGGGCAACTCGCGTGTTCAGCTGTGCCATATGAAAATAGCGCAAGTAAACCGACTCTTCGGAGAGCGACTCATGAAAACCCACCATCCGGGGCTCGTCCTCCGGCCGGATCGGACGGATGACAGCTCGAGATCCGTCCTTCATCTTCCAACGGGAAACATATTGGGACGGATACGGCCGAATCGCAGAATGCGGCAGGTCTGCATCCTTGGTTTTTGGGTCAGCTAGAACCACCCGCGCATCCAGTGCCAGCAACTGCTTCGAAGAGACAACTAGGGGGTTGATATCAATCTCCGCAATCCGAGGCAGTTCAACTACAAGTTCGCTGAAGGCAACTAACACTGCTTTGAGCGCCTCCATGTTTGCGGCTTTGCGGCCGCGAACCCCTCCGAGCGCCGTGTGTATCCTAGTGAGTTCCATCAGCCTTTGCGCCAGCGTCGTGTTCAAGGGCGGCAACGCCAAGGCGCGGTCGCGATACACTTCGACGAGCTGGCCGCCTGAACCAAACAGAATCACCGGACCAAATACTGGGTCCACGTTGCTACCCAGGATCAACTCATAACCGTCCAGCCGTATCATGGGCTGAACAGTCACACCCTGAAATGCTTTTCCCCCAGCCTTCGAGCGAACAGACGACTGTATGGATCGAAATGCTTTTCGAACGGCAGCCGCATTCGGAAGATCGAGCTCTACGCCGCCTACATCCGTTTTATGCGTGATCGTCTTGGAATAGACTTTGAGTACGGCTGGGTAGCCGAACTTGGCTGAGCAGGCCACTGCCTCGTCTGCCGTTCGCGCCACGCGCGTCGGCACGGATGGAATTCCATACAACGACAGAAGCTTCTTAGACTCTATTTCGGTTAGGAGGGTGCGCCCGGTCGCTAACGTCCGGTCAATGAGCTTCTTCGCTTTCAGGAGCCGAGCTCCCGAATCAGTGCCCGAGGTAGTCATGGCAGGAGTTTCATACAGGGCGCGAAGATGAGACGAGTAGCTCCACATGTAATCGAAGGCGCGCGCCGCGGTATCGGGATACGCGAATGTCGGGATCCCTGCGGCATTCAGGATCGCCTCGCCCTCCGAGACGGTTTGCCCTCCCATCCAGCTTGCCAACACCGGC
>Ga0209056_10001146_pt1 | contig 29171 bp, 28 predicted proteins | sample GraSoiAngelo_114_FD_185876 | JGI IMG/M metagenome (GOLD analysis project Ga0209056, IMG submission 185876) | Grasslands soil microbial communities from the Angelo Coastal Reserve, California, USA - 14_0903_13_40cm (SPAdes) (version 2) | ecosystem: Environmental > Terrestrial > Soil > Grasslands... | reverse complement strand
CCTGCCCGTCGGCGGAGAGCCGCTCGGCTTCGGCCGCCGTGGTGAGGCGGACGAACTCCTCGATGTCCGCGCCGGCGATGAAATTGTCGCGCTTGCCCGAGAAGAACGCGACCGCCTGCACGGCGCAGTCGCCTTCGAGCGCCGCGAGGGTCGCGAGCACGTCGTCCTTCACGACCCGGGAGATCTTGTTGACCGGCTCGTTCTTCAGGTCGAACGTGACGACCGCCACCGCGTCGGCGAGCTCCCAGGTGAGCGCCGCACCGCCGGGCCCCGCCGGCGGCATCAGCGGCGCTCCAGGACCATCGCGAACCCCATGCCACCCTGCGCGCAGATCGACAGCAAGCCGAACTGAGCGTTACGACGGGCCATCTCGTTCGCGAGTGTCGTGACGACGCGCGCGCCCGTCGCGCCGAACGGGTGGCCGATGGCGATCGAGCCGCCCATCACGTTGATCAGGTCCTCGTTGATTTCCCACCCCTTCGCGGCCCACCCCTGGATGTTCGAGAGCACCTGCGCCGCGAACGCCTCGTGCACTTCGATCACGCCCAGATCCCGCCACCCGATGCCGGCGCGGTCGAGCGCCTGGGGGACCGCGAAGATCGGGGCCTGCAACAGCTGCCACCCTGGATCGACCGCCGCCACGGCGTAGGAGCGGATGTAGGCCAGCGGTGTGTAGCCGAGCGCGCGCGCCGCGGCGTCGCTCATGAGCAGGACGGCCGACGCCCCGTCGGTGAGGGGAGACGAGTTCGCGGCGGTGACGCTGCCGTAGCGGCGGTCGAACACCGGCTTGAGCTTCGCCATCTGCTCGAGCGAGGTATCGCGGCGGATGCCGTTGTCCGTGGTGACCACGGGGTCTCCCGGTCGCGGCGGGAACCAGGCCGCGACTTCGGCGGTGAGGCGGCCGTCATCCGTCCCCCGAGCGGCGAGCTGATGACTGCGCAGCGCCCAGCGGTCCTGCGCCTCGCGCGAGATGCGGTTCTCCTTGGCCATTTTCTCGGCCGATTGCCCCATCGATTCGCCGGTGGACGGCTCGGCGATCGCGGGCGACACGGGGACGAGGTCGCGTGGCCGGATGCGGCTGAAGGCGCGCACCCTGGCGCCGAGCGACTTGGCCTTGCTCGCCTCGACCAGAATGTCGGCGAGGCGGCGGGAGGCGAGGATCGGAATGTCGGAGAGCGACTCGACCCCACCCGCCAGCACGACGTCGGCATGACTGGAGACGATTTCGTCGTGCGCGTTGGCGACGGCCTGACCGGACGAGGCGCAAGCCCGGTTCAACGAGTAGGCGGGGATCTCTTTGGGAAACTGGGGCAGGAGGCTCACTTCGCGGGCCACATTCGGCACGAGCGCCGACGGCACCACCTGACCGAAGATCACCGCGTCCACGTCGGCGCCGGCCAGGTTGGTGCGCTCCAGCAGCTCGCGCGCCACGAAGCGGGCGAGATCCACGGCCCGGACGTCCTTGAGCGCAGTGCCCGAGCGGCAGAAGGGCGTCCGACATCCCGCCACGACCGCGACACGCCGCCCGTTTCCAGCTGGCATTACATTCTCCTCCGCGCTCTAGGGATCGAAACCTACCACCGTGCCGGGGCGCGGGCCAAGCCGGAGGAACGCCGACGAGCGAAACAGAGTTCTCGCACCGCACGCGCGCCAAGGCCCTCGCGGCAATGGCGGCCGAGCCCGTGGACGTGCTCGTCGTCGGCGGCGGAATCACCGGCGCGGGGATCGCGCGCGATGCGGCGCTGCGCGGCTTTCGCACGGCCGTGGTGGAAAAGGGCGACTTCGCGAGCGGCACGTCGTCGCATTCATCCCGGCTGATTCACGGCGGCCTGCGCTACCTCGAGCAATACGAGTTTCGCCTGGTGCGCGAAGCCTCGCGCGAGCGACGCGTGCTGCTCCATGTGGCGCCCCATCTGGTCCACCCGCTCGCGTTCGTGTTGCCCTCGTACCGGGGGGCTCGGGTGCCCGCCTGGCGGCTCCGGGCCGGGCTGTGGCTATACGACCTGCTCGCCAGCTTCCGCAACGTGGGCCTGCATCGCTGGCTGGGGCGCAAGGCGACGCTCCGGCTCGAGCCGGCCCTGCGCGACAAGGACCTGCAAGGCGCCGCGCTCTACTTCGACGCGCAGACCGACGACGCCCGGCTCACCCTCGCGACCATGCGCGCCGCCGCGCAGGCGGGCGCCCTCGTGGCGAGCCACGCGAGCGTCACCGCGTTGCTCAAGCCGGACGGACGGATACGCGGCGCCGCGGTGCGCGACGTGCTGACCGGCCACGAGTACGGCGTCCGCGCACTCGTCGTGGTGAACGCCACGGGGCCCTGGGTGGACGAGCTGCGGCGGCTCGAAGCGCCGGACGCGGAGCCGCTGCTGCGCCTGACCAGGGGTGCGCACGTCGCCGTGCCGCGACAGCGCCTGGGCCATGTCCGCGCGATGACGCTCACCTCGCCGCTCGATGGGCGCGTGATGTTCGTCCTGCCGTGGGGCGATCTCAGCTACATCGGCACGACCGACACCGACGACGACAGCTCGCCCGACGACGTCCGCGCCACCGGCGAGGACGTCGTGTACCTGCTGCGCTCCGCCAACTGGTTCTTCCCCACGGCGCGTCTCTCGCCCCGGGACGTCGTGGCGACGTGGGCGGGCCTGCGCCCGCTGCTGCGCGCGGCGACGCTCGACGTCGCGCCGTCGGCCACGTCGCGGGAGCATCGGGTGGTCGAGGGCCCGGGCGGGTTGCTCACGATCGCGGGCGGCAAGCTCACCACGTACCGGCTCATGGCGCGGGAAGTGGTCGACCGTGTCGCCGCCCGGCTGCGCGCGCTGGACGGTCGTCCCCGCGCCGCCCGGCCCCGGACCGACCGGCTGCCGCTCCCCGGCGGCGAGACCGCGGACCTCGAGGGGCTGGTGAAGGCGGCGACCGCGCGCGGCGCCCGGGAGTCGACCGCGCGGTATCTGGTGGGGGCGTACGGGAGCGAGGCGGCAGCGGTGCTGAACATCGTGGACCGTGACCGCGCCCTCGGGCAGCCGATCGTGGTCGGACGACCGGAGGCCTGGGCCGAGGTGACGCACGCGGTGGAGCGAGAGATGGCACTGCGGCTCTCCGACGTGCTCATCCGGCGGCTGCATCTGTTCTACGCCACGCGGGACCAGGCGCTCTCCGCCGCGGGCGTCGTGGCGGACCGCATGGCGGCGGCGCTTGGCTGGGACGCGGCGCGCCGCGACGCCGAGCTGAGCGATTACGAGAAGCAGGTCGCGCGATCGCGTGCGTTCGCCGAGGAAGTGGCGAGGCTCACGATTGGCTAAATCGGCTTCCTGACGCGCGGCCGTACGCGGACGCGCACGGCCCGCTCGGAGTCGATCTGGTCGAGTGCCCAGCCCGCCGCATCCTGAACGTCTGGGGACTCGTCGTGCAGCGCCCCCTTGAGGGGTTCGACCGCGCGGGAGCTCTCGATCTGCCCCAGCGCCCACGCCGCGGCGACGCGCACTTCCGGCTCACGATCCTTGAGCGCACCCGCCAGGGCGTCGATCGCGTCCGGGTCCTCGAGTTGACCGAGCGCCCACGCGGCGAGCTGTCTCGCCCGGGGGTCGGAGTCTTTGAGGGCGATGCTGAGCGGGGCGACCGCGCTCGGATCCGCGATCTGGCCGAGCGCCCAGATGGCGGCGCGCCTCACGTCGGGCGACGTATCTCGGACGAGCGCCCCGAGATCCCGGACGGCACGCGCGCTTTCGATCTGCCCCAGCGCGTGCGTCGCGGCGAGTCGCACCCCGGCGTCGCGGTCGCGCAGCAGCGGCAGCAGCAGATCGACGGCGGCGCGATCCTCGATCGCTCCCAACGCCCAGGCAGCCGCCCGGCGCACGCCAGCTGACGTGTCCTTGAGCGCGCCGCCGAGCGCGGACAGGGCACCCGGGCTCTCGAGCTGGCCCAGCGCCCACGCCGCGGTCTGCCGCACCGGCGCGGCGTCATCCCCCAAAGCCTTGGTGAGCATTGCGACGGAGCTCGAATCGTCGATCGCCCCCACCGCACGTGCCGCCATCGCGCGAACGCCGGCGTCCCGATCACGCAGCGCATCCTGCAGCGGGCGGAGCGCGCGACGGTCCTCCAGCTCACCGAGCCCGAGCGCTCCGGTTTCCCGCAGGCCGGGAGCCGCCTCGCGCAGCAACGCGACGAACGCGTCATAGCTCCCGGACGCCCCGGCCCGGCCGAGCACCCGCGCGGCGAGGTTGCGCACGCAGCCGTTGTCGTCGCGCAGCACGGCGCGGAACGCGCCGAAGGCGGCGGAGTCCGCCGCGCGCCAGCCGGGGCGGTGGTGGACGTGCACCCGCACGTGGGGGCCGTGGAATCCCTTGCGCATCATCGGCATCGGCATCGGCGCGGGCATCGGCATCGGCATGGGCGTGGGGAACAACGGAGGCTGCCAGGATCCCCCCCAGGCGTTGCCGATCGCCTGTGCCGCCAGCTCGCACACCGTGGAATCGGACGTCTTGAGGAGGGCGAGCACGCGCGCCACGCGCGCCGAGTCCGGAGGAGTGTCGGGCGACTGCTGCGCGGCGAGCGCAGTCGCGGCGAAGAGGAAACACAGTGGCCAGCGGGGCATGGATGAACCTCGATGGAAGTGGCGCCACGGAGTGGGATGTGTGACGGTGCCAAAAGGTTGCAGGAGGGAGACGGAAGTGGCGACACTCGACAAAGCGTGGTAGAATCCGCCTCGCGATGCACCCCCTCGCGTCCCTGGGCCTGGTTGCCGCGGTTGTCCTCGCGGGTGCCTGTCGTGTGGGTCGCCCGAGCGCCGCCGCGGCCCACGCCACGGTGCACGGCCCCTCCGACTCCCTCATTCCCGACGGTCCGCTCGGCCTCGCGATTCGGCGCGGTCGCGCGCTGCTCGTCGCGACGGCCGAGAGCCTGCCCGGGCACGTCGGCAACAAGCTGCGGTGCGTGAGTTGTCACCTGGATGCCGGCCGCCGCTCGAGCGGCTCCTGGGTCGGCGTGTTCGCGCACTACCCCCAATATCGGGCCCGCAGCGCCACGGTGGAAACGCTGCAGTATCGGATCAACGACTGCTTCCGGCGCAGCATGAACGGTCAGCCGCTCACGACCGATGGCGTCGACATGCGCGACATCGTGGCGTACCTGTGGTTCCTGTCACGCGACGTGCCGGTCGCCCCGGCGTCCGTGTCCAACCGGCTCGCCACTTGGGCGGCGCTCACCGCCGACACCACAGCAGGCGCCCGGGTGTACGCGACCAGCTGCGTCAAGTGCCACGGCGCGGAAGGCGAGGGGACGGCCGTGGCCCCGCCGGTGTGGGGGCCGTACTCGTACAACATCGGCGCGGGGATGGCGCGGGTGCGCACCGCCGCGGCGTTCATTCGCGACAACATGCCGTTCGACCTGGCCGGCTCCCTGACCGATCAGCAGGCCCTCGACGTGGCCGCGTACGTGAACGCGCACGCCCGCCCGGATTTTTCCGACAAGGTCCACGACTGGCCGAACGGCGACCCGCCGCCGGATGTGGCCTATCCAACGGAAGCCGCTCGACGTCACCGTTCCACCACCCGATAGGAGGATGTGTATGTCGGAGATCGCCAACCTCACCACGCACCGCCGCGGATTCCTGGGGCGGATCGCCGCGGGCGCCGCCGCGCTCGGTCTGGGCGGCCTGGCCGTCCCGCTCGAGGCGGCCCCGCGTCCGCCCGCGCGCGACGGGTCAGCCAACCCCGAGTTCGAAGCGTGGCTCAACAAGATCACGGGGAAGCACAAGATGGTCTTCGACATTCCCGAACCGAATAGTGGTTTTGGGTTTGCCTGGGCCCGCGTGTTTCTCAACACGACGAACGAGAACTACGGAACCACTGACGCGGACAACACGGTCGTGATCGTGCTGCGCCACAACGGCGTTCCGTTCGGCATCCAGAGCCCGATGTGGGCCAAGTACAAGCTCGGTGAGTTCTTCAAGCTCAACGATGGTGTCACGAAAGAAGCCGCGTTGCGCAACACGTTCGCGCAAGTGAAGGCAGGTGAGCTCCCGATCCCGGGGATGGCGGTGGACGAGCTCGCCGCCAAAGGCGTGCTGTTCGGCATCTGCAACGTCGCGCTCACGATCTACAGCGGCATGTTCGCCAAGCAGATGGGCATGCAGGCGGAGACCATCAAGAAGGAATGGATTGCCAACCTGCTGCCGGGCGTCACGGTCGTGCCCTCCGGGGTCATCGCCGTCAACCGCTCGCAGGAAAAGGGCTGCGCCTACTGCTTTGCGGGGTGACCGATCGACGTGACGTAGGGGCGCAGCGCGCTGCGCCCCTACGTCACGGCCTGCTTCGGACGGTTAACGCCGGCTGCGAGACTTGGCCAGCAGCCGCAGGATCTCCAGGTACAGCCAGATCAGCGTGACCATCAGGCCGAACGCCCCGTACCACTCCATGTACTTGGGGGCGCCGCCGGCCACGCCGGTCTCGATGAAGTCGAAGTCAAGGATCAGGTTCAGCGCCGCGACGACGACGATGATCCCGCTCACCACAAGACTGGCGGTGCTGTTGCCCTGCAGGAACGGCATGGCGACGTGGAACCAGGAGAGAACCCAGCCCACCAAGTAGTACAGGAAGATCGCCCCTGTGGCGGCGACGACGCCGAGCTTGAACTTCTCGGTCGCCTTGATCAGCCCGGTGCGATATGCCACGAGCATCGCCGCCAGGGTCGCGAACGTCAGACCCACCGATTGCATCACGATGCCGGGGTACTTGACCTCGAGCAGCGCCGACAGCCCGCCGAGCGCGAGCCCCTCGAGCGCTGCGTATACCGGCGCCGTGAACGGTGACCATTCCTTTTTCAAAACCGTTGCGAAGGCCACGACGAGCCCGCCGATCGCCCCGAGCATGATCCAGGGCGCCGCCACGGATGGGTCGAGGGCGGCACGCACCTGGCTCCAGACCCACGCCGCGGGCACGACCACCAGAAAGAGGAGAAACGCCGCCTTGTTGACCGTTCCTTCGAGCGTCATGGGCGGCGCCGTGGGATCGCGCCGCAGGTCGGCGAAGGTGCGCGCGTTCAAGGCAGGGTTGGAGGTGCGGATCAGGGCCATGGGACTCCTTATACGTGATGTCCGTTCGCGCAATGTAATCTAATTCAGCGCCATCCCCTGAGACTGCGGATCAGGTCGTGCAGCACCAGAAACTTCTCGAACACGGGCACGCCCTTGCGTTTCCGTCCAAATTCCGCAAACAGCTCGCGCAGCCGCCCGCGCCGCGCGACGTAGAACCGGAACGTCTCGGCGAAGTCCTCCTGGGGGTGCGTCGCCGCGTAGGCGGTGACATAGTTTGGGAGCGTGGTCGTCACGCCGCGGCGCTCGAAGTCCACCCACTTGGAGTCGGCCACCCGGTACGCCTTGCGCACCTCGCCGAAGGCGCGCCGGAACCGTCCCGTGCGCGTGAACGACCAGTTGTGATACAGGAACGAGTGCCCGAGCTCGTGGAGGATGAGTCCGGTGAGCATGTTCCAGGAGATCTCGTCGCGGCGCCGCTTGCCGGTGACGTAGCGGCGCTCGATCTCGATGATCTTGGGGGTGCGGTGCGTCACGCCCGACACGCCGGGCCGGAGCAGTACCCTGTAATTCCAGTGCTTGAGGCGCCCGACCACGAGCAGCTGGCGTACCCGGCGCAACGCCTGGCGGATCAGGTCGCGACCGGTGGCGTCCTCGCCGCACCAGGGGCAGACCTCCATCCAGTCGTTGACGCCCTTGCTGCAATGGGGGCAGATGTTCTGGAATTCCCGATAGAACCAGCGCTGTGGGCGGCCGCACCACGGGCAGAAGCGCATCGGGTACATGACGCCGCCGCCGCATCCCCAGCGGCAGCGACGGTGATACAGGAACCCCTTCGGCGCTTTGAGCGGCTCGGCGCTCGAGCTTTCGTCGGCGATGTCGCGCCCGCACCAGGGGCAGTACGAGAAGCTGTCGGACACGACCCAGCCGCAGTAGTAGCACTCCGCACCCGTCTGCTTGGTGGTATCGCGCCACTCGAGCCGGCGCCCGCAGTTCGAGCAGTGCGCCCAGAAGCGCGCGATCTCGGCCGCGCAGGTGGGGCAGCGCAGCTCCGGCGTGGGCACCTCGCGCCTACGCCCAGTCACGCGCCATCGCCTCGTCCACGATCCGCCGGATGAAGTCCGTGTAGCCCATGCCCGCCTTTTCCGCAGCGTCCGCCATCTCGTTCTCGGCGGCGAGGAATGGATTGGGATTCACCTCGAGCACGTAGACTTCGTCGTCGTGCGTCAGCCGCAGGTCCACGCGGCCGTAGTCCTGCAGCCAGAGCGCGTGAAACGCCGTGGTGCAGATGTCCCCGATCTTCGCACCGACCTCGTCCGACAGTCCCTTGGCAAAGACGTTCCTGATCTTCTTGCGTTTGCGGTATTCCTCGTCCCACTTCGCCTTGTAAGTCGCGATGCGGTGCTCGCCGTCGGACTCACCGAACGTGAGCTCGACGATGGGCAGCACCTGGAGCGTCTGGTTGCCCACCAGACCGACGTACAGCTCCCGCCCCTCGATCAGCTCCTCGACGATCGCGGCCTGGTGAAACTTCTCGTTGATGAACTTCACCCGCGCCGCCAGATCCGCGTCGTCCTCCACGACCGATGCCTGCGAGATCCCCACGGAGGCGTCCTCGAGCAGCGGCTTCACGATCAGCGGGAAGCGCAGCTCCGACGGGCGCACCGGCTTCTCCCCGGGCCGAAATTCGGCGAATGCCGGCACGCGGATGCCGTGGTGCGTCAGGATCTTCTTGGTGAGCGACTTGTTACGGGCGACGAGCAACCCGGTGGGCGACGAGCCGGTGTAGCGATACCCGTGCATCTCGAGCACCGTGGCGAACGCGTACTCGTGGCGCGCCCGGCCGCGAAACGACTCGCAGCCGTTAAAGACGAGCTTCGGCTGGAAGGCAGCCAGCCGCTCGAGCACCGGCGCCAGCTGCTCGGCCACGCCGACCATGAGCACGTCGTGCGCCAGCGCCATCAGCGCCCGGGCCACGTCGTACTCCGCCTCCTCGACCTTGGCCTCGACCTCCTTCTTGTAGTCGGCGTCCTCCCAATCGGGGTGGAGGGTGTCGAACACGACGGCGACCTTCACTGCCCCGTCCCTCCCCCCCACCCGGTGCGGAATGCGGAGTGCGGAGTGCGGAATATCAACGCAGGCGTCGCTCGGCGATCGACACTCCACTTCAACTCCGCACTCCGCACCCCGCACTCCGCACTCATGTCCTCACCCGCTGCATGTCCCGCCCCACGGTCGTGAGTGCAATGAGGATCACCAGTCCCCCCACCGCACCCGCCGTGGGCAGCAGCAGCATCGCCGCCCGCAGGCCGATGCGGTCGGAGAGGTAGCCGATCAGCGGCGGCGCGATGGCGTCGCCCGCGAGATGCGAGAACAGCACGAAGGCGCCGAGCACCGATGCGCGGACGGCGGCCGGCACCACGTCGAGAATGACGGCCGAGAGCGGCCCGTTGTACCACGAGTACAGGAAGAACGTCCCGAACAGGAGCGGCACGAACAGCCGCAGCTCGTCGATCAGGAGCAGGGCGGCGCACACCGGACCCCCCAGCACGAACCCCGCACCCGACACGACCACCCGGCCGCCGCTCCAGCGCGCCAGGAGCCAGTCCCCCGTCCGGCCGCCGAACAGCGCACCCAGCGCCCCGCCCGCGAGCCCCCACACGCCGAACTGCCGCCCGATGGTCGCGACCGACAGCCCGTGCGTGCGCTCGAGGAAGCTCGGCGCCCACGCGATCAGGCCGTTCATGGCAAAGGTGACCAGCGCTCCGCCCAGGAACATCCAGATGAGCGTCGGCGTCCGCAGAACGGTACCCGAGGCCTGGAGGAAGTCGCCGAACGCCGTGGCCGCTACTTCGGTCGCCTCGCTGGTCCCACGTACCGCGACGGGGACGAGTCGCACCACCGTCCAGACGACCCCGACGCTCACGCACGCGGCAAACGCCGCGGTGTCGAGCCCCGGGGGCAGTCCCTCGAACACGTCGAGCGCGCCGGAGAGCACCGCCCCGGCGAGGGTAAGCCAGATCAGCGGCATGCCGAGGTGCCGGGCCTGTCGCACCCGGGCGCGCCCGCGCGCATACCACCCTTCGACGGTGGCGCGGATGGTGGGGGGAGGGCGACGCCGCGGCTCCCGCAGCCGCGACGCCAGCAGCGCCAGCACGAATCCGGGCGCGCCGAGCACGACGAAGGCCGCTCGCCAGCCGTGGCGTTCGGCGAGCACCCCGCCCAGCCAGATGCCGAGCACGCCGCCGAACGCCATGCCGACCGAGTAGATCCCGATGGCGAACGCGCGGCGCCGGCCGCGGAAGAACTCGGCGATCAAGGCCTGCGCGGCGGGGCCGTAGCCCGCTTCCCCCACGCCCACTAGGGCCCGGCACGACAACAGCTGCCAGAAGCGAGTCACGGCCGCGCCCAGCGCGGTACAGGCGCTCCACAGTCCCACACCGAACGCGATCACCGCGCGCCGCGACTTCAGGTCGCCCAGCACGCCGAGCGGCAGCGCGAACAGGGAGAGCACGACGACGTAGGCGGAGCCCAGCCACCCCAGCTGCTGGTCGGAGAGGACGAGCTCCCGCTTGATCGGCTCGAACAGGGCGAAGACGACGTTACGGTCCGTGTAGTTGAGGAGGTTGATGAGCGTGAGCAAACCCAGGGCGTACGCCGCGTACGCCCGGGACGTCGCGGCGGGAGCCGCGAACTCAGGGTCTGCGGTCGACAGTCGTCGCCTCCGCGCGGGCGTCGCGGTCCGCCTTCGCCTCGCGGTACGCCTCGGTGAGCTGGCGCAACAGCTGGTCGCGCCGATCGTACAGGCGTCTGAGCCGCCGTTTCTTCCGCTTGGCGAGCGCGTACGCCGCGACGATGGGAAAGCCGACCGTGTTGTCGAGGTAACAGACCACGGTGCCCGGGAGCTGGTCGGGGTCGACCTTGCCCCAGCTCACCGCCTCGGCGGGCGTCGCTCCCGACAGGCCGCCCGTGTCGGGGCGGGCGTCGGTGATCTGCAGGTAGTAGTCGTGCCCCTTCTCGCTGATGCCCAGGACCTCCTGGATCTGCGGCTCCGTCTGCAGCACGAAGTTCTTGGGGGAGCCACCCCCGATGATCAGGACGCCACTCTTGCCGCCATGCGTCTTCGCGTCGAACACGATTGCCGACGTCTCGTTCACGTCGGCGCTCGGATCGAAGCGCAGCCGGGAGCCGGTGAGCGCCTGCTCGGCGACGTTCATGCCGATCGACGAGTCCCCGGGCGACGACGTGTAGATCGGCACGCCACACTGATGGGCGACCCCGAGCAACGATTTGCGCGACAAACCCAGCGCCTTCTCCCGCTCGAGGATGTATCCGCCCAAGAGGTAGTGATATTCGGCCGTGCTCATCGGCCGCTGGAACTCGGGCGCCGCCGACACGTCGCGGATGAAGGCGTCGGTGGAGAGCAGCACTTCGTAGTCGAAGAAGATGTCGTAGATGCGCACGACGCCTTCTTCACGCAGCTCCACGTCGTCGGCGAAGGGCGTGCCGCGATGCATCGTGAGCCCCAGCCCGAAATGCGCGTCGTGGTAGAGGTTCGCCCCGGTGGAGACGATCCAGTCGAGAAACCCGGCCTCGACGAGCGGGATGATCGTGGACATCCCGAGTCCCGCAGGGGTCATCGCCCCCGTCAGGCTCATCCCGACGGTGACGTCGTCCTCGAGCATCCGCTCGGCGAACAGCCGGCACCCCTCCGCCAGACGACCGGCGTTATAGGCGAGGAACGCTTGGTCGACCAGCTCGGGGATCGTCTCCCGGCCGCTAATCGGCTTGGGATCGATGCGCTGGCCGCGCAGAAAGTCCTTACGAGTCATGGTGGCGTCCCCAATCGCTAAACGTCGCCGTCGGCCGCCGCAGCAGGGAGCGCCTGCGTGCGGCGCTCACGCGCCTGCCGCACGATCGTCACCGCCTCTCGCGGGCTGTCCGTGATGGTGAAGAGCTGCAGATCGGTCGTCGCGATCTTTCCCTCGCCGGCGACGCGGTCACGCAGCCACTCCTCGAGCCCTTGCCAATACGCCCGGCCGAACAGGACGACCGGGAAATGCTTCACCTTCCCGGTCTGGATGAGCGTCAGCGCTTCGAACAGCTCGTCCATGGTGCCGTATCCGCCCGGAAAGACGATGAACCCCGTCGAATACTTCACGAACATCGTCTTGCGGACGAAGAAGTAGCGGAAGTTGATGGCGCGCTCGACGTACGGGTTGAGTCCCTGCTCGAACGGCAGCTCGATATTGCAGCCGATCGAGAGGCCGTTCCCCTCCTGGCAGCCGCGGTTGGCCGCCTCCATGATCCCGGGCCCGCCCCCCGTGATGATCGGGAAGCCCTCCTGGGCGAGCAGGCGCGCGGTTTCCACGGCCTGCTCGTAGTAGGGATCGTCGGCCGGGGTACGCGCCGACCCGAACACCGTGACGGCGTTGTAGACGTCCGACAGTGTGTCGAATCCCTCGACGAACTCACCCATGATCCGGAGCACGCGCCACGAGTCCGACTTCGTGAAGGCGCGGCGCTCGCGGGGAACCTGGGAGAGAAGTCGTTCGTCCTCAGTGACCGCCGTCCGTGGCGAGCTGCTCGAGCGCTGCGACATGGTCGTCCTGCACGTTATAGAAGAAAGGGGAGAGGCGCACGTGCCCCGGGCGCGCGTCGGCGACGATGCCGGCAGCGGCCAGGTGTCGCACGCCCGCCGCCGGATCGGCCGCCGGCAGCATGACGATGGCCGAGCGATCCGCGGCGCGCGGCGCGACCTTGGGCCGGAAGCCGCGCTCCCGCGCCCGCTCGATCAGGTCTTCGGTGAGCCCAGCGGTCACGCGGCGGATCGCGGGGACCCCGATCTCCTCGATGTAGTCGAGACCACCGAGCTGGGCGTACACCGCCGCCAGCGACGGGGTGCCGAGCTCGAAGCGGCGGGCGTCGTCGTGCAGCTCGAGGGAGTGCGGGTCGAACGCAAACTGGTTCTTGTGGCCGAACCAGCCGGCGATCTGCGGTGCCAGACGCCGCGCCTGCTCCTCGCGCGCATACAGAAACACAATGCCCGGCCCGCCCAGCAGCCACTTGAGCCCCCCGGCGGTGAGGAAGTCCACACCCGTCGCCTTTACGTCCACCGGAAGCTGCCCCACCGACTGGTAGGCGTCGACCAGTATCAGCGCGCCGCGCCGGTGCGCGGCCTCGGCGACCGCGGCGATGTCCTGGATCGCGCCGCTCGTGAAGTACACGTGCGAAGTGGCCACGAGGGCCGTCCGCTCGTCCACGGCCCGAGCGATCGCCTCGACCGGCACCGCAACCCGGTCGGGGCTCTCGACCACCACCAGCTCCACGCCGCGCGGCCGCTTGGCCAGCCATTGATAGGCGACGGTCGGGAAATCGAGCGACGTGACGACCACGCGGGGACGGCGGGCGTAGTCGAGCGCCTCCGCCACGGCCGAGAGCGCGACCGAGATGCTCGGCGCGAGCGCGATTTCCGCGGGGCCAGCGTTCACGACGCGCGCATAGCGGCCGCGCAGCTCCGCGAGCGCGCCCCACCAGACATCGTACCAGGCGGACGCCCCGCGTCGCTGCCAGACATCGAGAAATTCGGCCACGCGCCGGCGCGTGCGCTCGCCCAAGGCACCGAGGGAGCACGTGTTCAAGTAGATGCCGCCCTGAAAGATCGGGAACTCGCTCCGGTAGCGGGCGAGCGGGTGAGCCCCGGCGGCTGTGGCGGTGTGACGGCCGGCGAGCGTCATAGCCGGTCAATATACAGGAGGAGAAGCACGCCGGGCACACCTCGCGAGTAGATTGCCTCTCATGCAGTCGCGCGGCGGTTGGCCGGCGCTCACCGTGCGCCTCGCCCTGCGGGCGCTCCTGAGCCCGCGCCTGGCACTCGACCTCGTTCGTCTCGCCTGGAGCGCCCGGGCGCGCCATTGGTACCGCCGGGCGCCGTTCCTGCCGGTGCCGCCGCGCGAGTACCTGCGCTGGCGGATGTTCACCGCGTACGGCGACGAGGACGCCACGCCACCGCTCGACGACGTGGTGCGGTTCGCGAGATGGCGGCGAGAGACGATGCACTTATGAAAAAAGACGTCGCGGAGAAGCGTCGCGGAGAGGCGTCACGGATAACCGTCGCGGTGAAGCGTCGAGCGCTCGAGCTCGGCTTCGACGGTGTGGGCATCGCGAGCCTCGAGCCGAGCGCGCGTGGGGACGAGCTCGATCAGTGGCTCGCGGCCGGCTACGCGGGCACCATGACGTACCTGCATCGCCAGGCTGAGAAACGCAAGCACCCCGCGCGCATCGTGCCGGACGCCCGGGTGGCGGTGGTCACGCTGACCAACTACTTCCATGGCTCTGCTCACCCCGGGCTTGCGCCCGGGGTCAGTACGACCTCGGGGAGAGTCGCTCAGTACGCCTGGTCCACCGATTACCACCCGGTCATCGGCCGCCGGCTCGAGCAGCTCGCTACCGCCGTCCGGGAGATCGCGCCCGGGGCGAGGACGCGCTGTTACGTAGACGCGGGTCCGGCCCCGGAGCGCGAGCTGGCGCAGCGCGCCGGGTTGGGCTGGATCGGAAAGAACACCATGCTGATCCATCCCACGATCGGGTCGTTCACGTTCATCGGCGTGATCTTTACCGATGCCGAGCTCGTCCCCGATCTGCCGTTCCAGGCCGATCGTTGCGGCACGTGCCGCCGCTGTCTCGACGCCTGTCCCACCGACGCCTTCGTCGAGTCCCGGGTGCTCGACGCGCGACGCTGCATCTCCTACCTCACGATCGAGCATGCCGCGCCGTTCAGCAACGACGAGCGCCGAATGGTGGGCGACTGGCTGTTCGGGTGCGACGTGTGTCAGGACGTGTGCCCGTGGAACGTCACGTTTGCCGAGCCGACGTCCGACCCGGAGCTCGCCGTGCGCGCCGAGGTCGCCGCGCCCGACCTGGGGCAGCTGCTCGCCCTCGCGCCCGAAGAGTTCGAGCGCCGCTTCGGCGACACGGCGTTCGAGCGCCCCGGCGCCTCCGGCCTGCAGCGCAATGCCGCCGCCGTGTCGGCCAACCGCCAGGGAACGGTTCCGTGACCGAAGTCCCCGTCGCCCAGTCCGAGCAGGCGAGCGTGATCCGCCACCGGCTCAGCGAAGGGCTCGCGAAGATCGATCCGCACCATCGCCTGTGCGGCCGCCCCGTGGCCTACCGCATCATCGACGGGACGATGCTCGAGATCGCGTACCGCGATGTGCCGGGGATCGCGGAAGCGGAGGTGCTGGGTGTGAAGCGCCTGATCGGCGTGGAGTGTTTCTGCACGGTAGCGCCGCAGACGGCGGAGACCGTGATCGTCCGGTTCGTCGTCTCCCTCAAGACGTAGCGGGTTACGCGGCCGTCAGCCGGAGCACGGGCAGCTCCGGCGGATTGCGCCACCGCGGAATCGCCGCGCTCCCCACGCCCGCCGACACGTAGAGCCACGTGTCCCCCGCGCGCTTCAGGCCGTGCAGGTACTTCCGGCCGAACTGCGACGGCGCGATGATCGGTCCGACCAGCGGCAGGTGTGCCTGACCATTGTGCGTGTGACCCGACAGCATCACGTCCACCCGCAGCCCGGCGGGGAGATACTCGATGAGGTCGGGATTGTGCGACAGCAGCACCCGCGGCACGTCGGGCGGCACGCCGGCGAGGGCGTCGTCCGGCCGTACTGCACCATGGCTGAAGTCGTCGACGCCGGCGACGGCGAGCGCCGCCGCCCCACGGCGGATCAATTCGTGCCGGTTCGTGAGCAGGCGGGCGCCGGCGCGCTCGACCGTCCGGCTCACCATGTCGGGATCGACCCAGTGGTCGTGATTGCCGAGCACGGCCACACTGCCGTCGCGGGCGCGAAACCGCGCCAGGATGCCGTCCAGGCCATCCAGATCGCTGCGGGCGTGACTCACGAAGTCGCCCCCCAGGGCGACGAGATCGGGCGCGAGCTCGGCCACGCGATCCGCCACGCGCGCGAACCAGCGCTCCGGGACGGCGGGCCCGTGATGCAGATCGGTCACGAGCGCGATGCGGTAGCCGACGAGCCGGGGGTCCAGGTCGCGCACCGGGAGCGCGATCTCAGGAGTCTCGAGCCGCGCGTTCTCCCAGCGCGCGAACGGCGCGGCCAGGCGCTCCACCACCCAGCCCACGCGCGCCTTGGTGAGCCGCTCGAACACCGGCGGACGCCGCTCCCGCGCCGGTGGGTGGCGCCGCGGATGGAGGAACAGCCCGATCACTTCGCGACGACGCGGGAGACGACGTCGTACACGAAGTGCACGCCGAAGGTGACGTCGTCGAGGCTCACCCGCTCGTCGTTCCCGTGCACGCCGCGGGACTCGGTCTGGGTGAGCGGAAACGGCGACAGCCCGTAGCTCACGATGCCGAGCTGCCGGAAGTAGTGGCTGTCGGTGAAGCCGGTGAGCGGCGGCGTGGTGACCAGGGCATTGGGCGCGCGCTCGTGTGCCGCGGCCACGATGGCGCGGAACAGCTCCGTATCCGTCGGGCTCTCGGTCGCCGGCCAGCTGGGGCCGAGCGGCGTGATGGCGACCGCGGTGTCCGCGACCACGCGGACGAGCTCGGCCAGGAACGCCTGCGGGTCCTGTCCCGGCAGGAGCCGCACGTCCAGCGTGGCTCTGGCCACCGGCGGGATCACGTTGGTCTTGTCGCTGCCGGTGAGGCCGGTGATCGAAATCGTGTTCCGGAGCAGCGCGTTATAGGTGAGGTCCCCCGTGAGGGCGCGAACGGCCGCCGAATCGCGGAGCGCCGCGCGGACGTCGGCGAGCCAGGCGCGCCGCACCGGGTCGGGCTCGATGGTCGAGAGATCGCGCAGGTAGCGTTCCACGGCCGGCGTCACTACCAGCGGCGTCTGATAGCTCGCGATGCGGTTCAGCGCCCGCACCAGCCGGTGAACGGGGTTGTCGGGTGTGGGGCGGGAGCCGTGTCCCGCCGTGCCGCGGGCCGTGACCTCGAGCCAGAAGGGCGACTTCTCGGTGGCCCCGACGCCGTAGTACTCGATCCGCCCGGTGGGACCCGCGCGGATCGTGCCACCCTCGGTGAGCAGGAACTCGGCGTCCTGCACCAGCTCCGGGTGATGCTCCACCATCCACGCCGCCCCGACGCCGGCGCCTACCTCCTCGTCCGCGGTGGCGAGGAAAATGACGTCCCGCTTGAGCGCCACGCCGGCGCGTTTGAGCGTCAGCAGTGTCATGAGCTGCGTGATCGCCTCGCCCTTCATGTCGAGTGCGCCACGCCCCCAGAGATAGCCGTCCTGCACGGTGCCGGCGAAGGGGTCGACCTTCCAGTATTCCGGCGTCGCCAGCACCACGTCCATGTGGTTGAGCAGGATGAGCGGCCGGGCGCTGCCGTCTCCAGCGACGCGCGCGTACAGGTTCGCCTTCCCCGGCCCGGGCTCGAAGATCTGCGCCGTGATCCCCTCGCGCGCGAGCACGGCCTTGAGCCACTCGGCCGTCTTGAGCTCGTTGCCCGGAGGGTTGGTGGTGTTGATCGCGACGTACTGCGACAGGAGCGCCGTCGCTTCCCGGCCGACGGCGCGCCAATCGGCGTCCGTGCGCGGCAGGCCGGGCTCGCCGAATCGCGGCGGCAGGAGCACGGGCTGACTGGAGGGGCCGAACAGGCCGGGTTGGGCCGGGGCGATGGCCTGGGGCGGTCGGGCGCACGCGGTCGCGACGACCAGAGCCAGCAGCGGAGTACGGCGCACGAGTCCTCCCGACAAGGGAACGGGGGAACCCGCAAACTACCGGCCGGAGAGACGCGCGGCGAGCCCCCCCGGGTCAGTGCACGGTGATCGTAGCCTGCCCGGTCTTGCCCTCGCTCGTGGCTTGCAGCAGCGCGCTGCCGACCCGCTGCCCCCGCCCAATGATCCCGGTACCGAAGTTGCTCACGATGGCGAAGGCGGAGTCGGTCGAGAACCACGAGACCGCGTGGCCGGTGAGCGAATTGCCCGCCGAGTCACGCAGCAAGACGATGAAGCTCATGGTGTCGCCTACAGCAAGGGTGGCGCTCGCAGGGCGCACTTCCACGGTTGCCACCGAGGCGGGGGTTCCCGTCACCTGGATCGTGATCGAGTCCCGCAACGATCCGCACCGTGCGCCCACCACAATGGAATCGCACGCGGCCACGATCGTCGCAAAACCGGGCAGATGTCCGAAGACCCTTGCCGTGTCCCCAACGCCGGACACTTCGGCGATCGAGCGATCACCGCTCGTCCACGACACCGCTGGATTCGAAACGAGGTTGCCTTGCGCGTCACCGACAGCCGCGAACAGCGTGATGCTCCCGCCGACACCCACGGAGGTCGGCCCTGAGATACGCAGGTACGCACCGCTCGATCCGGCACTCGGGAGTGCGACCGACAGGCGCGTCGTGTCACTCGCCTTCACCTGGACGTGAGGCGTGACGACGGGCTCGAGGTAGGGAAGAAACGGCTCTTCAATCTTGACGATGTAGTTTCCCGGAGGAAGAAACCCCACCTTATAGCGGCCCGCCGAGTCGCTGCGCCCCGTCGCCTCGAGGTATGCGATGCTGTCCGGCTGCGCCGGATTTGGCGCGAACACGGAAACCTGCGCGTTCGGGACGCCACTCGTCGTTGCTCCTGAGCCCTGTGTCACGACCCCGGCGATCGCGCCCGCCGCCGCCGAGTTGATCGCGCGCAGCTGGGGTGTGAAGTCGAACTCGTTGTTGCTGCTGTAAAAGTTGAACTGGAAGCTGCGGCCGACGTCGAAGTCGAGTACGATATCGGCGCCCTGAGCGGCCACCTCGACCGGATATTCGACGAAGGCGTAGATCGTCGTCCAGCCGTGCCAGTTCACCTGCGCCGTGTGCTGGGCCGCATCATTCCAGGTGATCGAGGAAAGGCCCGTGTCGATGGTCATCCGCACGGAGTGGTACTGCCCCGCGGGCATCTCCCCCTGTCCCAGGATTGCCGTTGCCCCTTGCTGCAGGGCGAGCAGATCGAACGTCTTCCGGGGCTCGGTGATGAGCGCCCACTGGCCGCCACCACTCGTGTCCGCTGCGGTGTTGGCTTCGATCCGCACCACGTAGATGGTCACGCTGTGCAGCGAGTCATAGGGGAAAGGGGCGTCCGTGAGCCGCACCGTGATGCGCGGCCTCAGCGCCGCCAGGGAGGTGGCGGTGGTGTCGTCCTGATAGCACCCGGCCAGGGAGAGCGCGAGCACCAGGCATCCGGCGAGTGGGGCACGTCTCGACATCGACTCGCTCCTGTGGCAGCAGACTTGCAGGTGGCCTTCGTGAGAGATACCTCTGCTGCAAAGTGCCGCGTCACAAGCGCGGCCGCCTGGCAGGACGCGGGTGTGACGCCCGGGGAGCGCGCGTGGGTATACATAGCGTGGGGACGAGCGACGTGGAAGCGGTGCGCCGGGTGCTCGGCGGCGACACCGAGGCATATGCCACGCTCGTCGCGCGCTACCGTGACCGCCTGGCCCGCTACGCCGTGCACATGCTCGGCAATCGCGAAGACGCCGAGGAGGCGCTCCAGGACGCGTTCGTCCGGGCGTATCGCTCGCTCGAGCGTTGTGACGACGCCGCGCGATTCGGCGCGTGGCTGTACGGCATTCTGGTGAATCGGTGCCGCACGACGGGCGCCCGGGCGGCGAAGCGCGGGCGTGTCTTCGTGCGCGATGAAGCCGCGCTCAATGGCGTGGCCCACGCGAGCGCCGCCGAGCAGACCGAGGGCGAGGACGTGGTGCGCTGGGCGCTGGCGCGGCTGACCCCGGAATACCGGGAAGCGTTCCTTCTCAAGCACGTCGAGGATCTCGAATACGAAGAAATGGCGCGGTTGACCGGTGCGGGGGTGTCGGCGCTCAAGATGCGCGTGAAGCGCGCGCGCGAGCAGCTGCAGGCCATTCTCAGAGAGGCGGAACGTGTTTGAGCCGGATGAGGAGCTGATCGGGCGCGTGCTGCGCCAGCTGCGCCGGCCGGTGACGGTCGATGCGAGCCTGGACGCGCGCGTGATGGAGCAGGTCAGGCGCCACCCGCCGCGCCGGGCGGCAGGGGCGGCCCAGGCCGCCTGGGGCTGGCTCACCCGGCCACGCACCATCCGGCTCTCGCCGTTGGGCGCGCTCGCGATCGCCGCGGTGTTCGTCGCCGTCGTGCTGGGGCGTCCCGATCGCTCCTCCCGCTCCACAGCCGCGAGCGGGCGCGAGTTCGCGTTCGTAGTCGTCGCGCCGCGTGCTACGACCGTGTCGCTCGTGGGGGACTTCAACGACTGGGATGCCGCCCGCACGCCCATGCGGCGGGTCCGCCAGGACGAGTCCGTGTGGGCCGCCGTCATTCCCTTGACCCCGGGACGGTATCGTTACGCTTTCCTGGTGGACGGCGTCCGCTGGCTGGCCGATCCCGCGGCTCCCGCCGCGCGCGACGACGAGTACGGCGCGCCGAGCTCCGTCGTGACCGTGGGGGGCTCTTGACGCTGTTGGTCGCGGCGACCCTCGTCGCGCTCCAGGCCCCCGCCCAGGGGCTCGACCCGCGACTCCAGCGCCTCGACTCGATCAGCCGGCCGATCGTGACGGCGCTGGTCGATTCGGCGCGCGCGGTCGCCCTCCCCACCGAGCCGCTGGTGCAGCGCGCGCTCGAGGGCGCGACCAAGCGGGCAACGGCGGACCGCATCGTCGCCGCCGTCCGCCGACTGGCGCTCGACCTGAGCCACGCGCGCGACGCGCTCGGCCCCATGACCTCGCCCCCCGAGCTGTCGGCCGCGGCCGCGGCGCTGCGCGCCGGGGCGCCCCCGGCGACGTTGACCGAGCTGCGGCGCGTGCGACCGGAGTCGCTCACCGTGCCGCTCGCCGTGCTCACGGACCTGGTCGCGAGCGGCGTGCCGGTGGACAGCGCCGCGGGCGCGGTGCTCGCCCTCGCCGCGAGAGCGAGAGACGCGGACCTGGTCGAGTTCCGCCGCGCCGTGGAGCGCGACATCGCCCTCGGTGCGCCACCCGCGTCCGCGACCGCCGCCGCCGCTGCCGCTGCGTTCGCCGCCGCAACCGTGCAGGTGAACGCGGGGGCCAAACAGCAGCGCCCCGGCCGTCCCTGAGCGCGTGCGGCCGCCCGAGGCCGCGCGCCATGCGTGGGCCGCGTCCGTCGCCGCGGCCTGGACGCTCCTGAGCGCTCCTGCCGTCTTGGCCCAGACGACCGGGACCATCGATGTCGGCGTGTCGTCCGTGCGCTACGACGGCTTCCTCCCATCGGCCGCCGCGTCCGTCTCGCCCGCGCTGCGCTGGGAGCAGCCGAGCGGCACCCTCACGGCGCGGGGCACCTACCTGCGGTTCGAGAGCGGCCACCGCAGCCTGCAGGGCCTCGTCGCTGGCTCGTTCCTGATTCGTCCCGCTGGGCATCGCTGGCGGGGTGAGCTGGGCGGCTCCGTGGGCGCGAGCCGCTATCTCGACTTCGCGAGCTTCTGGCACGCTACCGCCGACGCGCGGCTGCACCTGCTGGGAGCGGACCGCGGCGCCTGGATCGGAGCCACGGCGGGACGCACCGCGTACGGCGCGGGGGCGCGCCCCGTCGCGAGTGCCGGTGTCGGCGCGTGGGCGCAGCGTTCCCAGGTGATGTTGTCGGCTTCGGCGACCCGCTCGTTCGTGGGGGACTCGGCGTACAGCGATTTCCTGGCGACCGCGCTGACACGTCGCGGGGCGGTCACACTCGACGCGTCCCTCGGAGCCCGGGTCGCGAGCCGGGGGGGCGGACACGGCGTGTTCGGCGAGGCGAGCGCCACGCTCACGCTCGGGGAGCGAACCCAACTGTTCGTCGCCGGGGGCCGCTATCCCACGGACCCGGTCAGTGGCAGCGTCGCCGGTCGCTACGTGAACGGCGGCGTGCGGCTGCGCCTGGCGCGTCCGGCCCGGCTCGCGTCGCGCACCTCGCCGGCGGGCGCATCGGAGCATGGGACGCCCGCCGACGGAGACCCCGTCGCGGGCGCGCGCCTCGCCGTGCTGCCGCGTCCCGACGGCGCAGTGCGGCTCGTGCTCTCCCTCGCCCGAGCCGCGGCCGCCGTCGAGCTCGCGGGCGACTTCACGGACTGGCAACCCTGGCCACTACGCCGCACCGGGGACGGAGCGTGGGAAACGGTGTTGCTGATCCCGAGCGGCCTGCACCGGCTCAACGTGCGGATCGACGGAGGTCAGTGGATCGTTCCCGCCGGTCTGTCCCGCGCGGCCGACGACTTCGGCGACGACGTCGGGATCCTGGCGGTGCCGTGAACCGCTTACAGGTCCGTCGGGTGGTCGAGAAACACCCACGGCAGGTCGAACTCGGTACAGAGCCGCTCGGCCAGCGCCCTCACGCCGAACGTTTCTGTCGCGTAGTGCCCCGCGTAGAAGACGTTCAACCCCAGCTCCTCAGCATCGAAGAACGTGTGGTGCGACCCTTCACCTGTGATGTAGGTGTCGAGGCCCAGGCCGGCGGCCTGCGCGATCATTGAGCCGGCTGCTCCCGTGACGATACCCACCAGCCGCACGCGCTCTGGCCCGAACGCCATGAGGCGAGCGCGCCCGCCAACCACTTCTTCCAGACGCTGTGCCAGGGCCGCGCGCGGGACGTCGACCTCTCCCCACACGCCGATCCGGATACCGTACTCCTCCCCGAACTCGCCCCGCCGGGCGACGCCCAGCTGGCGTGCCAGCACCGCGTTGTTGCCGACCTCGGGATGCACGTCCAGGGGTAGGTGAGCGCTGTACAGCGCGATGTTGTGCTTGACGAGTCCCGCCACCCGCCGATACGCGCGCCCGGTGAGGGGTGCGAGCCCGCCCCAGAAGAGCCCATGATGCACCAGCAGCAAGTCGGCCCCCTGCTGCGCCGCCAGCTGCACCGTGGCCTCGCACAGATCCACGGCGGCCGCTGCCCGATTGATCGTTCCCCCGTTCGCGACCTGGAGCCCGTTGAGGGCGTTGGGAGCGTCCGGCACCTCGCTGATCCGGAGGTAGCGGTCGAGATACGACGCCAGCACGGCCAGATCGATGGCGCGCATCAGGCGAGCCAGTATGGAGACATTATCTCACCAGATTATCGACAGTGACGTGAGATTCCCACATCATGACAGCAGCTAAGCTATTTAGTTACAATAACATATGAAATCCACATCGGCACCTTGGGATGTGTGGATATCCGCGGGATGCGTTCAGTACGACCGGGCCGCGCTGACCTTTTCGGGCTCTTCTTCGAGCGCCGCGTCGCCCATGCGCACGACGCCATTGATCTCGCCGCCTTCCTGCACCAGCAGTCGCTTGGCCGCCACGTCGCCATGCACGACGCTGGTAGACTGAATCTCGATACGCTCGTCGGCGCGGATGCTGCCGCGCACTTCACCGCCGATAATCGCTTCGCGCGAGATCACGTCCCCCTCGACCTCTCCCCCCTTCCCCACCAGCACCTGCCGGCCGGCGCGCACCGTTCCCACGACGGTGCCCTCGATCTTCACGACGCCGTCGGCGGTGATGTCCCCGACGACCCGCATGCCCGTGCCGATGATGGAGAGTCCGGCTTCGGCCTCGGGTGCGCCCGGCCCCTTCTCGGTGAACATCGCCATATCAATTCTCCTGTTTGACGACCGTGAGCGGATCGAGTGACTTCCCCTCGCGGCGGATCTCGAAGTGGAGGTGCGGCGCCGTGGATCGCCCCGAGTTGCCCGACAGCGCGATCACCTGTCCCGCCTGCGCCGAGTCGCCCTCGCGCACCAGGATGCGCGAGGCGTGCCCATACATCGTTTCATATCCCCCCGGATGACGCAAGAGGACGAACTGGCCGTAGGCGGGATCGGCGCCCGCCGCTTCGACGACGCCACCGCCCGCGGCGCGCACCGGCGTGCCCGGCGGCACGGCGATATCGATGCCGGGGTGCGACTCGGCGGGATCGCCCGGCCGCACCTGGCCCCGCGTGACGAAGCCCGCGATATCGAGCGGCCAATGCGTCGGCTCCGACCTCCCGCTCTCGTAGCGCAGCGGCGCCGAAGGGGGTCGGGCCCGCACTGGCGTGCTGCGCATCAGGTCCGCGGTGACGCTAACGGTGCCCTTGTCGGGCGGCGCTTTCACGCCGAGCATGGACCGGAGCTCCTGGTAGTTCGCCTCGGCGCGGTTCAACGCCGCGGCGAGCTGCTGCACACGGCTGTTCTCCTGTTCCAGGCGCGCCACTTGCCGCTCCAACCCCGGCACGCGTGCCGCCGCGCGACCGATCGGCCCCGCGAACGCGAAGAACAGCACAATCAGCAGACCGATCACCAGCGCGCTCCACTTCCCCGCTTCGAAGGCCCACAGGGGGAGGCGATACTGGCGGGAGGCAAGCTCCCCGTCGGTGTGGACGACGATCGTGACGCGGCGATCCTTGTGCCTCATCCGTCGAACGGGACACCGAGGATCAGCTCGAGCAGGCGCGCGAGATCGTCGTTGGAGTAGAAGTTGACGTGCAGCTGTCCCTTGCCCTTGGCGCGGAGCGTCACGCGGACGTCGGTGCCGAGCCGGCGCCGCAGCGCGTCTTCGATGCGACGCACTTCGGGCGCCTGGCCCTGCCCTCTCTTGAGTCGTGGACGTCTGACCGGCGCTCGCCCGCCGCGCACCCGGTCCTCGACGTCGCGCACCGACAGTCCAGCGTCGACTGCTTCTTTCGCGAGTGACGTGGCGAGGCGCGCGTCGTCGAGGGCGAGCAGCGCGCGGGCGTGGCCGACCGACAGTCCGCCGTCGTGCAGCAGTGCGAGCACGGCCGCCGGGAGCTTGAGCAGCCGGAGCGCATTGGCGACGGTGGAGCGATCGCGCCCCACCGCGTCCGCCACGTCCTGCTGTGTCAGGCTGAACTCGGCGATGAGCCGCTCGTAGCCGCGCGCTTCGTCCACGGGGGACAGATCGTCGCGCTGGAGGTTCTCGACCAACGCCAGCGTCAGCACGGTACGATCGTCGACCTCGCGCTTCACGGCGGGGATCTTCTCCCAGCCGAGTGCCTGGCAGGCTCGCAGCCGCCGCTCGCCGGCGATCAGCTCGAACCCGCCGTTGGCGCCACCGGGGGCTTGCCGCACCACGACCGGCTGCAGCAGACCCGCCTTGCGGATCGACGCCGTGAGCTCGTCGAGCTGGGCGGGGTCGACGTCGCGGCGCGGTTGATAGGGGTTGGGACGGATGTCGGCGATGGCCAGTTCGACGAGGCTGCCTTCGCGCTGCGCTTCCTCGCGCGTGGGTCCCAGCAAGGCTTCGAGGCCTCGGCCGAGACGACGGCGACTCGTGATGGTTTCCGTCATGCGGGCACCTCCGGCAGCGGTTCGGCAGCGGGCGGAGCAGGGGAGGCGGAGGCGGCGGACGCGGCCGTCACACCGCCGCGTTCGACGCGCCGGATGAGCTCCTGTGCCACTGCCAGGTAGCTCTTGGCGCCCACCGACTGCACGTCATACAAAAGGATGGGTTTTCCGAAACTCGGCGCCTCGGCCAGGCGCACGTTGCGAGGAATGGTGATCGCGAACATCTGGGACCCGAAGTACTCCTTGGCTTCGTCCGCGACCTGCCTCGAGAGGTTGAGCCGGGCGTCATACATGGTCAGGAGCGCGCCGTCGATTGCCAGGGCGGCGTTGAAATTCCGCTGCACCAGCTTGATGGTATTGAGCAGCTGCGACAGACCCTCGAGCGCATAGTACTCGCACTGGATCGGGATGAGGACGCTGTCGGCCGCCGTGAGCATGTTGAGCGTCAGGAGACCGAGCGACGGCGGACAGTCGACGATGACGTACTGGTACTGATCACGCAGGTCGCGCAGGGCGCGGCGCATCACCGTCTCCCGCGCTTGCTTGTTGACCAGCTCGACCTCGGCACCGACCAGGTCCTGCGTCGCCGCCACGACGTCGAGATACGGGAAATGCACGTGAGTGAAGCGTGCGTCGGCGAGCGCCCGGCCATCGAGCAGCGCGTCGTACAAGGAGTACCTGATGCGGTCGCGCTCGATGCCCACGCCGCTCGTCGAGTTGGCCTGGGGATCGGCATCGACCAACAGCGTCTTACGCTCCGCGGTCGCGAGCGAGGCCGCGAGATTCACGGCGGTGGTCGTTTTGCCAACGCCGCCTTTTTGATTAGCGATCGCGATGACGCGCGACATCTCTATAACGCGTTGAAAATAAATGTTTTATACTGTTACGCCGTTGGAATCGCCCCAATATACGGAGCTGGAGGAGTGGCGTAAAGGCCGAGTTTCACGTGAAACCGATGCCACGTTTCACGTGAAACACTGCCACGACGCTTGGGTTACGCTACCCGTCGGCGCCAGCGCGCCGTCTCGACCACGAGATTGTGCAGGTCACTCGGCGACACGCCGGGAATGCGCGCCGCCTGCGCCAGCGACGTCGGGCGGATGCGATCAAGCTTCTGTCGCGCCTCGGTCGCGAGGCTCTTGAGCTCGAGGTAGGGAAGCTCCAGTGGGAGCGCGAAGGCGGCGAGCTCGGCCAGCCGCGCCGCCGCTTCCCGCTCGCGTGCGAGATAGCCGTCGTACTTGAGCTCGATCTCGGCGCTCGCGATGGCGTCGACATCGGCCGGGAGCGCCACGCCCGCCGCGGTGAGCAGCGCGCCCAGCGACGCACCGGGCCGGCGCGCGACCGTGGCCACCCGCTCCGGCTCCGTCAGCGTCGTGCCGGTGGGAAGGAGCACCGGCGCTGCCGCGGCGGGCGCGATCGTCGTAGCGCGGGCCGCGGCAAGCACGCCGTCTTCATCCGCCCGCCGCCGCTCCGCGGTCCATAGCTCCCCCGCGCTCAACAGCCCCAGCCGCTCGGCTAGAGGGGCGAGCCGTCGCAGCGCATTGTCCTGTCGCAGCAAGAGACGGAACTCGGAGCGCGACGTGAACAGCCGGTACGGCTCGTCCACGCCGCGAGTCACCAGGTCGTCCACCAGGACTCCGATGTACGCGGCGTCCCGCCCGAACAGCACGGGCTCCTGGCCGCGCAGCCGGCGCACGGCATTGATCCCCGCCACGACGCCCTGGCCGCCCGCTTCCTCGTAACCGGTCGTGCCGTTGATCTGCCCGGCGAAGAACAGCTGCTCCACCGCCTTCGTCTCGAGCCAGGGCGTGAGCTGCGTGGGCGGATAGTAGTCGTACTCGATCGCGTAGCCCGGGCGGGTCATGCGCGCCTGCTCGAGCCCCGGCACGGCCCGCAAGAATTCGAGCTGCACCGGCACGGGCAGGGAAGTGGACAGCCCGTTCACGTACACCTCGTGAGTGTCGAGACCCTCGGGCTCGAGGAACACCTGGTGCCGCGTGGCGTCGGGGAACTTCACGATCTTGTCTTCGACCGAAGGGCAGTAGCGCGGCCCGCGCCCGCTGATGGCGCCGCCGTACAACGCGGACTCCTGCAGGTGGGCGCGGATGATCGCCTGCACTGCTTCACCAGCCCACGTGATCCAGCACGGCACCTGGCGCGGCCGCGCCGCGCGCTCGTAGAACGAAAAGCGGTATTCGTCCCCGTCGCCGTCCTGGCGCTCGACCTTGGACCAGTCGACGCTGCGGCCGTCGACGCGCGGGGGCGTTCCCGTCTTGAAGCGCAATGCTGTAAGTCCAAGTGATTCAATGTGTTCCGCGATTGCGACGGCCGGGGAATCGCCCGCGCGACCAGCCGGGATCTGCGTGTCGGTGCCGAGGTGAATGCGCCCGCGCAGAAAAGTCCCGGCCGTGAGGACCACGGCGCGCGCACCAATGCTGCGCCCGTCTGCCGTCACGACGCCCGACGCGCGTGCGCCGTCCAGGAGCAGTTCGCTCACCATCCCCTGAGCGAGCTCGAGCGTGGGGAAGCCCTCGAGCAGCGCGCGCACGGCGCGGCGGTACAGCGTGCGATCGCACTGGGCGCGCGGGGCCCACACGGCTGGTCCCTTGGAGCGATTGAGCATCCGGAACTGAATGGTGGCGCGATCGGTGGCCCGCCCCATGATGCCGCCGAGCGCATCGATCTCCCGCGCCACCGTGCCCTTCGCGATGCCGCCGATGGCAGGATTGCAGGACATCTGCCCAATCGTGTCGAGGTTCGAGGTAAGGAGGAGGACCTTCGCACCCAGGCGAGCGGCCATGACGGACGCTTCCGTCCCGGCGTGGCCGGCGCCAACAACAATCACATCGTAGTCGACGGACATGCCCTACAAAGTAGTGAATGAGGCAAGGTCCTTCGAGTTATTGCGGAACCACGGTCGTGGACCCCCCTGGGCCATTGAGAGTCGTTACAGTGGACTTCCCGTCGGCGGCGACGCCCATCCCGGCCCGTGTGACGCCGTCGCTATCGGCGAGCGCGAGGCTAGCCGCCTGACGAGCCGTGAGGCCCAGTGCGACCCGGCTTATGCCTTGGCGATCGGCGAATGCGAGCGTGATCGTCTCGTCCGGCAGCAGTCCGAGCGCGGCGCGGGAGCGTCCCTTCTGGTCGATCAGCGTAAAACCCGGCGACCCGTCCCCTAGTACGACCAGCCGGAGCCGCGCATGCCCCATCTCGTCCTGAAGCACCAACTGCGACGCCCCGTCCGTCGCCATGCCGAACACTCCGCGCAGGCGCCCCTTTGCGTCTCGGAGCGCGAAGCTGCGGGCCTGCACCACGTCTCCCGACAGCCGTGGTAGCCGCAGCGCCAACGTGACCACGGTCGCGGCCGCGGTTCCCAGAAGGACGGCCAGACCGACTACCAGAAGTCGGTTCGTTCCTCGCAGGCGACGGTATTTCTGCTCCAACCGCTCGAGCCGTCGCACCAGGGCGTCGGGGATGCGCTCGTGTATTTCCTGATTATCGCTCATTGCTCCTCCGGCCTCATGGGTGCGTCGAGAGTAGGACCGGTACGCCCGGTGTGGGAATTCGGTCGTCGCGTCATCGCGCTGCCTCGATCGAGGCCCGTTGCGGCCCGAGCGTGCCAGGCGAGTCTATCGCCTTGGCGCGTGTCGGTCATGGCGAGCGTGCCCACCGGAAGCTCTAGGGCGTACACGGCTGCCCTGTGCCAGCGGGAAGCGGTGCCGGGGGCAAGGCGATGATACAGGGCCACGACGGCGCCGCGCCGATCCAGAAACGCGACGTCCACCGGGTATGACAGGCCAAACGTGTGCACGGCACGGCAGGGTGTAAGCAGCACACCCCCCCCGGCGCCGAGGGGTGGGCGGCCGAGCAGCCCTCGGAGCCGTAGCCACCAACGGTCCGCCACGGCAATCC
>Ga0209056_10001145_pt1 | contig 29224 bp, 25 predicted proteins | sample GraSoiAngelo_114_FD_185876 | JGI IMG/M metagenome (GOLD analysis project Ga0209056, IMG submission 185876) | Grasslands soil microbial communities from the Angelo Coastal Reserve, California, USA - 14_0903_13_40cm (SPAdes) (version 2) | ecosystem: Environmental > Terrestrial > Soil > Grasslands... | reverse complement strand
GGTCATGTTCGGCAACCCCGGCACCACCGAGCTACCGCTCATGGACGGGCTGGCCCGCGAGCCCGGGATCCACTACGTGCTGGCGCTCCAGGAGGCCGCGGCCATCGCGATGACCGACGGCTACGCGCAGGCCAGCGGTGGCCTCGGCGCCGTCAACGTTCACGTCTCTCCTGGCCTCGGCAACGCCATGGGCATGCTGTACGACGCCTACAAGGCCGGGACGCCCATGCTGCTCACCGCCGGCCAGCACGATCAGTGCTTCACGGTCACCGAGCCGATCCTCTGGTCGGAGCTGCCGCCGGTCGCGCAGCCCTACGTGAAGTGGTCGACGGAGGCGAGGCGGCTCGAAGACCTGCCGCGGATCGTGCGCCGCGCGGTCAAGACGGCCACCGCGCATCCGACCGGCCCCGTGTTCCTCTCGCTGCCGGTCGACGTGCTGAACGCCGAGCGCGACATCGAGCTCGGCGCCTCCACGCGGGTGGCGCCGCGTATCGTCGGCGACCGGAAGGCGATCGACGAAGCGGCCAAGAAGCTGGCGCGGGCCGAGCGGCCGCTGCTGGTCGCCGGCGACGCCGTCGCTCACTCGAACGCGCTGGCCGAGCTGGTCGAGCTGGCCGAGCTGCTGGGCGCGCCCGTGGTCACCGAGGGCGTGGCATCCACGTGCAGCTTCCCGTTCTCGCACCCGCTCTACATCGGGTCGTTCCCGCGCCTGGCGCCACCCATCCGCGCGTTCCTGATGCGGTACGACCTCATGTGCTCGATTGGCGGCGACCTGTTCACGCTGTCGCTGCCGTCGGACGTCGAGCCGATGCCGGACGGCCTCGACGTCATCCACATCGACGTCGATCCGTGGGAGATCGGCAAGAACTACGCGGCGTCGATCGGGATCCAGGGCGATCCCAAGGCCACGCTGCCCGAGCTCTCCGAGGCGGTGCGCCGCCACACGAGCAAGACAGGGCATCCCCAGGCGGCCAGGCGCCGCGAGGCCGTCGCGGCCGCGTTCGCCCAGGAACGTGCCGAGATGGAGAAGAAGGCCCACGAGGCCGCCGGCCAGAATCCGATGGGGTCGCTCGCGCTCGTCCGCGCCGTGGCTCAGGCCACGCCCGCGGGGGCCACCATCGTCGAGGAGACGATCTCGTCAGCCGCCGGTGTGCGTCACTTCTTCCGGTGCGAGGATTCCAAGAGCTTCTTCGGCCTGCGCGGCGGCGGCATCGGCTGGGGCCTGCCGGCGGCGATCGGCGTCAAGCTCGCGTTGCCCGATCGCCCGGTCATCGCGATGATCGGCGACGGCAGCGCGATGTACACGTGCCAGGGCCTGTGGACCGCCGCCCGCGAGTCGCTGGCGATCGTCTACGTGATCTTCAACAACAGCTCGTACCGCATCCTCAAGCAGCGCACGCTCGCGCTGAAGGGATTCTCGGCCGAGGACGATTTCTACGTCGGCATGGATCTCGACAAGCCGTTCGTCGACTACGTGGGCCTGTCCCGCTCGCTCGGAGTCCCCGGCGAGCGCGTGGAGAAGGCGGCCGAAGTCGGCCCGGCCATCGGGCGAGGGCTGGCCAGCGGCGGGCCGTATCTCATCGACGTGCGCATCGACCCGGCGTTCAAGTAACGCCCCGCTCATCTCACGCCGTGCTCATCCCAAGGAGGGGATCAGCATGAAGCCATTCACCCTTCCGCGCTGGCGCTTCACCAACTGCTGCGGCCACCACTGGGGCCATCCGGCGAAGCCTGCGGCCGCCGAGGGCACAACGCGCCGCGAGTTCTTCAAGACCGCTGCGGTCACGGCCGCCGGGCTGGCGGCTCTCGCGTCAGAGGTGAAGAGCGCAGCGGCCCAGGGACGCGTCTTCCCGCCACCGCCGCCCTCGGTGAGCCCGATCGAAGGCCTGATCGACTTCCACACTCACTGCGCGCCGGACGCGTTCGGCCGTGCCGTGGACGACGACGAGTCCGCGCAGGCGTACATGGCCCGCAAGGCGGAAGCCGTCGTCCTCAAGAACCACGTCGCGCTCACGGCCGACCGCGCCTGGCTCGTGCGCAAGCACGTCCCGGGCATCAAGGCGTTCGGCGGGGTCGCCCTCAACGGGCCGTCGGGCGGCATCAACGCCGAGGCCGTGCAGTGGATGTGGCGCATGCAGGGCGGCTTCGGGCGCGTCGTATGGTTGCCGACCTTCGACGCCGACAACCACGTCAAGCACTTCAAGGACGCTCCCGAAGGCGTCAAGGTCGTCGGCGCCGACGGCAAGGCGCTGCCGGCCGTGCGCGACGTCCTCAAGGTCTGCGCCCAGCAGAAGCTCGTGGTCTGTACCGGCCACGCCTCGCCGACCGAGGCCCTCGCCATCATCGAAGCGGCGCGCGACGCGGGCTGTGACCGCATCGTGGTCACCCACGCCGAGTTCGAGGTCGTCAACATGAGCGTCGAGCAGATGAAGAAGGCCGCCTCCATGGGCGCCAAGCTTGAGATCGACGCGCTGGGGGTGCTGATGGGGCCGCAGGCGCATCTGCCGTTCATGCGCCACTGGCGCCACGTCTCGTACAAGGAGTCGGCGGGACACATCAAGGAGATCGGCGCTCAGAACTTCGTGCTGGGCACGGACCTCGGCCAGACCGGCAACCCGTCCCAGCCGGACGGCTACGCCATGCTGGTCTCCGGCCTCATGGCCGAAGGGATCGGCAGGGAGCAGATCATCACCATGGGCCGTGAGGTGCCCGGCAAGCTCCTGATGGGCTGATCGCGAACGGCCGCGCGCTTACCTGACCAGCACCGAGGCGCGCTCGGCCACGGGCCAGACTCTGGTCGTCGGCGCAGTGATGCGGCTCCGCGCGCCGGGACGCGGCGCGGGCGCCTTCGTCTCGACGGCGGAATGCTCTTCGACACGGAACCGCCCGACCAGCGTCTGGAGCTCGCCGGCGTGATGGGCCAACCGGCGCGCGGTCGACGAGAGCTCCTCGGTCCTGGCCGTGCTCGCGGTGACCGTGGTCTCCATGCTGGAGACGGCTCGGCTCACCTGATCGATCCCTCGTGTCTGCTCTTCCGACGCAGTGGCGATGTCGGCGATGATCGTGGACGCCTGCTGGACCGCGGCGACGATGTCGCCGAGCGTCCGGCCCGACTGATCCACGAGCGCCGAGCCCGTCTCGACCTTGCCGACCGCATCCTCGATGACGCCCTTGATCTCCTTGGCGGCGGCGGCGCTGCGGTGAGCGAGGCTGCGCACCTCGGCGGCGACGACGGCGAAGCCGCGGCCGTGCTCTCCCGCGCGGGCCGCCTCGACGGCGGCGTTGAGGGCGAGCAGGTTCGTCTGGAACGCGATCTCGTCGATCACCCCGGTGATCTCGCCGATGCGACGCGACGCGGTGGTGATGTCCCGCACCGAGGTGACCGCTCGCGCCACGACGTCGCCGCCGTGCTCGGCCGCGCGGCGTGAGTCGGCGGCGAGCGCGCTGGCCTGGCGGGCATGGTCGGCGTTCTGGCGAACGGTGCCCGTCAGCTCTTCCAGCGAGGCCGCGGTCTCCTCGAGGCTGCCAGCCTGGCTCTGGCTGCCGCTGGCCAGCTCGGCTGATGCCCCCGAGACGCTGCGAGCGGCATCGGCGACGTCGGCCGTCGCCAGCTTCACCTCGGCGATGATGTCGTGGAGCTTGGCCATCACGGTGTTGAACGAGCGCGCGAGCGCGCCGATCTCGTCGCGCCGGTCGACGTCGAGCCTGCGCGTGAGGTCACCGGCGCCGTCGGCGATCTCGCCGAGGAGCCCGACCATTTGACCGAGCGGACGGAGCCGCTGGGACAGGAGCGCCGACGTGATGAGCGTGACGGCGACCAGGACCGTCGCGGCCACGCCGATCAGCCACACGAGCGAGCGATCGATCAGCCCGACGGTGCCACTGAAGTCGCTGGCGAGCACGAGCCAGGTGTCCACCGTCGCCCCCGCCGACCGCAGCGGATAGAGCGCGATTGCGAAGGTGGCGCCGTCACGCTCGAGCGTGGTGATCGTCGGCAATTTGCCGGCCGCCGTCTCGGGTAAATCGCCGAGCGCGGGCTGTAAGGCCGGCGCGGTCGCCGCGAACAGCGAGAAGCCTCGCACGGCCGCCGCGTCCGGCGGCCCCTGCGCCCGCGTGAGGATGCCCCCGTGGGCGCTGAGGCTCTCGGCGAACTCGGGGAGGAGCCTCCGGATCGCCGTTCCGACCTGGACGAACCCGACGATCTCGCCCTGACGCGTGATGGGTTGAACCAGCGTGACGGCCGGCTCACCGCCGTCTCGCTCGATCCCGCTCGCCGACTTCTTCTCGACGACGGCGGTCTTCAACAGCGCGCCGGCGGCCGGGGCCGCCGTCTCGGGCAGCGCGACGATGCGGCTGCCCGACGCGTCGTAGTACGCGAGCTGCGTGAGCGCGGCCTGAGCGCTCAGCCGGTTGAACGGCGGCTTGGCGGCGTCGAGGAGGCCGTCGCGGTTGCCGGCGGCCAGCGCGTCCTGGATCTCACGAGGCCGCACGAACGAATCGGCGACGTTCGTGAGATCGCGGCCACGGCCGACCAGCAGCCGATCGACGACCCGGCCTTGCGTCGTGAGCAGCAGGCGCTCGGCCTCACCGAACGTCCGCCGCTGACTCCAGAGGGCCAGGCCCGTGACGGTGGCGGACACGACGACGAGCGACGTCACGGTCACGGCGAGAACGGTCCGCCGCAGCGAGCCGGTGAACACGGCCGACGTCACTGGCGCTCGACCGGGAAGCCCTTGGCCTGCCAGTCAGGAAAGCCGGCCGTGACCAGATAGACCTTCTTGTAGCCCCACGTCATCGCCATCTTGGCGCCGTTGAGGCTGCGCACGCACTTGGGATAGCCGTTGCAATAGAAGACCACCGGAAAGGCCTTGTCGGTGGGGAACTTCGCCTGCTGGCCTTCCATCTCCTTGTCGTACACGTTGATCGCCGTCGGGATGTAGCCTTCCTTGTACTCGCTGCCGTTGCGCGAGTCGACCAGGAGGAACTTCTCCTTGGTATCGAGCATCTTCTTGAGCTGCTCGTTGGAGATCACGGTGACGTCCTTGGGAATGGCCGGAGCTTCCTGGGCCAGCACGGCCACGGCCGACGCGAGCATGGCCGTCACGACGGCCGCGATGATGGAGCCAATTGCACGACGCTTCGTTGATCACCCTCCTGAAATTGCTCGCGCGTGGGCGAGCGACGGCGCTCGAGGCGCCTCGCTGCTGTTCTCGGCAAGCCCGGAGCATTTCCCAACCGGCCAATTGCTTCAGGCCGGGAACCGGGCGGCGCCCGGATCCTGTGCGGGCGAGACGCCCGGCGTTGCCGCCCGAGGCACCCGACTTGTACACTGTACGTATGAAGAAGGTCACCGCATCCGAGGCGCGCCGACAATGGTTCCGTCTCCTGGACGAGGCCGCTCAGGGGGAGGTCATCGTGCTCCAGCGGAGGGGGCGCCGGCTCGTCCTCCGTCGCGAGGAGGTCGGTAAGACGAAGGCACCACGGCCTGACCGTGGATATCGTCGGCTCCTCCGTGTTCCGCGCATCGACCAGGCCGACCGCTGGTCCTGGGAGTGGCAAGCCGCAGGAGGCCTGGCCTCTCGACGGACTCCGGGCCGGTGACCCTCCTCCTCGACACCCACTTCCTCATCTGGCTCGCTCTTGGATCGAAACGACTCGCCGAATTCCCCTGGCTCGATCGCCACCGCCCGTGGGGAGTCTCGCCCGTCTCTTTCCTCGAAATCCAGTCCCTCGCGGAGATCGGGAGGATTTCCGTCCGCAACCCCGAGTTCACCCGCGCCGTGATGGAAGACCCGCGCTTCTCGGTGGACGACATTCCGTTGGTGACGCTGATCCGCCACGCGCTCGGCCTCGAGTGGACGCGCGACCCCTTCGACCGCATGCTCGTCGCCCACAGCACGGCTCGCCGACTGCCGCTTTGTACGACCGACCGCAGCATTCGCGCTCATCATCGGTTGGTCGCCACGGAGTAGGACGGCGGCTTGCACCGCCCGGAGCGGCGGCTTACCGTAAGAGCCCACAAAGGAGCCATCCGATGAGTGAAGGCGGCCAGTTGATCCGAGGGCTCGAGGGCGTCGTCGCCGCCGAGACGCGGCTGTGCGATCTCGATGGCGCCAACGGGCGCCTCGCCTACGGGGGCTTCGACATCGCCGACCTCGCGCGCCAGGCGACGTTCGAGGAAGTCTCCTACCTCCTCTGGCAGGGCGACCTGCCCAGCAAAGCCCAGCTCGATCGCTTCACCACCGAGCTGATCGCTGCGCGCGGGATTCCCGGCGAGCTGATCCAGGAGTTCCGCCTGATGCCGAAGGCGACCGATCCCATGCGCGTGCTCCAGGCGGCGGTCGCCGTCCTGGGAATGCACGATCCCGACACCACCGACAACTCCCACGCGGCGAATCGGCGCAAGGCGGCGCGGCTCACGAGCCAGATGGCCACGGCGATCTGCGCTCATCATCGAGTGCGGAGCAGCCAGGAGCCGGTGGCGCCGTCGCCCGAGCTGGGTCACGCGGCGAACTTCCTCTACATGCTCACGGGCACGCGCCCGACGGCGACGGCGGCCAAGGCGTTCGACGCGAGCCTCACGCTCTACGCCGAGCACGAGATCAACGCCTCGACCTTCACCACGCGCGTGATCACGTCCACCCAGTCGGACATGCACTCGGCGGTGGCCGGCGGCGTGGGCGCGCTCAAGGGCCCGCTCCACGGCGGCGCTGGCGAGGCCGTGATGCGGACGCTGATGGAGATCGGCGATGTCGCCAACGTCGATCGCTTCGCCACCGACGCGGTGGCCACCAAGCGGCGCCTCATGGGCTTCGGCCACCGCGTGTACAAGGCCGGCGATCCACGCGCGGCGATCCTGCGCGGCATGGCGGAGGACGCGTGCCGGCAGTCGGGTCAGTTCAAGTGGTACGAGATGGCCGTCGGCCTCCACGAGCGCATCAACAAGGCCAAGGGCCTGATCCCCAACGTCGACTTCTATTCGGCGCCGCTCTTCTACTCACTCGGGATTCCGGTGGACCTGTTCACGCCGGTCATCGCCGCCGGCCGCATCGCGGGCTGGAGCGCGAACATCATCGAGCAGCACGACGACAACCGTCTGATCCGCCCGCGCGCCGACTACAAGGGCCCCGGCCGCCGCGACTGGGTCCCGCTGGAAAAGCGGTGATGGCGCGCCTCGGAGCGGTGGGCGGCCTCGGAGCGGTGGGGGGGTTTGGGGGAGGAGCGGCGCTCGCTCCCCCCCATATTGAATGATGCGCCAGAGCCTGACGCGCAAGCTGATCGAGAGTCACCTCGTCGCCGGCAAGCCGGTCATCGGCGAAGAGGTCAGCCTCGCCGTCGATCAGGTGCTCCTGACCGACACGAACGGCACGCTGCCCTGGCTCCAGTTCGAGGCCATGGGGTTCACGCGCGTGATCCCGCCCCGCGTCGTGACCTACATCGACCACAACGTCTACCAGGTGGACTCACGCAACTCCGACGATCACCGGTATCTCCAGACGGCGTCGCGGAAGTACGGCGCCGTCTTCTCGAAGCCCGGCAACGGGATCTGCCATCAAGTGCACATGGAGACGTACTCGATCCCGGGCCAGACGCTGCTCGGCACCGACAGCCACACGCCGCTCTGCGGCGCGGCCGGCATGCTCGCCATCGGCGCGGGCGGCCTCGACGTCGCCGTGGCCCTCGGCGGCGGGCCGTATTCGTTCACGATGCCGGCGGTGGTGCGCGTGTGGCTGACGGGCCAGCTCCGTCCCTGGGTCACCGCCAAGGACGTGATCCTCGAGCTCCTGCGCCGGCTGAGCGTGCGGGGTGGCTCGGGCAAGATCTTCGAGTACGGTGGCCCCGGTCTGGCGAGCCTGCTCGCCGCCCAGCGCATGACGATCGCCAACATGGGCGCCGAGCTGACGCTGACGACGAGCGTGTTCCCGAGCGACGACGTCACGCGCTCGTTCCTCACGCGGCTCAACCGCGGCGGCGACTGGCGACCGGCCACGCCCGACGAGGACGCCGAGTACGACGACCAGATCGAGCTGGATCTTGGCTCCATGGGCCCCCTCATCGCGCTGCCCGGCTCGCCCGACCGCGTCGTTCCGATCGAGGAGGTGGCCGGCACGCCGGTCGATCAGGTGATGGTCGGCTCGTGCACGAACGGCTCCTGGCACGACATGTCGTCGGTGACGGGCGTGCTTCGCGGCCGGCGCGTCCACTCGTCGATCTCCTTCGTGCTCTTCCCGGGCAGCCATCGGATCCTCGAGACGATGGCGCGCGAGGGCCTGCTGGCCGATCTGCTCGCCGCCGGCGCTCTCGTCTCGGAATCGACGTGCGGCTCCTGCGCCGGCATCGGCCACGTGCCGGCAGCCGGAACGCGGAGCCTGCGTGCCTTCAACCGGAACTTCCCAGGCCGCAGCGGCGTGAAGGGCGACGAGGTGTACCTTTGCTCGTCGCTGGTGGCCGCGGCGTCGGCGCTCACCGGCACCATCACGGATCCGCGGACGCTCGGCACGCCACCCGACGTGCAGCTGCCGCCGCGCTTCGCGGCGTCGGAGGCCGGATTCGTCGCACCCGACAGCGGCGGCGAGGTGCTGCGCGGGCCCAACATCAAGCCGGTGCCGCTCGGCGAGCCGGTGGCACCCGCGCTCGACGCGCCGGTGCTGCTCAAGCTCGGCGACAAGGTCTCCACCGACGACATCTCGCCGGCCGGAGCCGCCGTGCTCGTGTTCCGCTCGAACGTGCCCGCCATCGCCGAGCACTGCTTCAAGTACGTCGATGCCGAGTTCGTCGCGCGGGCGAAGGCCGCGGGCCGCGGGATCATCGTCGGCGGCGAGATCTATGGCCAGGGCTCCTCGCGCGAGGCGGCCGCCGTCGGCCCGATGCACCTCGGGATTCGCGCCGTGATCGTGAAGTCGTTCGCGCGCATCCACCGGGCCAACCTCATCAACTGGGGGATCGTCCCGCTGACCTTCGACGACCCGGCCGCCTACGACACGATCGAGCGTGACGATCGGCTGCACCTGCCCGACCTTCGCGCCGCACTCAAGTCTGGAGTGCGCGTCACCATCGCCAACCAGCGCACGGGAGCGACCTTCACCACGTCGTGCCTGCTCACGCCGCGCGAGCGCGACATCTTGCTGGCCGGCGGTGTCCTCGCGTACACGAAGGGGGGATCATGACCCAGCGCCGCGTACGGGCCGTCTACATGCGAGGCGGCACGAGCCGCTGTCTCTGCTTCCACGCCGAAGATCTTCCCGAGCCGGGCCGCGAGCGGGATTCGATCCTGCTCGCCGCGCTCGGCAGCCCCGATCCTTACGGCCGCCAGCTCGACGGCCTGGGCGGCGGGATCTCGTCGCTCTCCAAGGCGTGCATCGTCGGGCCCGGCACCCTCGTCGGCGCCGACGTCGACTACACGTTCGCCCAGGTGGACGTAAAGACGCCTCTCGTGGACTACGTGGGCAACTGCGGCAACTGCTCGTCGGCGATCGGCCCGTTCGCCATCGACGAGAAGCTGCTGTCCGCCTCGGGCAACGGCGAAGCGGTGGTGAAGATCCACAACACGAACACGAAGAAGCTCATCGTCGCCCACGTGCCGGTGAAGGACGGCGAGGCGGCCATCGAGGGCGACTTCGAGCTGCCGGGCGTCCCCGGCCGCGGGGCGCGCATCGCGCTCGACTTCCTCGATCCCGGCGGTGCGGTGACCGGCCGCCTGCTGCCGACCGGGCACGCGCGCGACGTCGTCGACGGCGTCGAGGCGTCGCTGGTGGACGCCACCAATCCCATCGTCTTCGTCCGTGCCCGTGATCTCGGTCTGACCGGCGCCGAGTCGCCGGCGGCGGTGGATGCCGATCGCGGCGTGTCGGAGCGGCTCGAGAAGATCCGGACCGCCGCGGCGCGTGTCATGGGCATTCCCCCCGGGCCATCGATGCCCAAGGTGGCCTTCGTCGCGCCGTCGGCGGCATTCACGACGCTGGACGGCAAGCGTTACGCCGCCGGCGACGCGGACGTGCTGGCCCGCGTGATCTCGATGGGCAACTGCCACCGCGCCTTCGCGCTCACCGCGGCGATGTGTCTCGCCGTCGCGGCCCAGATCGACGGCACCGTCGTCCACGAATGTGCGACGAACGGCACCCGCTCCAACGACATCCGCCTGGCCCATCCGTCGGGAGTCCTGCCCATTGCCGCCGGCGTCCGTGCTCGCGACGGAGCGCCGTGGGCCGAGCGCGTCACCGTCTACCGCACGGCGCGCCGGCTGATGGAAGGCTTCGTCCGAGTCCCGTGAGCCGGCTCTGCTGCGTGGCCGACGCCGACGCGATCGTCAGGCGCCGCACGCTCGTGCCGGCCGGCCAGGTGATCGAGGCCTGGAACGATCTCTACACGCCCGGCCACTTCTGGCTCGGCGAGGAATCGAAGCGCCTGCTCGATGCCGCCGGTGAGCCCGTGCCGCCGGTGATCACGCTGCCGGCCGCGGCGGTCGCCGTGTACTACGGGCCGCAGCTCACGGATCTCGAGTCGCTGCCGCCGGAAGATTCGCTGAAGGCGCGGGTGCTGTCGGGCCACGGCATCGCGGTGGCGTGGATCACGCTCGACCGCTTCGGCCAGCGCATGGTGCACGAGCCAAAGGGACTCGCCGATCCCGTCTTTCATCTCCGCCGCCGTGGCGGCGGTGCCGGCCACCTCTGGCGCCTCTTCACGACCAAGCGCGAGGCCGTCGTCTACATGGCCGAGGCGTACGGAAAGGAATCCGAAGGCGCCGAGTGGGCGGAGACGCTGCCGCTGGACGACTTCGAGATGCTCCTGAAAGAGCACACGAGCGGCCCCCCGCCGTGACCGTCAGCGCCCCGGTGGCGGCCGCCGCCACCTCCGATCGCTTCTACGCGGCGCTGCGTCGCCTCGCGCGCTTCTGGGTGTGGTTCTTCTTCCGGCGCGTCGACGTACGCCACGCCGAGCGTGTGCCGGCGACCGGGCCCGTGCTCCTCTGCATCAACCATCCGAACAACCTGATCGACTCGCTCCTGGTCTGTGCGGTGGTGCCGCGCAAGGTCCACTACCTCGCGACCGCGACGCTCTTCCGCCAGCGGCTGCTGGCCCGCTTCCTCCTCGCCGCTGGCGCCATCCCGGTGTATCGACGCCAGGATGCCGTGCGGGGCGAGCCCGTGAACGAAGACCCCAACAGCGCCATGTTCGCGACCTGCCATCGCGCCTTCGCCGACGACCAGGTCGTGGCCATCTATCCCGAGGGCACCACGCACGCCGAGGCGCGCGTGCAGCGCATCCGGACGGGCGCGGCGCGCATCGCGCTCGGCTACTCGCGGCCGGGCGAGCTCACGCTGATCCCGGTCGGGCTGTCGTTCGAGGCGCGCAAGTCGTTCAAGGGCCGCGTGCTCGTCTCGTTCGGCCCGGCCGTTCCCATCACGCCGTACCTCGGCACCTACGCGACCGATCCCGTGCGCGCCGTCGACGCGCTGACGACGGCGATCCAGTGGGGCATGGAGGCCGAGGTCGTCCACGTCGAGCGGATCGACGCCACCGGCCTCGTGCACGCCATCGAGGAGCTCTATCGGGGCGAGCTGGTGCGTCAGCTCCGCGAGGAGCGCGGCCTCGCCGAGCGTCAGGTGGACGTCTTTCGCCTGTCGCGCACGATCGTGGACGCGGTGAGCTGGTTCAAGGCCCACGAGCCCCAGCGGCTCGAGCGGCTCTGGCAGCGCATCCAGGGCTATCGCGCGCTGCTCGCGGACTACCACGTCCGGGACGAGGCCGTGAGGTCGCGGCTCGATCCGCATCCGGTCGGCCGGCGCCTGGTCACGGGCTGGGAAGCCGTCGTCGGGTTTCCCGTCTTCGCCTACGGCTTAACCGTTAACGCGCTGCCCTTCTTCGTCCCGCGCTTCCTGGCCCGCGCGCTGTCGCACAAGGAAACGGACTACGCGACGGTGCGGCTGCTCACCAGTATCGTGGCCGTGCCGGTGTTCTGGGCGCTCGAGACATGGATCGTGTGGCGCGCGGGCGGCGCGGTGTGGGCGGCGCTCTTCGCGCTTTCGCTCCCGCTCTCCGGCGTGCTCGCCTATCATTACCTTCGCGGCCTGGGCCGGCTTCGCCGCGCGCTGCGCTTCAGCACGCTCGCGTTGACGCGAGCCCAGGCGGCGCGCGCGCTGATCGCCGAGCGCCAGGCGCTGATCACTGATCTCGATCGCGCCAGGGACGATTACCTGGCATCCACCCGGGGGAGCTCGTTTTGAGCGTTCACTTGCTGGAGGAGCTGTCGACCACCTCGCTGGACGCGCTCGACCGCGGCCGCACGCTGGTGATCCTCACCGTGAGCCCGCTCGAGGAACACGGCCCGCACCTGCCGCTCGGCGTGGACGCCATCACGGCGCGGCACTTCGCCACCGAGATCGCCGGGCGTCTGGTCGCCACGCGACCGGGATGGAGCGCCGTGCTGGCGCCCACGCTGCACCTCGGCTCGTTCACGTTCGACGCCCCGGGCACCGTGACGGTCCGTCAGAGGGTCGTGCGTGACGCCGTGGTGGACTACGGCCTGTCGCTCGCCCGGGCCGGCTTCCGCTTCATCGTCGTCTCCAACGGCCACGCCGGCCCCACGCACCTGGCCGCGCTCGAAGAGGCGTCCGCGATCGTCGCGCGGCGCGCGGGCGTGACGATGGCGTCGGTCAGCGGTCACCTCGCCTGGAGCTTCCGGAGCGGACGCTTCCTCGATCAGGTCGAGGCCCAGCTCGGCCGCCCCCTGACCGATGCGGAACGCGCAGCCTTCGCCGAAGACGCCCACGCAGGCTGGTGGGAGACGTCGATGATGCTGATGCTGCGGCCTGACCTCGTGGACGAGCGCTGGCGCGCGCTGCCGCCTGCCACGTACTCGCTCCCCGAGCGCCTGGTGCCCGACTACCCGCTCAAGCGCGGCGGCCAGGGCTACGTCGGCCATCCCTCCCTGGCCGATCCGGTGTTCGCCAAGGCGACGTGCGACGTGCTCGTGACCGAGGCGATGGCCCTGGTCGACGCGCTGCTCGACCGCCGCCTCGGCACGTTCCGACGGGCGCCGTTCTCCAAGATTCCACTCCTCCGCACCAACTTCTGGCCCGTCGCGGCCGCCACGGGTTTCGCGGTCGCCGCCCTCGCCTGGCTCCGTCCTCGCCGGTGACGCTTTCGGTCGAGAGCCAGCCGCCAATCGCCTGGCTGCGGCTCGACCGCCCCCAGGCGCTCAACGCTCTCGACACGGAATTGACGGCCGCCCTGGAAGGAGCCGTCGAGCGGGTGGCCGCGATGACCGACGTCACCGTGCTGGTGATCGCTGGCCGCGGCCGGGCGTTCTGCGCCGGCAACGACATCACCGAGATGGCGACGCTGTCCGCCGAGCAGGCCGAGGCGCTCGCGCGCCGCCAGGCCGCGTTGATGGCGCGCTTCGCCACGCTGCCGCAGGTGACGCTTGCCGCCATCGACGGCCACGCGCTCGGCGGCGGTTTGATGCTTGCCGTCGCTCAGGATCTCCGCATCGCGTCCGACCGCGCGCGCTTCGGACTTCCAGAGGTGACGCTCGGCTTCAACCCGGCATACGGGATCGCGCGGCTCCTCGACGTCGTCGGCGGCGCCCACGCGCGGGATTTATTGTTGACCGGCCGCATCGTCCACGCCAGCGAGGCGCTCCGTCTCGGCCTGGTGAACCGCGTCGTGGCCGCTCCCACGCTGGAGGCGACCGCGGCGGCCTGGGCCGCGGACGTCGCCCGCTCGCCGCGCGGCGGGCTCGAGGCGACCAAGGCGATCGTCGCCGAGCTGCGGCGCCCCGGCCGCGGCGCCGAGCCCGAGGCGTACGGCGCCGCGCTCAGGACGAGTCCCGAGGCGCGCGCTCGCATCCAGGCCTTCGTCGATCGAAAGCGCGGTCGCTGAGCCGCGTCTAGCTCACGGCGTCCCCGGAGTCGTCCCACTGGGCGATGACGGCGTAGAGCTCGGCGCCATCCACCTGGGCCACGATCCACGGATCGACCTGCTTCTGGCTGAAGTACGTTGGCGTCACCACCGTGAATGCGGAGAAGAGGCCGCTTCGCGCCGCGTCGTCGTACTTGACCAAGGCCTCGTCGGGGATCAGGCCCTGATAGCTCTCGATGGGCTGGAACATGGCCCGGCGGATGAACCCGATCTTCTGCGGCAGCGTCTGCGCCACACGCTGATGGATCTCGGCGAGGGTATAGAGCGGGCCGTACTCCAGGCGCGCAGTGTCGAGGCGCTGACGCCGCGCCTGTCCGGGGAGTCGACGGGCGATGTCCCGGGCGCGCGTGGCGATGTCGGTCGGAGCGGGCTGGGCCGTCACGTTCGTGTTGATCGTCATGGTGTTGCCTCCTGCTGGCCGTGTGACTCGGCGATGATGGGGCGAGAAAACCAGCAAGTAAGATGCCGACGAGGGCGTCAGGCGGGCAGCGTGACGCCGCGGCGGCGCATGTCTTCGTCCGCCTCGCGCAGCAGTTCGTCGCTGCTGTCGGGCGGGACCTCCCGGTACGCGGTTCCCACTCGGCACTTGATCGGAACGTTGAGGCCCCGGCGGGTGACCAGCTCGCTGAGCTTCTCCCCGAAGCGTGGCGTGACGAGGTGGCCCTCGCGCGAGCCCGCGTCCTGGAGGAGAACGACGAACTCGTCGGCCCCGTAGCGCGCGACGAGATCCGTGGCGCGTGTCGCTTCCATCAGCGCGTCGGCGACCGCGCGGAGGACGTCGTCGCCGACGGCGTAGCCGAACCGATCGTTGATCGCGTTGAGATGGTGGACGTCGAGCAGCACGAGGAACAGGCCGCTCTTGCGCCGGCGCGCGCTGGCGGCGATGCGACGGTAGAGGTCGAGGAACGCCCGGCGGCTGGCCAGTCCCGTCAGGGCATCGGGCGCGTAGCGGGCAATCCGCCGATCGGAATCGTAGAGCCGGCGCGCCAGGAGCTTGGCCAGGCCGAGGGCGAGGGCGGGTGAGCGCTCGAGCGCCTGCAGGAAGTGAAACCGGCGCAGGGCGAGGCAACGCGTGCGCTCGAGGACGACGACGGTGGCGGAGCGCGGCCGCTCGGTGAGGATGCCGAGCTCGCCGACGATCTCACCCGGGCCGAGCTCGCCGAGAACGACTTCGGTCTGCGCGTCGGGCATGGCCTCGATCACGCGGACGCGGCCGGAGATGATGACGAAGACGTGCTCGGGGATCTCGCCTTCGGCGATGAGCACGTGTCCCGGGGGGAACTGCCGCTCGCCCGCCTGCGCGAGGAGCGCCTCCAGCTCGTCTCGCTTCATCTCGCGGAACACCGGAACGCTCCGGAGCGTCTCGGAGTTGAGCGGCGCCAGTGAGGTCAGGACCGGCTCCTGACGGCGGTCCTCGGCGGCGAGGGCCCGCGCGAGCCATGCGCGGACCCGCGCGTGGAGCATGGGAGGGCTGAACGGTTTGGCCAGGACGTCGTCGGCCTCGCCCGTGCCATCGAGGGTACCCCGCACACCATCGGCAACGTCGGTGAGGAGCACCACGGGCAGCGAGCGGCCGACCCGCGCGCGCAGCTGGGCGACGAGCGTCGCCCCGTCTCCATCGGGGAGTTTCGCGTCGACGATGGCGAGGTCGGGCATCACGTCCGCGCCCCGGGCCAGCGCCGAGCCGGCGTCGGGCACCGGCACGAGAACGAGATCCTCCTCGTCGAGCACGTCCTGGATCGTGGCGACCTCGGAGACGTTGGCCGTGACGAGGAGCACCCGCCCGCCGGCGATGGGGCGACGCACCAGCGCCGACACGTCGGTCTTGGCGCGCGCGTTGGCGCCGCCACCGCGGACGTCGACCTCGAGCCCTTCGGCCGCGGCAAAGACTTCGAGGTCGCGGCCGACGCGGTCGCGGGCCAGCGCCTCCATCCGGTCGAGGGTCGCGTCGTCGTGCCCGGGATCGTGATGGAAGAGCGCGAGCCGTCGCGCGCCGGCGGCGCGGGCCACGTCGGTCGCGTACTCGACGGTCGAATGGCCCCAGCCCTTCTTCGCCGGGTATTCCTCTTCGGTGTACTGCGCGTCGTGGATGATGAGATCGACGTCGCGCATGAACTCGATGTGCCGCTGGTCGCCGGGATGCTGGTACCGGCCGGCCGACGCGTTCCAGAACGGCTCGTGATCCGTGGCGTAGGCGATGGAGGCACCGCCGCTCGAGATTCGATACGCGATGGTCGGCGCCGTGTGATTCAGGTACTGCGTCTCGATCAGCACGTCGCCGACGCGGAAGAAGCCCTCGTCGAGCTCGGTGAAGTGGATGCGCGAGCGCAGATCGCGGAGCTTCACCGGGAAGTACGAGTACTCCATCTGCCCGGCCATCGCCTCTTCCAGCCCGCGCTGAAAGCCGAGCGGCGCGTAGACGTTCAGCTCGGCGCCCGGCATGAACGCCGGGACGAAGAAGGGAAAGCCCTGGATGTGATCCCAGTGGGTGTGCCCGATCAAGAGATGCAGGCGCGGAGGGAGCGCGATCTCCGCGAGGTGGAGGCCCAGGCCGCGGGCGCCCGTGCCGCAGTCGAGAACGATCAGTGTGCCGTCACCGCCGCGGACTTCCACGCACGAGGTGTTGCCGCCGTAGCGCGCCGTCTGCTTCCCGGGCGTGGCGATGGACCCTCGAGTGCCCCAGAACCGTACGTGCACGCTCTCCTCGTCAGGGTGAGACACACCGACGGAAATTGGGGGGTGATCTTAGCACTTATCGAGACCGCCCGAACCGATTAGAATGCCGCCGCCGTGAGCCGTGCGCCGTCGAGAGGAGACACGCGATGATCACCAACCGCCGAACGTTCATCAAGGTGTTGGCCGGAGCTGCCGCCGCCACGGGTGCTCGCCTCGACGTTGCGCCGGCCCTCGCCCAGGCGGCGCCCGTCCGCATCGGCGTCCTGGCGGCGAAGGCCGGCGTCACGGCTCCCGTCGGCGAGTCGGGGCTGCGCGGCACGCAGTTCGCCGTCGATCGCATCAACGCCGCCGGCGGGATCGCCGGGCGGAAGGTCGAGCTGGCGGTCGAGGAAGAGTCGAACCCCAAGGACACCGTCGAGCGCTTCCGCAAGCTCGCGCTGCAGACGAAGGCCGAGGTCATCACCGGCGGCATCTCGACGGCGGTCGGGCTGGCCGTCGGCCCGGTGAGCGAGGAGCTCAAGGCGCTCTGGCTCGCCTGGGACGCGACGACGCAGAAGGGCGTGGAGGAAACGATCCCGAAGCCGCGCTACGCCTTCCGCAGCGTCGACAACGAGGCCGAGGCGGTGATGGCGTCGATCCTCACGGCCCGGCAACTCAAGGGCAAGGTCAAGACGGTCGCCGGCATCAACAACGACTACTCGTACGGCCGCGACAACTGGGCGGCCTTTCTCGCCATCATGAAGAAGTTCGGCATGAACGTCACGCCCGTGGTCGAGCTCTGGCCCAAGCTCGGCGAGACCAACTTCACCTCCCACGTCGCCGCGCTCCAGCAGGCCAAGCCCGACCTCGTCTTCTCCTCGTTCTGGTCGGGCGACGCGCCGATCTTGATGAAGCAGGCCCACGCCGCCGGCCTGACCCAGGGCACGAAGTTCGTGCTCACGACCGCCGGCGGCGTCCACGAGTCGATGAAGAAGGCCTTCACACCCGAGGGCGCGATCATGGGCTACAACTCGCTGTACTTCGAGGCGCCGAACGCGAGCCCGCTGCTGCGCGAGTTCTCCAAGTGGCACCAGGAGCGCTTCAAGGAGTGGCCGAACTACGAGTCGGACCACGCCTACTTCACGATCGTGGCCTACAAGGCGGCGGTCGAGAAGGCCAGCAAGGCGGCCGGCGGCAAGTGGCCCACGACGGAGCAGACGGTCGAGGCGCTCGAGGGCATCGAGGTGGAGTCGCTGTCCGGCCGGCGCGGCTACCGCAGCGATCACATCATGGAGGCGAGCTACTACCAGGGCGTCACCACCCACAAGAACCGCCACGACTTCGTGACGATCGATCCCGTGGAGGTGATGTCCACGAAGCAGATCCAGAAGCCGAGCGGCACCGGGCTCTACGACTGGATCAACTCGTGGAGCGTGTGAGGCCTCCGGCGCCCTGATCGCGCAGAGCCTCAACATCGTGCTCGGCGGCGTCTTCCACGCCGCCGTGCTGTTCCTGGTCGCCGCCGGTCTGCAGCTCGTCTTCGGCGTCCAGAAGATCCTGAACCTCGCCTGCGGCTCGTTCTACGCGCTGGGCGCGTACGCGGGTGTGTCGGCGGTGAGCTGGGCGCTGGCGGCCGGCGCACCGCCGCCGATCTTTCCCCTCGTTCTCGTCGGCGCCGGCCTCGGCCTCGCGCTCGTCGGTCCCGTCATCGAGCGACTGCTGCGCACGATCTACGATCGCGACGAGAGCTTCCAGCTCCTGCTCACGTTCGCGCTCGTGCTGATGTTCGAGGACGTGATCCGCTTCGTCTGGGGCACCGCCCCGCACCAGCTTTCCAGCGCCTACCTCGTGTACGGGCAACTCCGCGTCGGCGGCCTCGTCATCCCCGTCTACAACCTCGTCGTGATCGCCGCCGGCGGCGCGATCGCCGCGCTCATGGGCTTCCTGCTCGCCCGCACGCGCTTCGGCCGCATCGTGCGGGCGACCGCCGAGAACCGCGGCATGGCCGAGGCGATGGGCGTCGACGTGTCGCGCGTCTACGTCCGGGTCTTCACGCTGGGCGTGGCGCTCGGCACCGTGGGCGGCGCGCTCGTCATCCCGGCCACCGCGGCCGTCAACGAGATGGGCATCGATCTCATCGTCGAGGCCTTCGCCGTCGTCGTCATCGGCGGCCTCGGCTCCATGCGCGGCGCCGTCGCCGGCGCCCTCATCGTGGGCATCATGCGCGCGGTCGCCGTCGCCACGTATCCGGAAGTCGAGATGCTGGCGATCTACGTCGTGGTGATCGCCGTCCTCGTCCTCCGTCCGGCCGGGCTCTTCGCGAAGGCCGCCGCATGAGCCTCCGGCTCGCCGTGGCCGCAGCGCTCGGTGCGCTGGCGCTGTTTCCGCTGGCCGGCCGCGACTACTACGCCACGCTCATGCTGCCGTTCTTCGGCTACGGCATCGCGCTCCTCGGCCTGAATCTCCTCTTCGGCACGACCGGCCTGCTCTCCTTCGGTCACGCCCTGTTCGTGGCGCTCGGTGCCTACACCGCCGCGTTCCTGACCTCGAAGCTCGGCGTGCTGGACCTCGAGGTGATCCTGATGGCCGCGGCCGTGGCCGGGGCGGTGATCGCGCTGCCGACCGGCCTGCTCTGCGTGCGCTACGTGCGGATCTACTTCGGCATGCTCACGCTGGCCTTCGGGATGCTGTTCTACTCGTTCCTGCTCAAGTTCTACGCGGTGACCGGCGGCGACGAGGGCATGCGCGTCCTCCGCCCGAGGCTCCTCGGCCTGGCATGGACGTCGTTCAGCAAGGTCGAGTTCCTCACCGGCCCGTTCTACTACTACTCACTCGCCGTGCTCGTCCTCGGCGCGGTCGTCATGTGGCGGATCGTCCGCTCGCCGTTCGGCCTCGGCCTGCGCGCGATCCGCGAGAACGCCGGCAAGGCCGAGTTCACCGGGGTCGACGTCCGCCGCTATCGTCTCTCTGCCTTCGTCGTCGCCGCGGTCTTCGGCGCCGTCGGCGGCGCGCTCCTTCCCATTCCAACCGGCCTGGCCGATCCGCTCCTCGCCTACTGGACCCACTCCGGCAATCTCGTCTTCATGCTGCTGCTCGGCGGCTTCGGGAACTTCTTCGGCCCCGTGCTGGGCGCCTTTGTTTTCATCGTGCTCCAGGACCAGGTGATGTCGATCACTCAGTACTGGCGCTTCGTCTTCGGCGCGATCCTCGCCGTCGTGGTGGTCTTCTTTCCCCAGGGCCTGACGGGACTTCTCGATCGGCGCCAGCGCGCCGGCACGTGAGCGTCCTGCTCGACGCGCGGGGCCTGACGAAGCGCTACGGCGACTTCACGGCGCTCGACGGCGTGAGCCTCACCGTGAGCGAGGGGGAGTTCGTCTCGATCATCGGCCCCAACGGCGCCGGCAAGACGACGCTCGTCAACATCGTGACCGGGCTCGCGCCCCCGACCGCAGGCCAGATGAGCTTTCGCGGCCTCGACATCGTCGGCGCAGGGCCGGTGACGCTGGCCCGACGCGGCCTGGCCCGAAGCTTCCAGCTCGTCAACGTCTTCCCCGCCCTCACGGTGGCGGAAACGCTCGCGGTGGCGGTCTGCGCGCGCCTGGGCCGTGGCCGCCGCTTCTGGTCGTCCCTCGGCGCCGACCGCGCCGTCCACGCCGAGGTCGGAGAGATCGCGGCCGTCTTCGGCCTCGCCGATCGGCTGGCCAGGCTCGCCCGCACGTTGCCCCAGGGCGACAAAAAGCTGCTCGACGTGGCCAGCGCATTTGCGCTGGGGCCCGAGCTGATCCTGCTCGACGAGCCGACCTCCGGGGTGAGCACGGCCGACAAGCACGCCATCATGGACGTCATGGTCGGCGCGGCCCGGCGCCTCGGCGTCAAGGCGATCGTCCAGGTCGAGCACGACATGGACATCGTCTTCGGCTACTCCGACCGCATCGTCGCGCTCCACCAGGGCCGCGTCCTGGCCGACACGACTCCCGACGGCATCCGGCGTGACACCGAGGTCGTCGCGACCGTGCTGGGCAAGCCGCGCTCGTGATGCTGACCGTCGAGGGGCTGAGCGTCGACATCCAGGCGAGCCGCATCCTGCGCGACGTCTCGCTCGAGGTCGGCGAGCGCGAGCTCGTGTGCCTGGTCGGACGCAACGGCGCCGGCAAGACGACGACGCTGCGCACGATCATGGGCTATCGCCGTCCGGCCGCCGGCCGGATCGATTACCGAGGCCGGAGCCTCATCGGCATGCCGACACACACGATCGCCACCCTCGGCGTGGGCTTCTCACCCGAGGAGAGCGAGGTCTTCGCCGATCTCACGGTCGCCGAGAACATCGAGATGGCGACGTGGAATCGCGTGACGGAACGCCCGGCCTCCGACCGCGTGGCCCAGGCGTATCGCGTGTTTCCTCGGCTCGAAGCGTACGCCGCTCGCGGTGGCGGCCAGCTCTCCGGGGGCGAGCGCAAGATGCTGTCGCTGGCCCGGGCGCTCGCCCTCGACCCCGACCTGCTCCTGCTCGACGAGCCGTTCGAGGGCCTGTCGCCGGCCGTCATTCCCGTGATCGCCGAGGGCATCGCCGCGATTCGCAGCCACGGCCCCGGCATTCTGCTGGCCGAGTCCAACATCCATCACGTGCCCGCAGACACGAACCGCTTGTATGTCATCGAGCGCGGGGAGATCATCTTCGCCGGCGCGCCGGCCGACGCGCGGCGCGACGCCACCGTCTCGCGGATCATTGGAGGAGCCACCTGATGCCTTCGTTGCCGATCCTTCCCACCACCGTGGTGGGCTCACATGGAAAACCCGGATGGTGGTTCACGCTGGTCAAGGCGTACGAGGCCGGCGAGGCCGGTCCGGGCGACCTCGACGAGATGTTCGACGACGCCGTCGACGCCGTCGTGGCCGACATGGAGGAAGCCGGGATCGACGTGATCACCGACGGCGAGGTGCGCCGACTCGACGGCTACGTCGACACGTACTACACGATCATCAAGGGCATCGAGGCGTTGCCGGTCCGCCGCAAGCTCGGCTACTGGGGCTACGACCAGCAGACGCGCTACGAGGCGGTGGGACGGATCGAGCCGCCGGCGGGTGGCCTCGGCATCGTCAAGGAGTTCGAGTACCTCAAGTCACACACGAAGCGGGCGACGAAGGCGACCTGCGCCGGGCCGCTCACCTTCGGCTCGCGCATCCATCCCGGCAAGGTCTACAAGGGCACGGTCGACGTCGCCGAGCGGTTCGCCGAGGTCATCAGCCAGGAGCTCCGTGCGCTGGTGGCGGCCGGCGCCGACTGGATCCAGATCGACGAGCCGGCGCGCGGCAACGTCTCCGGAGAGGAGATGGCTCGGCTCTTCAACCTGGCCACCGAGGGCGTGAAGGCGAGGCTCGGCTTCCACATCTGCTTCGGCAATCGCTTCGGCCGCTCGCGCTTCCCGCGGACCTACGAGCCGTACTTCCCGGGCGCGCTCAAGGCCCGCGCCGATCAGTTCGTGCTCGAGTTCGCCGGCCGCGAGCTGGCCGAGCTCGACCTGTGGCGGAAGTACGGCGACGGCCGCGAGCTGGGCGCGGGCGTCGTCGACGTGAAGGGCTTCAACCAGGATACGCCCGAGGACGTGGCGCGCCGGATCCGCCGCGTGCTCGAGGTCTGTCCGGCCGAGAAGCTGACCGTGAATCCCGATTGTGGCTTCGGCTGGTCGCCGCGCTATCAGTGCAACCAGAAGCTGACGGCGCTGGCGGCGGGAGCGGCGCTGGTGCGGAAGGAGCTGGGCGGGCGCCGCTAGCGCGGCGCGGCGGCGGCCGCTGCCGGCGTGGGATAGATCACGTCGTCGGCGTGCTCGTAGGCCCACTCGAGGGACGCCGGATCGACGTACTGGATCTCGCTCCCGCGCAGGGCGGCGAGCTCCTCGGCCAGCGCCAGGCGGCGGACCTCGGCGGCCAGCGTGTTGAGCCGGTGATAGGCCTCGGAGAGCGTGCGGCCGAGTGTCGTGACGCCGTGACCTTCCATGACGATGGCGTTGGTGTGGTGGATGAAGCTGCGGATCGGCGCGACGTCCAGCTCGACGTTGACGTGCGACGGCAGCACGTGCGGTGGCCGGCCCATGACCGACGGGAACTCGATGGAGAGGATGCGGAGCTCTCGCCCGGGGCTGGCCGCGAAATAGGCGATGGTCTCGTCGTGATGGACGTGGATCACCGCGTTGACGTCGGGCCGCAAGCGGAGGATCTCGCGGTTGAGCTGATGGCCCACGCTCGTCGGCACGTCGCCGTGGAGCAGCCGGCCGGTCGGCACGTCGGTGATCACGACGTGGTCGCGCGTCATCTCCTCGAGCGAGATCCCGGCGTGCTTGGTGTAGACCACGCCGTCGTCGAAGCCGGCGGCCGGAGTGCGCACCGCGATGTTGCCGAGCGTGTTGTGGATGTAGCCACGGGCGACCACACGCCGGGCATAGGTCAGCAGGACATCCGCGATGGTGGGATCGAAGAACACCATCGATTTCGAGGATAACACTGGCCAAGCCGGCGCTCGAATTCTTCCGCCCCGACGATGGTCCGTGGCAACCGGTTGCCGGCTCGGCGACGGCCGGCGCTGGCGGCGCCGGCATCGAGGAGAAGATCCTGAGCCGCGATCCCGAGACGGGCGACGTCACGCGGCTGCTGCGCTTCGCGGCCGGCGTTCAAACGACCGAGACGATCACCCACGACTTCTGGGAAGAGGTCTGGATCGTCGACGGCAGCCTGACGGACCTCGGGCTCGGGCGGACGTTCAGCGCGGGGATGTACGCGTGCCGGCCGCCCGGGATGCCTCACGGGCCCTACCGCTCGCCGGCCGGCGCGCTGCTCTTCGAGACACGCTACCGCCGCGACCGGGCCTGACTCGACGGCCCGGCCGCAGACGGTATCGCGCTCACCGCACGCGGCTCACGGCGGGCTCGAGGGCCTCACGGTCTGGGTGCCTCATCGCTCGTTCCACGACGCGTGGGGAAACGCGGCGAGCCGATCGAGACGCTCGCGCACGATGCCCTGCTCGACGGCGCCGATGCCCGGCATGGAGCCGGCGATGTGCAGGCACTGGAGCGCCACCGGCCGGTCACCGAGCGTCTCGAACGCCTCCTGGGCCCTGAGCACACCGGTGAACGATCGCTGGTCGCGCGCGCGGAACAGCGCGACCAGGTACGCCTCGCGGGCGCGGGGCGACTCCCCCATCTGGAGCGCGAGCCCGCCGACGGCCGCCATGCCTTCCCACCGGCGTGCGCCGAGCGCCGCGCCCCAGGCATTGCGCCACGCCCACTCGGCCGATGCGCGGTCGCCCCGAGCGAGCGCCTCGCTCACCAGGCGCACGGGCGCCTCCCACGGCCACTCCGCGCTCACGGCCACCTGCGCACCGATGTCGTCACCGTCCTCGAGGTGGGCACCGGCGAGGCGCTTGTGATCCACGCGCAGTCGCTCGACGGCCACACTGGCAATCACACCGAGAAGGCAGAGCCAGAGGGCTCCCGCCAGTACGATCCAGATCTTCCGTGCGGTCATCTCGTCCTCCTGCCGCGCCGTCCCACGGCGCGGGGCGCGTGAAAGGACGCAACGCTGATGCCAGAGTCCGGATTTCGGAAATCCAAGCACTTATGGTGGGCCCGGCGTCGCGTCATGGACAGTCAGTGACTCAATTTCGAGCGCTGGTGCCACGGAAAATCGGGCACGCTCCTCGGTGGTAGACTCTCGGCGTGGCGCTCCCGCTCGAAGGCGTCGTCGTCGCCGACCTCACGCAGAACGTCGCCGGTCCGTTCTGCACGCAGGTGCTCGGCGACATGGGGGCCGACGTGGTCAAGATCGAGCGGCCCGGGCGCGGCGACGACGCGCGCGCGTGGGCGCCGCCGTGGTGGGGCGATCAGTCGGCGACGTTTCTCGCCTTCAACCGCAACAAGCGGAGCCTCGCCCTCGATCTGAAGACGGCGGCCGGTCGCGCGGTGCTGAAGCGGCTCGTCGCGCGGGTCGACGTCTTCGTCCAGAGCCTGAGCGCCGAAGCCACCCGCGATCTCGGGGTCGATTTTGCCGGCGCGTCGGCGATGAACTCCCGGCTCGTCTACTGCGCGATCACCGCCTTCGGAACGAGCGGCCCGCTGCGCGACATGCCGGGCTACGACCCGATGATGCAGGCCTACGCCGGGCTCATGTCGGTCAACGGCCATCCCGGCCAGGAACCGGTGCGCGTGGGCACCTCGATCGTCGACATGGGCACCGGGATGTGGGCCGCGCTCGGCATCGTCGCGGCGCTGCGCGAGCGCGATCGCACGGGGCGCGCGGTGGAAGTCACGACGTCGCTCTTCGAGACGACGCTGATGTGGGTCTCGTATCACGCCATGGGCTATCTGGCGTCGGGCGAGACGCCGGTGCCCCAGGGCTCGGGCACCGCGATGATCGCGCCCTACCAGGCGTTCCCGGCCGCCGACGGCTACGTGATGATCGCCGCCGGGTCCGACGCGCTGTTCGTTCGGCTCGCTCGCGCCCTCGACGCGCCCGGCCTGGCGGACGACACGCGCTTTGCCGACAATCCGCGGCGCGTGCAGAACCGCGCAGTGCTGGTCGAGGCGATCTCGGCTCTCACGCGCGCTCGAAAGAGCGCCGACCTCATCGAGACGCTGCGGCGCCACGATGTCCCCTGCTCGCCGATCCTCACGATCGATCGCGTGCTGGAAGAGCCCCAGACGCGCGAGAGCGGCATGCTGTTGCGTCCCGACAACGCTCGCCTGCCCGATTTCACCTGCGTCGGCTTGCCCATCCGCTGGGACGGCCGGCGGCCCGGGGTGCGCCGCGAGCCGCCGCGGCTCGGCGAGCACGGCGAGGACGTGCTGACCTGGCTCGGCTACACCCGCGACGACGTACGGTCACTCCGCAGCGAAGGCGTTCTGTGACCTATCGTCATCTCCTCGTCGAACGCTCGGCCGACCGCCACGTCGTCACGGTCATCCTGAACCGGCCCGAGCAGATGAACGCGATGAACACCGCCATGGGCGAGGACCTGCTCGCCTGCTTCGACGGCTTGAAGATGGACCCCGACGCTCGGGCCGTCGTCTTCACGGGGGCGGGTGACCGGGCCTTCTGCGCCGGCGGCGACCTCAAGGAACGCAACGAGATGTCCGACGAGACGTGGCGGGCCCAGCACGTCATCTTCGAGCAGGCGGCGTTCCGGCTCCTGCGCTGTCCGATCCCGGTCATCGCCGCCGTGGAAGGCTTCGCCCTCGCCGGCGGATGCGAGCTCGCGATCCTCTCCGACTTCATCGTCGCCAGCGAGACCGCCGTCTTCGGCGTTCCCGAGACGACGCTCGGGATCTTTCCCGGCATCGGCGGCACCCAGCTCCTGCCCCGCCTCCTCGGCGCGCCGCTGGCCAAGGAGATGATCTTCACGGGCCGGCGACTGAAGGCCGAGGAAGCGAAGGCGGCCGGGCTCTTGAATCACCTGGTCCCCAAGGGCCAGGCGCGCGCCAGGGCCACCGAGATCGCGACGACCATCGCCCAGAACGGCCCGATCGCCGTGCGCCAGGCCAAGAAGGCCATCGCCTATGGCATGGAGACCGATCTCGACACCGCCATGATCCTCGCCATCGAGGCCTACAACGCGACGGTCGTCACCGAGGATCGCCTCGAGGGCGTCCGCGCGTTCAACGAGAAACGGAAGCCGAACTTCAAAGGACGCTGAGCATGACGGCCATCCCGCTCACCCTCACCGACGAGCAGCGCGCGCTCCGCGACGGCGTCGCCGACATCTGTAAGCGGTACCCCGGAGAGTACTGGCGCGCGCTCGACGTCAAGCGCGAGTATCCGGAGGCGTTCGTCAACGACCTCACCACGGCGGGTTACCTGGCCGCGCTGATCCCCGAGCAATACGGCGGCGCCGGACTCGGCGTCACCGAGGGCGCGCTGATCATGGAGACGATCCACGCCAACGGCGGCAACGCCGCCGCCTGTCACGCCCAGATGTACATCATGGGCACGCTGCTCCGTCATGGCAGCGAGGCGCAGAAGAAGCAGTACCTGCCCAAGATCGCCACCGGGGACTTGCGGCTGCAGGCCTTTGGCGTGACCGAGCCCAACAGCGGGTCAGACACGACCAAGCTCCAGACGACGGCGGTGAAGAAGGGCGACCGCTACGTGGTGAACGGTCAGAAGATGTTCATCTCGCGCGTGCTCCAGTCCGACCTGATGCTGCTGCTCGCCCGCACGACGCCGGTGGACAAGGTCACGCACAAGACCGACGGGCTCAGCGTCTTCCTGGTCGACATCCGCGGCATCAAGGGGCTGGAAGTGCGTCCGCTCAGGATGATGATGAACCACTCGACCAACGCGCTCTTCTTCGACGGCATGGAGATCCCCGCCGACGGGCTCATCGGCCAGGAGGGCAAGGGGTTCTCCTACATCCTCGACGGCATGAACGTCGAGCGCATCCTGGTCGCGTCGGAATCGATCGGCGACGGCCGCTGGTTCGGGGAGCGGGCCGTCGCGTACTCGAGCCAGCGCGTGCTCTTCGGCAAGCCGCTCGGTGCTAACCAGGGCGTGCAGTTCCCGATCGCCAAGGCCCACACCGCCGTCGAGGCCGCCGCGCTCATGCGCAACAAGGCGGCGGCGCTCTTCGACGCGGGCGAGCCGTGCGGGCCCGAGGCCAACATGGCCAAGTACCTCGCCGCCGAGGCGGCGTGGGAGGCCGGCAACGCCTGCATCGATTGCCACGGCGGGTACGGCTACGCCGAGGAGTACGACATCGAGCGGAAGTTCCGCGAGTGCCGGCTCTACAAGACCGCGCCCATCAACAACAACCTCGTGCTCGCCTACGTCGGCGAGCACGTCCTGCGCATGCCGCGGTCGTACTGAGACGCGCCCGTTCCGACTCGCCGCCTGGAGCGGCGCGCTACCGCTCGCTGAACCGGATGCCGTTGGGCCGCGAGAAGAGATCGGCCTGGAACTCCGAATCCTCGTAGCTCAGGAACTTGATGACGAAGCGAGCCTCGGGGCCTTCGATCTCGAGGCGCTCGGGACGCTGCTTCGGATTGACGACCAGCGACGCCTTGATGCCCTCGGCCTCGTGGCTGTAGCGGATCATGCCCCCGTCGGCCGGCTCGGTCTTGGCATTGACCGACTTCATGAAGTCTTCTTCACACCCGAACTCCAGCTTTCTCCAGTGTTCGGATTTCGTGGCCGTGATGATCGGGGCGTGGAAGTCGATGTTCGCGCCGCGGTCCGTCATGTGCTGGCCACTGTTGTTCACCCGATTGACCACCCAGACGTCCGGCTCGCTGACGACGACGAGCAGGTGCAGGCCCGTCTGCTTGTTGAAGACCTCTTCCACGCGACCGAACATCGATCCGTAGCGATAGAGCGTCTTCGGCTGGGTCACGAAGTGGTCGGCCGGCAGGCCGAAGGCGTCCACGGTGGTCACGATCCGAAGCATCCTCGTCGGCGCGCAGACGGCGAAGGCGTCGGAGACGTAGGCGAAGCAGAGGACGACGAGCAGACCCAGAATCCTCATGTGTTCCTCCAGGCGATGAACGTTGCCTTACGACGTCCCAAAGGAGAATCGCGGCCTTTTCCTATCTTCGCGTGGGTCTTCGTCCGCCCGGTGAGGAAATCGTGAACGCATCCGCCGCCGGCGGTGTGCCAGCTTGGCGCCATGGTACAGTTCTGACCGCAAAGGGGGATGGCCATGAAGCTGCCTGATCGCGTCACGATTTGTGAGGTGGGACCGCGGGATGGCTTCCAGATCGAGCCCGAGTTCATCCCCACGGAACAGAAGGTCGAGGTCGTCGATCTCCTGGCCGCATCCGGCCTCGAGCGCATCGAGGTGACGTCGTTCGTCCACCCCAAGGTGGTGCCCCAGACGCGTGACGCCGAGCAGGTGATGGCCAAGATCCGCCGCCGCCCGTCCACCCGCTACGCGGCGCTCGTTCCCAACGACAAGGGCGCGGTCCGCGCCGTGGACGCCGGTGTCGACGCCATCCACACGGTCGTCTCGGCCAGTGAGAGCCACAACCTCGCGAACGTCAACATGACGATCGCCGAGTCGATCGAGAAGCTGCGCGCCGTCATGCAGGTGGCCGAGCGGGCCCGCGTCCCCGTCGCCTGCGGCATCTCGACGTCGTTCGGATGCCCGTTCGAGACCGAGGTGCCGATTCCGCAGGTCGAGAGCGTCGTGCGCCGGCTGGTCGACATCGGCGCCCGCGCCATCGGCCTGGCCGACACGACCGGCATGGCGAACCCGTGCCAGGTCGCGCGAACGCTCGAGCACCTGGTGCCGAAGTTCCCGGGCATCGAGTGGACGCTGCACACCCACGACACCCGCGCGATGGCCATCCCCAACATCCTGGCCGCGATGGAGCTCGGCGTGACGCACTTCGACTCCTCGATCGGCGGCCTCGGTGGCTGCCCCTTCGCTCCCGGCGCCAGCGGCAACGTCTGCACGGAAGATCTCGTGCATTGCCTGCACGCGATGGGCGTCCGCACCGGCATCGACCTCGACCGCCTGCTGGCGGCGTCGCGCCGCGTTCAGGACGTGGTGGGGCGCACGCTGCCCGGCCAGATCGTGAAGGCGGGCACCTGGGATCGTCGATATCCGGTCCCAGACGCGGTGGCCGCGCGACTCGGAGCCCCGCGTGCCTAGACCTGATAACGACCT
>Ga0209056_10001143_pt1 | contig 29238 bp, 18 predicted proteins | sample GraSoiAngelo_114_FD_185876 | JGI IMG/M metagenome (GOLD analysis project Ga0209056, IMG submission 185876) | Grasslands soil microbial communities from the Angelo Coastal Reserve, California, USA - 14_0903_13_40cm (SPAdes) (version 2) | ecosystem: Environmental > Terrestrial > Soil > Grasslands... | reverse complement strand
CCGCCGTTCCAGGGAGCGTCGGCGCCCGGGGGTGCCGGCGACACCCTCGGGCGGAGGCTCACCGCGCCGCCTTCATGTCTGGGACACCGGCCGACGCCCGATGGCTGCGCGAGCGATCTTGGGACGCGCTACCTGCGGGCCGAGATCAGCGCGGGATAGGCTCGACGACCGGCGCGCGCCCCCCCCCAGCGTTTGCACTCGCTCCGGCCCGACGACCTGCACTCCGGGCGGGGCCGCCCCGACGATCGGTTCTCACCCGTTCGGCCGTCTGCGCGTCAGTCACGGCAGCACCGGCGGATGGTAGGTGAGGGTCCGGGCAAAGAGCCACATGAGAAAGAAGATGATCGGCGTGTGCACGATCACCTGGAGGATCGTATAGCCGACCAGCTCGCGGGCCTTGACGCCGAGGATACCCAGCAGCGGAAGCATCCAGAACGGGTTCACGAGATTCGGCAGGGCCTCGGCGGTGTTGTAGATCTGGACGACCCACCCGAGGTGCACCTGCAGCGTGTTGGCGGCCTGCATCACGTACGGACCCTCAATCACCCATTTGCCGCCACCGGAGGGCACGAAGAGTCCGAGGATGGCCGAATAGGCCGACACGAGAAGCGGGAAGGTGTGTTCGTTCGAGAGCGAGACAAACACCCGAGCCAGCCAGTCCGAGAGCGTGACGTCGCCCGTCCCTTTGGCGCCCGTGAGGATCGCCGCGATGCTCGCGTAGAAGGGGAACTGCACCAGCACGCCCGCCGTCGCCGGCACCGCCGCTCCGACCGCGTGCAGGAACCGCCGGGGCCGCCAGTGGAGGAGCAGGCCGAGGATCAGAAAGATGAAGTTATAGGTGTTCAGACTGGCGATGGCCGTCATCGGCCCCAGGGTCGAGAAGGTGCTCCCGAGCCAGCCGGTGGCGAGGATCGCGATCAGGACCGTCAAGAGCGGGCTGTACTCGAGCCACTCCCCCGGCCGCGTGCGCGGCTCGAGGTCGCTTCGCATTGGCGCAAGCCTCAGCCCAAAGGTCGACGCCGGACGCGCCAGGGCGTCCGACGGCGCCGAGAGATAGGCCACGGCCACAGAGACGACGAGGAGGATCAGCGCCGTGGCCAAGCCCTGCCAGAGGAAGATCGTCTCCGTGAACGGGATGACCCCAGTGATCTTCAGCAGCGATGGCGGCAGACTGGCCCGGTTGGCCTGAAGTTGGGCCGCCGACGAGGAGAGGCCGAGCGCCCAGATGCTCCCGAGCCCCAGGTAGGCAGCGGCCCCTGCCGCGCGGTAGTCCAGACGAGGCAGCCGTCGGGCGATCTCGCGGACCAGCAGGCCGCTGAAGACGAGACTAAACCCCCAGCTGATCATCGAGGTGAGCATGCTCAGCAGCCCGATGTACGCGACCGCGCCCCGCCCGGTTCGCGGCAGCGTCGCCAGCCACTCGATGAGACGGGCGACCGCCGGCGAGCTGGCCACGACGTAGCCGCCGACGATGATCAGCGCCATCTGCATGGTGAACGGGATCAAGTCCCAAAAACCCTTGCCGAACTGGAACATCACGATCCCGGGCGGTGCCCCGAGGGCGAGGGCGCCGACGGCGACCACCACGACGGCCGCCATCGCGAAGATCAGCGCGTCGGGGAACCAGCGCTCGCTCCAGTCGGCGAGCGCGAGCGCCACCTTCGCCAGCATCCCCTCGTCGGGCACGTCGCTCACCACACGGTCAGTCGATGCAGGTCTCTCGGCCATAAGCGTCTCCGGGCGGAACGAGGAGCGGCCTCGAATTCTTCGGCGCGTCAGGGACCCGGTGAGTCCCGGCCAGCGGAACAAGCCCGGCGGTCACCGTGCCACCGGCCGGCACGCGTCAGCCCTTGCCGAGGCCGGCCATGATCAGGTCGGGCGTGATGGGCATGTGCCGCACGCGGGCCCCGACGGCGTTGTAGATCGCGTTGGCCACGGCGGGCGCCACTACCGTCGAGGCCGGCTCCCCGACGCCGCTCGGGTGATGCCCGGACTGAATGATCTCGACATCGATCTTGGGAACCTGGGACAGCCGGATCGGTACGTAATTGTGGAAGTTGGTCTGCTCGAACCTCCCCTCCTTCAGCGTCAGCCGCTCTGACAGCACCTGGCTCGCGCCCCACAGGGCGGAGGCCTGGATCTGGGCCTCGATGTTCCTCGGGTTGATCGCGATGCCCATGTCCATGGCGATCGTGAGCCGGTTGATCCGGTACTTGCCCGTCTTCGGATCGACGGTCACCTCGGCGGCGCCGGCCACCCAGGTCGGGCTCTGACGTTCCTCCGCCGACGAGACGGCCAGCCCCAACCCGGTGTTGGGCGGCAGCGGCCTCGAGCCGTACCCGGCCTTGCCCGCCGCGACCCGCAAACAGTTGGCGAGCCGCAACGCGCCCCCGACCGTGGTGGACTCATAGGGAATCCACGTACCCTCCTTCGGCCACGGCAGAGAGATCCAGAGCTGGTCCATGTAATAGTCGGACCCGGTTCCCGGCGGATACCCCGTATTCGGGATCCCGCGACTGCTACCCTTCCCGTTCAGCATCGACAGGCGGAATTCGAGCGGATCGCGCCCGAGCGCGTGCGCGACCTCGTCCATGAACGACTCGACGACGAACATGTTGTAAGAGTTGGATACGGTGCGCAACGCACTGGCCTGCACCGCCCACGTGGTCGGTTCGTGGTTCCAGGCGCGGACGCGCTGGTTCTCGACGTAATACCAGTGGTCGCTGCCCCCGATGGACCACTGGTCGATGTCGCGCTTGGTCCCGTCAACCGCGTCGAGCTGCAGCCAGTCCGAGCCGTACTTCTTGCCGACGTAAAACCGGGGCCCCATCCAGCCGCAGACGATGTCGTGGTTCATCGCGGCCAGGCCGCCGTCCTTCAGGCCGGCCCGGAGTCTGTGGTACGTCGGCGTGCGCGGAAAGCTGGTGGCGAAGTTGGACTCCCGCGTCTGGATCAGCTTCACCGGCCGCCCGGCCTCCCTCGCGCAGTACGCGGCCGCGAGGATCTCGTCGTAGTCCTGCTTGCCCCCGAAGCCGCCCCCGACGAGGTGCTGGTGCACGTACACCTTCAGGTCGTCGGGCTTCTTCTTCAGGATCTTCGCGAGGTACCCCGTCAGCGTCATGCGGGCGAACGAGGTACTCTGCGTGCCGACATAGACGTGCCACTCGCCGTTGACCTCCGCCACGGTGGCGTTGAGGGGCTCCATGGTCGCGTGGCAGACCATATCCGTCGTGTACTCCATCTCGAGCACCCTCTCGGATCGTCCGAGCGCCTGGTCGACGTCGCCCTCCCGCACCCACGCCGCGCTCTCCGCCGTGTTCTGCGCGAGCTTTTTGTACTCGCGGAGCAAGTCCGCGCTGCCGAGGGAGGCGTAGGGACCGGCGTCCCACTCGACCTTGAGAGCCGTCGCGGCTTTCACCGCCGCCGGGAACTTCTCGGCCAGCGCGACGACCCACCCGGTACACTTGCCGGTCGAATCGTCGATCTGGACCGCCTTGACGAAGCCGGGGATCTTCCGCGCCGCCGAGTCGTCGACGCCGAGCACCCTGGACGCGTAACGGGTGCGCGGAATCACCAACGCCCCGTACACCATGTTGGGCAGGAAGACGTCGATGCCGTACTTCGCTTCGCCGGTCGTCTTGGCGGGAATGTCGAGGGCGGGGACGGACTTGCCGATGACCTTGTACTGGCCGCGCGGCTTGAGCGGCACCTTCTTGAAGTCGTCCGGATACGAGAACTTCCGGTCGATCTTCGTCTTCTGCAGGACCTCGCCGTAGCTGATGGAGCGCCCCGACACCCTGTCGATGATGCGGCTGTCTTGGGCGTAGCAATCAGACTCGTCCGCCCGCAAGAGCTTCGCGCCTGCGGAGACGAGCGCAATGCGGCCCGCGGCGCCGGCGCGAGACAGGCGGTCGAACTCGGTCGTCACGCTCCCGCTGTTCACCGTGTACGCGAGGCCATAGACCGCGAAGTTCTCGGCACTCTCCTGCGGCATGTCGAGCCGGACGTCGTCCCACTTGACTTCCAGTTCTTCGGCGATGACCTGCGCGAGCGAGGTTCCGACGTGCTGCCCCATCTCAGCCTTCACGATGTGCACCGTGGTCTTGCCATCGGGCGTGATCGTGAACCAGATCGAGGGGGTAAAGGCGTCCATGCCCTCGGCGGCGCCGGCCGGCGCCACGGTGCCGAGACGCCCGGGGCCGAGCGCGATCCCGAGCATGACGCCCGCGCCCGTCGCCGTCGACCGCACCAAGAACTCGCGCCGGGTCATGCCGGGCTCGGTCGCGCTCCCGGCCCCTGTCGTGTGCCGGCTCGTCTCAGCCATTCTTCGGGCCCTCCCTCAGGATCTCGCCTGCGCGCTTCACGGCGTTCACGATGCGCGAATAGGTCGCGCACCGGCACAGATTCCCGTCCATGGCCTCCACGATCTGTTCCTCGGTGGGGTTCGGGGTCCGGGCGAGGAGCGACGCCGCCTGCATGATCTGACCCGACTGACAGTACCCGCACTGTGGCACCTGCAGCTCGACCCAGGCGCGCTGGACGGCGTGGTCGTGCGAGGGGTGCAGGCCCTCGATGGTCGTGATCAACGCCCCCTCGGGCACGTCTGCGAGCGAAACCAGGCACGAACGCTGCGCGCGACCGTTGATGTGCACGGTGCAGGATCCGCACAACCCCAACCCGCAGCCGTACTTCGTGCCCGTGAGCCTCAGGTCTTCCCGGATCGCCCACAGAAGTGGGGTGTCGGGAGGCGAATCAGAGTAATAGCTCTGACCATTGATCATCAGCTGGGGCATGGCTGCGGGACCTCCTCTCAGATCAGGCGTTCACTCGAGAGCGGGCGCCTCGCGCCGCCAGCGAGACCCCGGGCGCGACGCGCGTCGGCGGGCGGGCCGGTGGCGTGGCTTCCGGCGCCGGGGCGAGGATCGGTACACCCCGCGGAGCCGGGCCCACCGTCACGGCGCCTGGCCTCCGCGACCCGATCTCGGCGGGAGATTGCCCGCCGGAGAACGCGGTCGAGAGTCCCGCGGGCGCCTGCCGACTGGCGCAAGTCGGAGGCCGAACGCGTCGGCCGCCGCGGACACATTCGAGACCGGCTTGTCCAGGGGAAGGTGACCATGCACGCCCGTGCGCGTGGCCAGCACCATAGCCGATCAGGCCGGACTTCGCAATATCGGGTCGGAGGGTCGACCCCGTCGCGCCGGCGGGGAAGGCCCGGGTGACGGCCGGTGACCGCGACCCTCGCGTCGACGCCGACCCGCGGCCGGCGTGGTCAGCGGGAAGAGACGTTCCGCTAGTTGGTGAGCGCCGCCGCGGGCTCGGTCCGCAACGCGTCGAGGACCGTGCGAGCCAGGTGGGGGAGGTCCGGGTCGCGGGCGCCCATGATGAGGACGGTGTCCCCCGGCCGGGCCTCCCTCAGGATCCACTGACGCACGCCCAGGTGGTCGGGCGCGTAGCCGCACCTCAAGCCCGGCGGGAGGTCCCGAGCCAGCTCGAGGCTCGAGACGTCCTTCGCGACGGTCCCGCCCGCGTAGAAGATCTCCGCATAGCAGAAGCGGTCCTGCGGGCGCAGCACCCGCGGCAGCAGCTCCTTCAGCTCTGGACGGAGGAACCGGGCGGGGCCGAAACCATGCGGCTGGAAGACGGCGACCAGACGTGGCGACCCCGCCTGCGCAGTCCCAATCGCCGCCCGAAGCTTTTCGCCGTTGTGCGCGTAGTCGTCCACCACCCGGATGCCCGAGTCGGTCGTCCCGACCACTTCGAAGCGGCGCGCCACGCCCGGGAAGCGGGAGAGGAGGGTCGTGATCGCCCCGGGGAGCATCCCCAATTCGAGTGCGACCAGGGCCGCGGCGGCGGCGTTCTCGAGGTTGTGGAGGCCGGGCTGCGGTACGTCGATCCGCAGGTCCCCGGCGGGGGCGCGGAGCACGCCCCAGGCGCGGTCGGGGCCGACGCCGACCACCGCCAGCGGGACGTCTGCCACCGGCGATGCGCCGTAGGAGACCGCCTTGAACTCACGCCCGAGCCCGGCTGCCTCCGGGCACCGTGCGTTGACCAAGAGCCTTCCGCTGTGCTCGGCAAACGTGGCGAACTGCCGACGCACGACCCCGAGCTCGCCGTGATCGCGGCTGACGTTGTGGATGAGGCCGATCGCCGCCCGGTAGCCCACAAGGGATCCGTCGGACTCGCAGGCCTCCGCGACGACCGGGCCGACGGCAGGGCCGGCCACGAAGCAGCCGGCACTTCCCTCGCCGACGAGCGCCGAGCCGCCGAGCACCGTGGCGGGCAGCCCCGCCTGGCGCACGAGCCACGCCACCATTCCGCAGATGGTGCTCTTGCCGGCTGTGCCCGCGATGGCCACGCCCGGCGTGGCGCCGCTCAGCACCTCGGCGAGCAGGCGCGGCCGGGGGACCTGCTCCAGGCCCAGGGCCCGTGCCGCCAGCATTTCCGGCGTATCCACCTCGACGGCGGTGGTGTAGACGAAGCGGTCGATCGCCGGGGTGACCGCGCTCCCGTCCTGGGGCTTCAGCTCGATGCCCAGGCGGCGCAGGCGGGCCTCCAGGTCCCCGTTCTTCCCCCGCTCGAACGAGCGGTCGGAGCCTTGGACGGTATGGCCACGCGCCCGCATGAGTTGGGCGAGAGGGTTCATTCCGGCACCGGCGACACCGGAGAAGTGGTAGCGCAGCCGTCCTGCGAGGCGGGGCTCGGAGGCCATCGCCCTGCCCTCGGTGCAGCGACGGTGCCAGACGAGCCCGGATCATTTCCCTCCGTTTCCCGCAGGCTTAGACCACGGTCGGCTCCTCCGTCGGTCATTTTTCTGACGCTGGTCCGTCACCCCGACGTCCGGGCCGTGACAGGCGCAGGCGGTCACCTTCGCCGCGATGGGGGCCGGGCCTCATACGGATTCGTGAGACCGCGCCGGCCGGCGGCCGCCCCGACAGGGAAGACATGACGCGGAGGGCGGCAGGATCGAGGGGGCGAGCGGCCTGCGCCGGGAAGCGCGGCAGTGCCGGGACCTCGGCAGGGGCGGCGTGCGGACGCCTCACCCGGGGGACCACCCCTTCCCCCGACGGCGCCGGGACCAGCCGGGGCGGCCAGCGTGCGTCGCGGGATCGCTCGCCGCCCCGGCCGGGCCTCTCGGCAGTCGACTCAGGCGGTCTTTAGCTGGTCGTGGATCGGCAGGCTCCGGATGCGCTTACCGGTCGCCGCAAAGATCGCGTTGCACAGCGCAGGCGCGATCGGAGGCACGCCGGGTTCACCGACGCCACCGAGCGGCTCGTCGAAGCTCCCGGGCACCATGTGTACGCGGATCTCGCGGGGCGCCGCCGCCATCCGCAGGACCTCGTAGTCACCGTAGTTGTTTTGTACCACGCGGCCCGCCTTGTAGGTGATCTCGGCTCCGGTGGCGAGGGTCAGGCCCATGATGCAGGCGCCCTCGAGCTGGGAGCGGACGCGGTCGGGGTTGATCTGCGCACCACAGTCGACGGCCATGTCCACCCGGGGGATCGAGAGCTCTCCCGCGTCGTCGACGGCAACTTCCACCACCGCCGCCACGTAGGTCACGAAGCTATAGGCGACGGCGACGCCCTGCCCCCCGCCCTTGGGCAGCGTCTTGCCCCACTTCGCTTCGCGCGCCGCGGTCTCGACGACACCCCGCAGGCGTCCGGTGTCCACGACGTAGCGCTCGGGCGATTCGCCGTAGTTCCAGGTATCGCCCTGCTTCCGGGTGTCGATCTTCCGTGGAGGTCCGAGCAGCGCGAGCAAGAAGTCTTTGGGGTCTTGCCCCGCCGCCGCCGCGAGCTCGGCGACGAAGGACTGGACGGCGAAGGCGTGGGGAATATTCGACACCGAGCGGAACCAGCCGATGCGCGTCTGGGCCGGGACTTCCGGGTCCTCGATGCGGACATTCGGAATCACGAAGGGCATGTTGATGGCGGTCATGCCGAGCTCGAAGGCCGCCTGGTTCTTCGCCTTGGCGTCGAACGTGGACATGATCGTCGGCGCCGCGGTGCGGTGCAGCCACGCGATCGGCTTGCCCTGCGCGTCCAGGCCGGCTTCGAGATGCTGGAACGAGACGGTGTGATAGTAGGAGTTGCGCAGGTCGTCCTCGCGAGTCCAGGTGACCTTGACCGGCGCGCCGCCCATCGCCTTGGACAGGACGGCGGCCTCCAGCATGAAGTCGGGCTTGGACTTGCGCCCGAAGCCACCGCCGAGGAGCGTGACATTGACTGTCACGTTCTCCTCCGGGATTCCGAGTCGCTTGGCGATGAGGTCGCGCGCGGTCTGCGGTGACTGGATACCCGCCCACGCCTCGCACTTGCCGTTCACGATGCGCACGGTCGCGGCCGGCGGCTCCATGGTCGCATGCGCGTGATGCGGAACGTAGTATTCGGCCTCAAAGCGACGCGCCGCGCGCGCCATGGCGGCGTCGACGTCGCCCTCGCTGCGAACCACCTTGCCCGGCTTCCGCGCCAGCTCCTCCAGCATCGTCTTGTAGGCGGCGGAATCGTAGCCACGGTTCGGGCCGTCCTCCCACTCGATCTTCAGCGCCTCCCGGCCCTTGATCGCCGCCGAGGTGTTCTGCGCGATGACCGCGACGCCGCCCAGGGGATTGAACTGGGCGGGCGGCTGGCTGCTCTCGATCTCCACCACGCGGACCACGCCCGGCACCCTGAGCGCTTCCGTCGCGTCGTACTTGACGACCTTGCCCTCGTAGACCGGCGGGCGCGCCACCACCGCGTAGAGCATGCCGGGGAGCCGGGTGTCGATGCCGTACTGGGCCTTGCCCCTCACCATGTCGGGACCGTCGATCAGCTTCACGTCGCTCTTGCCGATGTAGCGGAACTGGGACGGGTCCTTCAGGCGCAGCGTCTCCCTCGGCGGGACCGGGAGCTTGCTGGCGTCGTGGGCGAGCTCGCCATAGCCGAGCCGCCGCCCCGACGGGCGATGCACCACCTCGTGGTTCCGCGCTTCCACTTCGCTCACGGGCACGTTCCAGCGCGCCGCCGCCGCGGTCTCGAGCATCGTGCGGGCCGCCGCGCCGACGCGGCGCATCGGTCCGAAGAAATGGCGCGTGCTGCGCGAACCGTCGGTGTCCTGGTTGCCGAAGCGCTTCTGGTCGCCGGGCGCCTGCACGACCCGCACCCGCTTCCAGTCGGCTTCGAGTTCATCGGCCACGATCATCGCCATGCTGGTGCGGACGCCTTGCCCCATCTCGGACCGGTGAACGACGATGGTGACCGTGCCGTCCTCACCGATCGAGACGAACGCCAAGGGGTCGTCGACCCACCCGTCCGCCATGCCGTCTGCGCCGTACTTGGGCTTGTCCTCGGCGCGCAAGGCCGCCGGGAACCCGACGGCGAGGACGAGCCCGCCGAGCGCGGACATTCCGACGAGAAAACCCCGCCGGCTCACGTTCGCGAACTGGGGCGGGTTGTCGGGCGGCAAGTCACCGGGGGCGGAGCTCATCGAATCGCGTGGCGCCTTCATCTCGTCGCTCCTTTCTAGCTGGCCGCACGGTGGATGGCCGCGCGAATCCGCGTGTACGTGCCGCAGCGACAGATGTTGCCGCTCATCGCCGTGTCGATGTCGGCATCCGTTGGCTTGGGCGTTCGCTTGAGCAGCGCAGTGGCGGACATGATCTGGCCGGGCTGGCAGTAGCCGCACTGGGGCACGCCGACCTCGACCCACGCCGCCTGCACGACCTTGCCGACGCGGTCCTCACCGATCGCCTCGATCGTGGTGATCTTCGCCTGCCCCACCGCGGAGACCGGCGTGATGCAGGAGCGGACGGGTTGGCCATCGACGTGCACGGTGCAGGCGCCGCACAGCGCCATGCCGCAACCGTACTTGGTCCCGGTCAATCCGAGGACATCGCGCAAGGTCCACAACAGCGGCGTATCCGGAGGCACGTCCGCCTGTCGCGCTTTACCATTCACCTGAAGCGTTACCATGCGACCCTCCTTGGGAGTGAGACGCTCTGAACGGCGGCCGACCCTGAGTTCGGCGTTGCCCGCGGCTGTCCACGGCCTCTCTCGGCTATGTCTGTCGAATGATGGCGGCGGCCTGACCGCCCGCTATCAGCCGTGGGGCCACGCGTGCGGGAGCCCCGGCCATTCCCTCCACGAGACGGACCGTGTCCACCGGCGCGATACTGCGCCCGCGACCACGAGGCTGTCAAGGGAGCCTCCGACGCCGACGCTCGACACCCTCTCTCGACCTGTCGGGGGGTCGGGGCCCCGCGCGCCATCCCACGACAGCGACCCGTCCCGATCGCGGCCGTTCGCGCCCGGTGCGCCCGACGGGAGCGACGGGAGACCGGCGCTGGCCAGCACGGCGGGAAGTGGAGTACGATACGAACGCCGCCGCGAGCGCGGCCCTCGAGCCCGGCAAGGAGGAGCGGACGATGCCGTACGACCTGGTCGTCAAGAACGGCATGGTGATCGACGGATCTGGCTTGCCCCGCTATCGGGCCGACGTCGGCGTGCGGCACGGCCGCATCGCCGGCATCGGGCGCATCCGCGAGCGCGCGGGCGAGGTGATCGACGCGGACGGACAGGCGGTGGCGCCCGGCTTCGTGGACGGGCACACGCACATGGACGCGCAGATCTTCTGGGATCCGCTCGGCACCTGCTCGTGCTGGCACGGCGTCACCACCGTGGTCATGGGCAACTGCGGATTCACCCTCGCCCCCTGCCGCGAGGCCGACAAGCACCTGGTCATCCGCAACCTGGAGCGCGCGGAGGACATCGCGGCCGAGGCGATGGACGCGGGCATCGACTGGGCGTGGACCACGTTCCCGGAGTTTCTCGATCGCGTGGACACCCTGCCCAAGGGCATCAACTACGCGTGCTACATCGGTCACTCGGCGCTGCGCACCTACGTGATGGGCGAACGGGCCTTCGAGGAGCCGGCCGGCGAGGACGACCTGCGCGGGATGGAACGCGAGCTGCGCGACGCCATCCGCGCCGGCGCCATCGGCTTCACGACATCGCGCTCGCCGAGCCACGAGACCCCCGCTCGGCGCCCCGTCGCGAGTCGCCTCGCCACCTGGGACGAGGTGCGGCGGCTGGTCGGCGTCATGGGCGACATGAACGCGGGCATCTTCGAGCTCGCCGGCGAAGAGGTCGGCCGCACCGCGCGCGATCCCCAGGGCCTCCGCGACTACCACGTGCGGCTGCGCGATCTGGCCGTGGAGACCGGGCGCCCGGTGACGTGGGGCATCTTCAGCCGCCGAGAGGCGCCGGAGGTGTGGCGGACCTACCTCGCGCTGCTCGAGGAGACCGCGGCCGCGGGCGGCCGCATGTTCGCGCAGGCGCACAGTCGCGCGCTCAACGTGGTTCTCTCGTTCAAGACCAGCCTACCCTTCGACCGGCTGCCGGTGTGGAAGGAGCTGCGGGCGCTGCCGCTCGAGCTGCAGCGGCTCCGGCTGCGCGATCCGGAGGCGCGCCGACGTCTCGTCGAGGCGGCGGGCGAGCGCCACGAGCGGCGGGCGATCGGAGCGGAGCCGCGGCCGGCCGCGTACGACGGGATCTTCGTCATGGACACGGTGGAGGGCCCCCACCGCTCGGTGGCGGAGGTCGCGCGCGCCCGCGGCGTCGACCCGGTCGAGGCGATGATCGACCTCGCGCTCGAGAAGGGCCTCGAGCTGTTCTTCCTCCAGCCGATCGCCAACGAGAACCAGGACGACGTGCTCGAGATGATGAAGCATCCGCGCTCGGTCGTCACCTTCTCGGACTCCGGCGCGCACGTCTCGCAGATCATGGACGCCTCGCTCCAGACGCACGTGCTCAGTCACTGGGTGCGCACGAAGGGCGCCTTCACCCTCGAGCAGGCGGTCCGCATGCTGAGCTTCGAGCCCGCGACGCACTGGGGCTTCGCCGACCGGGGCCTGATCCGCGAAGGGCTGGCGGCCGATCTCCTCGTCTTCGACCCCGAGACGATCGCCCCCGAGATGCCGGAGGTGGCGCACGATCTTCCGGCCGGGGCCCGGCGCCTCGTGCAGCGGGCGCGCGGAGTGTCGGCAACCGTCGTGAACGGCGAGGTCGTGCTGCGCGACGGCAAGCCCACCGGGGCGCTTCCCGGGCAGCTGCTCCGCGGCCCCCTCGCGCGGAGAGGGTGAACACGGCGAGGTGTGAGGGAGCGGCGAAGACGTCCGGCGCTTCCCCGGGCGCCCCGCCGGCCGCGAAGCGCCCGTCGCCGCTCGCGGAGAACCCGCCCGGCGGCGAGCGGAGGAGCCGGCCGTCGCGGGCGGCGATCACCAAGTCACGGCGGACGCCGCCCGTGTCCCGCCGCCCCTCGAACGGATCCCCGGACGGCCCGGAGCGCGGCCGCCCGCGCGGTCACCGGGTGCGGTACGCGACGAGCCGGTCGGCGCCGGACTCCGGCGCCCAGACTTCCCCTCGCCGGCCCTGGAGCTGGCGCACGTTGGCCGCGGGCCGGTCGCTCGGAAACACCTCGAACGACTCGCGCTCGGGGTCGAAGCGGACGACGGCGTTGGCCGCCCAGTCGCTGAGCCACACGACGTCCGTGTCGTCGACGTAGACGGCGTAGGCGCGCGGCTGGGCCCCCGGCAGCTTCCAGGTCGACCAGGCCCCGCCCCGGGGGTCGTAGCGGCTGACGTGGCCGGCGTTCCACTCGCTCACCCAGATCCGGCCCTTGGAGTCCGCCCACACGCGACGCGCGCCCTGGTCTCGGGTCGGCGGTTCGATGAGCGTGGCGGCTCCCGTGTCGAGGTCGAGACGCGCGATGTAGCTGCCCGCGAGCGACGCGTAGTAGATGTCTCCCCCCGGCGTCGTCGTGATGCCGTAGGGGCCCCGGCCGCGCGGCGCGTCCCAGACGTCCATCGCGCCAGTCTTCGGCTCGAGCCGGCCGTAGATGCCGTTCTGGCCGGTGAACCAGACGCGGCCGCGCGTGTCGAAGGTCAAGGTGTTGAGGTTCGCCCAGCCGTGCCCGTCGGGTAGCGGCCAGCGCGTCACCACCCGGGTCCCGGGGTCGACCCGGACGATGGCGTTGGTGCCGCCCTCGGTGATCCACGGCGCGCCGTCCGGACCGACGAGGACGCCGTGCGGGGCGGCACCCGCCCCGAGCGGGATGAGCTCGACCTTGCCGGTCGCGGGGTCGAGGTGGCCGAGCTGGCCGCTCCGCTGGGCCGTGTACCAGACGGTGCCGTCGCCGCCGACGGCGACGTCGTGCGGATAGCCGCCACCGGGAGGCAGGGGGTAGGCCTGGACCGCGATGTCGCCCCGCGCGGCGGGCGGCAGCATGACCAGGGCCAACACGAACGCGAGCACCGAGCGGCGCATAGGGACCTCCCGTCGCGACTACGTCGCGACGGTCCGGGCGGGGACGCGCGCGACGACGGTGGCAGCGGGCAGGCTCATCTCCACGACCAGGCCGCCTCCCGGGGCGTTCGCGGCCCGCACGGTGCCGCCGTGCAGGCGCACGGTCCGATCGACGATCGTCAGCCCGAGGCCGGCGCCGCCGGTCTCGCGCTCGCGTGCGTCACCGACGCGGTAGAACGGGTGAAAGATGTCGGCGAGCGCACTCTCGGGCACTCCGCTGCCGTGGTCGCGCACCGAGATGAGAACGCGCGGCGATCGGTCGAGGCCGTCCAGGCGCATCGCAACCTCGACCGCGGTGTGCTCCCGGGTGTGGCGCACGGCGTTCCGCACTACGTTCTCGACGGCGCTCCTCAAGAGCTCCCCGGCGCCGAGGAGGACGGCGTCGCAGCTCTCGGTGACGCGCACCGATCGGGCCCGGCCGCGCGCCTCGAAGTCGGCATCCTCCGCCACCTCGTGGACGACCCGGGTCAGGTCCACCGGCTCGCGCTCCGGTTCGCGCGCTCCGCTCTCGAGTCGGGCGAGCATGAGGAGCTGGCCGATGAGGAAGTTCAGACGCTCGGCCTCGCGCTCGATCCGGTCGAGGGCGGCCTGCTCCTCGCCCGCCCGCTGGCGCGCGAGGCCGAGCGCGACGTTCAGGCGCGCGAGCGGCGAGCGAAGCTCGTGCGAGATGTCCCGGAGTAGCCGCCGTTCCGAGGTCATCAGTCCCTCGATCCGCTCGGCCATCCGGTCGAAGTCCCGGCCGAGGTCCGCGAACTCGTCGGCCCGCCGTCCCATGGCGGGGCCCACCCGGGCGCTGAGGTTGCCGGCGGCCACCTGGCGGGTGGCCTCCCGCAGGGTGCCGAGCGGCCTGGCCACATACCTCGCCAGCCCATAACAGAGGCCACCGGCGGTGAGAAGGACGGCCAGGAGGCGCAGCAGCTGCGCCGACGGCGCGTCCTGCAGGAGCCTCAGCAGGTGGGTCGGCGCACCCACCAGCATCACGTAGTGGCGTCCCCCCGGCGTCGTCACCTGGCGCGCCTTCCAGACCATGCGCCCCTCGGCCTTCACTTCGGTCTCGCCCGACCGGCGCGCCTGCGCGACCAGGGCCGCCGCCTCCGGGGGCACCGCCCGGCCCGAGACCTCCCGGCCGTCCTCCCCCAGCATGAGGGCGCGAATCCGCATCGTCCGCTCCCGCTCCCCGAAGAACGCCGCCGCCGCCGCCGGCCCGTCGCGATCGAGGAGCTCCGCGGCCGAGCGGACGTAGCCCCCGAGCGCCCGGTCGCTGAACCGCTGGAGCCGCGCCTCGATGGGCATCTCCGTCGTGATGATCGCGACGTGGACGGCCAGCCCGACCAGCACGAGCGACACCCAGAACCAGAGGAGGATCTTCACGAAGATGCCACGCATCGTCAGCCGCCGTCCGTGCCGTCGTCGCGGCCGTACACGTAGCCCACCGCCCGCACGGCCTTGATCCGCTCACCGCCGTCGGACCGGGGGCCGAGCTTCTTCCGCAGCCGGCTCACGTGGACGTCGATGCTCCGGTCGAACGGCGTCAAATCCCGCCCCAGGACGCTTCGCGCCAACTCGTCGCGCTGGACGACCGAGCCCGGCGCCCGCAGCAGGACCTCGAGCAGGCTGAACTCGACCGCCGTCAGCTCGACCCGGACGCCGGCCCGCCGCACCACGTGGCTGCCGACGTCCACCTCGAGATCGTCGACGGACAGCCGCTCGGGGCGGCGATCGCCGGGCGCGGGTCCGCCGTCGGGGGCCGTCCGGCGGAGGATGGCGCGGATGCGCGCGACCAGCTCCCGGGGATTGAAGGGCTTCGAGAGGTAGTCGTCCGCGCCGAGCTCGAGCCCCACGATGCGGTCCACGTCGTCGCCGCGCGCGGTCAGCATGAGCACGGGGGTCTGCGACCGCGCGCGGATGCGGCGCAGGAGGTCGAAGCCACTGACGCCCGGGAGCATCACGTCGAGGACGGTGAGCTGGTAGTCACCGGACGCCGCCCGCTCCACCGCCCGGGCGCCGTCCATCTCCGCATCCAGCTGGAAGCCCTCCTGCACCAGGTACTCACGGACGAGCTCGCACAGTTCCTCGTCGTCGTCGACCAGGAGCACGCGGGTCATCCGGCCCTGGGCGCTCGGCTGCCGAGCGATCGCCTCGTTCACCCTTCGCATTCTCGCGCCGGCACCCCCGTCCGTCCGTAAAGAAGTGTCAAGTCAAGTTTACATTTCTTAACGTCCGGCTGCTCCCCCGGTCTTGTAGCGTTTCCCTATGAGGAGGCCATGGAGACGGAGACGACCGGAACGGAGCCCCGGCGGGTGACGCCGCGGTCGGCCGGCCTCAGGCGCTGGTGGGCGGCGCTGCTCGTGGTCTGTCTCCTGGCCGTCGCCGCGTACGTGCTCGTGATGAAGCTGGGCGAGGCCCAGTCGCGCGCGGCTCGGGCCGCGGCGCCCCCCCCGCGCGGCGTGCCGGTGGTGGCGGTGGCGGCGCGACAGGGGGACGTCCCCGTCTACCTCAACGGCCTCGGCTCCGTCACGCCGCTCAACACCGTCACCGTCAAGAGCCGCGTCGACGGCGAGCTGATGAAGGTCCTGTTCCGGGAGGGCCAGCTCGTCAAGAGCGGCGAGCTGCTGGCCCAAATCGACCCGCGGCCCTTCGAGGTGCAGCTGACCCAGGCCGAGGGACAGATGGTGCGCGACCAGGCGCTCCTCAAGAACGCCCGGCTCGATGTGGAGCGGTACCGCGGGCTGTGGGCCCAGGATTCGATCCCGAAGCAGCAGCTCGATACCCAGGAGTCGCTGGCGCACCAGTACGAAGGCGTCGTCAAGCTCGACCAGGGACAGATCGACATGGCCAAGCTCCAGCTGACCTACTGCCGCATCACCTCGCCGATCAGCGGTCGAGTCGGGCTGCGCCTGGTGGACCCGGGCAACATCGTTCGCGCGACCGATACGAACGGGCTGGTGACGATCACCCAGCTTCAGCCCATCACCGTGATCTTCACGATCCCCGAGGACAGCCTGCCGCGGCTGCTCGACAAGCTGAAGGCCGGGGAACGCCTGCCGGTCGAGGCCTACGACCGCGAGCAGAAGCGGAGGCTCGCCACGGGGACCCTGCTGACCGTCGACAATCAGATCGATCCGAGCACCGGCACCGTGCGGCTCAAGGCGCTGTTCCCGAACACCGACGCTCAGCTGTTCCCGAACCAGTTCGTCAACGCCCGCCTGCTCCTGGACACGGAGCGGGGCGCCACGGTGGTGCCGGCGGCCGCCGTCCAGCGCGGCACCCAGGGGACCTTCGTCTACGTGGTGCAGGCCCACCAGACGGCCGGGGTGCGCCCCGTCCGGATTGGCGTCAGCGAGGGCGACGACGTGTCGGTGGTGGCCGGCCTGGCGCCCGGCGAAGAGGTGGTCGTGGACGGCGCCGACAAGCTGCGGGAGGGCAGCCGGGTGGAGCCGCAGGGCCGCCGCTGATGAACCTGTCCCGTCTGTTCATCCTCCGCCCGGTCTCGACGATCCTGCTGATGGCCGCCATCCTCCTCGTCGGCGCCGTCGCGTACCGCCAGCTGGCGGTCTCCGCCCTGCCCCAGGTCGATTACCCGACCATCCAGGTCATGACCTTCTACCCGGGGGCGAGCCCCGACGTCATGGCGTCGTCGGTGACGGCGCCCCTGGAGCGCCAGTTCGGGCAGATGCCCGGCCTGAATCAGATGACGTCGACGAGCTCGAGCGGCAGCTCGTTGATCACCCTGCAGTTCAGCCTCGATCTCAATCTGGACGTGGCCGAGCAGGAAGTGCAGGCCGCGATCAACGCCGCCTTCACGTTCCTCCCCAGGGACCTGCCGACCCCGCCCGTGTACAGCAAGGTGAACCCGGCCGACGCGCCCATCCTCACCCTGGCCCTGACCTCGAAGACCCTGCCCCTCACCCAGGTCGAGGACCTGGCGGACACGCGCCTCGTCCAGAAGATCTCCGAGCTGGCCGGCGTGGGGCTCGTCAGCATCAGCGGCGGTCAGCGGCCGGCGGTGCGGGTCCGAGCCAACCCGACCGCGCTCGCGGCCTACGGGCTGACCCTCGAGGACCTGCGCGCGGCGGTGGCCGCGGCGAATGTCAACCAAGCGAAGGGGAGCTTCGACGGCCCCCACCAGGCGGCGGTCATCGGCGCCAACGACCAGCTCCTCTCGAGCCGGGAGTACCGGCCGCTGATCGTGGCCTACCGCAACGGCGCGCCGGTCGTGCTGTCCGACGTGGCCGACGTGGTCGACGGTGCGGAGAACGTGCGCCAGGCGGCATGGATGAACGAGACCCCGGCGGTGATCGTCAACATCCAGCGGCAGCCGGGCGCCAACGTGATCGCCGTCGTCGACCGCATCCGGCGCCTCCTGCCGCAGCTCCAGAGCGCGCTGCCGTCCTCGGTTGAGGTCGCGGTGCTGACCGACCGCACGACGACCATCCGCCGATCGGTCGAGGACGTGCAATTCGAGCTCCTGCTGGCGGTCGCGCTGGTCGTGCTGGTGATCTTCCTCTTCCTCCGCAGCCTGTCCGCCACCGTGATCCCCGGCATCGCCGTCCCCCTCTCCCTGGTCGGCACCTTCGGGGTCATGTACCTGATGGGGTTCAGCCTGAACAACCTGTCGCTGATGGCCCTCACGATCTCCACGGGCTTCGTGGTGGACGACGCGATCGTCATGATCGAGAACATCGCCCGCTACATCGAGCAGGGGGAGTCCCCGCTCGACGCCGCTCTCAAGGGCTCGGCGCAGATCGGCTTCACCATCCTGTCGCTGACCGTCTCGCTCATCGCGGTGCTCATTCCGTTGCTGCTCATGAGCGACGTCGTCGGTCGGCTCTTCCGCGAGTTCGCGATCACCCTCGGGGTGACGATCCTCATCTCGGCGGTGGTCTCGCTCACGCTCACGCCGATGATGTGCGCCCGCCTGCTTCGGCACCGGCCGGTCGCGGAGCAGGGCACGCTCTACCGGCTGTCCGGGCGGCTGCTCGATCGGGTCATCGAGCTCTACGGCACGACGCTGCGCTGGGTGCTCAGACACCAAACGGGGACGCTGCTGGTGGCGGTCGCCACGCTGCTTCTCACGGTGTGGCTGTACGTCGTCGTGCCGAAGGGCTTCTTCCCCGTGCAGGACACGGGGGTCATCGTCGGCGTCTCGGAGGCGCCGCAGTCGGTGTCGTTCGCGGAGATGGCCGACCGGCAGCAGGCGCTGGCCCGGGTCATCCTGCAGGACCCGGCCGTCGAGAGCCTGTCGTCGTTCATCGGCATCGACGGCAGCAACACCACGCTCAACAGCGGACGGATCCTCGTCAACCTCAAGCCGCTCGCCCAGCGGCGCGTGAGCGCGAGCCAGGTGATCCGTCGCCTCCAGCCCGAACTGGGCAAGCTCGAGCGGATCACGCTCTTCATGCAGCCGGTGCAGGACCTGACCGTCGAGGATCGCGTGAGCCGCACGCAGTACCAGTACACGCTCGAGGACCCGGACCTCGGCGAGCTGAACGGCTGGGCGCCCCGGCTGGTCGACGCGCTGCGCGCGCGGCCGGAGCTGGTCGACGTGAGCAGCGACCAGCAGGACCGGGGGCTCGAGGCCTTGCTCTCGATTGATCGCGGCACCGCTTCTCGGCTCGGCATCACCCCGCAGCTCATCGACGACACCCTCTACGACGCCTTCGGCCAGCGGCAGATCTCCACCATGTTCACCCAGCTCAACCAGTACCGCGTCGTCCTCGAGGTGAGCCCCGCCCTCCAGCAAGACCCGACGGGGCTCGAGGCACTCTACGTCCGCAGCGCGGCGGGCGGGCAGGTGCCACTGAGCGCGATCACCCGGCTCACGGAGACGACGGGGCCGCTCGTCATCACCCGCCAGGGACAGTTCCCGGCGGTGACACTGTCGTTCAACGTGGCGCCCGGGGTCGCGCTCGGCGGGGCGGTCGCCGCCGTCGAGGAGGCCACGCGCGGGATCGGACTGCCCGCCAGCATCCGCGGCAGCTTCCAGGGATCCGCCCAGGCCTTCCTGGCCTCCCTCGCCAACGAGCCGCTCCTGATCCTGGCCGCTCTGGTCACCGTCTACATCGTCCTCGGCGTCCTCTACGAGAGCTACATCCATCCCATCACCATCCTCTCGACCCTGCCGTCCGCGGGCGTCGGCGCCATCCTCGCCCTCCTCGTGTCCCGCACCGAGTTCAGCGTCATCGCCCTCATCGGCATCATCCTGCTCATCGGCATCGTCAAGAAGAACGCCATCATGATGATCGACTTCGCCCTGGACGCCGAACGTCACGAGGGCAAGAGCCCCGTCGACGCGATCTACCAAGCCTGCCTGCTTCGATTCCGGCCCATCATGATGACCACGATGGCCGCCCTCCTCGGCGCCCTGCCCCTGGCCCTCGGCACCGGCGTCGGCTCCGAGCTCCGCCACCCCCTCGGCATCGCCATCGTCGGCGGCCTCATCGTGAGCCAGGCCCTCACGCTCTACACGACGCCGGTGATCTACCTCGCGTTCGACCGGCTCGCGCGGCGCGCCGGCGCGGGGACGCGCCCCCGGGGACAGGCGTGAACGTCTCGGCGCCCTTCATCACCCGGCCCGTGGCGACGACGCTCCTGACGGGGGGACTGGCCCTCGCGGGGTTGGTCGCCTTCCGGCTGCTCCCCGTGTCGCCCCTGCCCCAGGTGGAATTCCCCACGATCTCGGTCTCGGCGGGCCTGCCGGGGGCGAGCCCCGAGACCATGGCGACCTCGGTGGCCGCCCCCCTCGAGCGCCAGTTCGGCCGCATCGCGGGCGTGACCGAGATGACGTCGACCAGCTACCTCGGAGCGACCAGCATCGTCCTGCAGTTCGACCTGAGCCGGAATATCGACGGCGCCGCCCGCGACGTCCAGGCGGCGATCAACGCGGCACGGAGCTACCTGCCTCCGGACCTGCCGGGCAACCCTACATACCGAAAGGTGAATCCGGCCGACGCGCCGATTCTCATCCTGGCCCTCACCTCCGACACCATGAGCAAGGGCCAGATGTACGACGCGGCGTCGACGATCCTCCAGCAGAAGCTCTCCCAGGTCAAGGGCGTCGGCCAGGTGTTCGTGGGGGGCAGCTCGCTCCCGGCCGTCCGGGTGGAGCTGAACCCGTCGGCCCTGAACAAGTACGGGATCGGCCTCGAGGACGTCCGCGCCGCGCTCGCGGCCACCAACGTGAAACGGCCGAAGGGACAGCTGGGGGGCGGGGGCTGGACCTGGGAGATCCAGACCAACGACCAGCTCCGCAGGGCCGCCGCGGAGTACACGCCCCTGATCATCGCCTACCGGGGGGGCGCCGCCGTGGGGCTGGCCGACGTCGCCAGTGTCCAAGACTCGGTGGAGGACCTCCGCGCGGCGGGGCTGGTGGACGGCAAGCCGGCCGTGCTGCTGGTCGTGTTCCGGCAACCGGCCGCGAACATCATCGAGACGGTCGATCGCGTCCGCGGCCAGGTCACGCAGCTCGCGGCCGCCATCCCGACGGCGATCAGGCTCTCGGTCGTCCTCGACCGGACGACCACGATCCGGGCGTCGCTGCGGGATGTCGAGCTGACGCTCCTGGTCTCGGTCCTGCTCGTGATCCTGGTCGTCTTCGCCTTCCTGCGGAGTGTCCGCGCCACGCTCATCGCGAGCGTGGCGGTACCGATGTCGCTGATCGGAACCTTCGGCGTCATGTATCTCTTGGGGTACAGCCTGGACAACCTCTCGCTGATGGCCCTGACGATCTCGACGGGGTTCGTCGTCGACGACGCCATCGTCGTCCTCGAGAACATCACCCGGCACGTGGAGGCGGGCGTCCCCGCCCGACGGGCGGCGCTCCTCGGCGCGAAGGAGATCGGCTTCACCGTCCTGTCGATGAGCCTCTCGCTGGTGGCCGTGTTCATCCCCATCCTGTTGATGGGCGGGATCGTCGGCCGGCTCTTCCGGGAGTTCGCGGTGACGCTGTCGGCGGCGATCCTCATCTCGCTCGTGGTGTCGCTGACGACGACGCCGATGATGTGCGGCGGGCTCCTCCACCCGGAGCACTCCGCGGCCCACGGGCGCCTGTACGCGGCGAGCGGGCGGCTCTTCGAGTGGATGGTCCGCGGCTACGACGTGAGCCTGTCCTGGGCGCTGCGACACCATCGATCGATGCTCCTCCTGACGCTGGCGACGGTCGGGGTCAACGGCTACCTCTTCGCCCGCGTCCCCAAGGGGTTCTTCCCGCAGCAGGACACCGGGCGGCTGAGCGGGGCCATCCAGGCCGCACAGGACATCTCGTTCGAGGCCATGAAGGGCAAGCTGGCGACGATCGTCGACATCATCCAGACCGACCCCGCCGTGGAAAGCGTGATGGGGTTCACCGGCGGCGGCGGCGGGGCCACCCGGAACACTGGGCGCGTGTTCATCCAGCTCAAGCCGCTCGGGGAACGGGGGGTCAGCGCCGACCAGGTGATCGCGAGACTGCGCGGTAGGCTCGCCCGGGTGCCGGGCGCGCCGGCGTACCTCCAGGCCGTCCAGGACCTCCGCATCGGCGGAATGGCCAGCAATGCCCAGTACCAGTACATGCTCCAGGGCACCGACCTCGCCGAGCTGAACGCGTGGACTCCCCGCGTCACCGAGGCGCTGCGCGGGCTGCGCCAGGTGGCCGACCTGAACAGCAACCAGCAGGACCGGGGGCTCGAGGTCGCGCTCGTCGTCGACCGCAGGACGGCCTCGCGGCTCGGCATCACGCCCAAGCTCCTCGACAACACCCTCTACGACGCCTTCGGCCAGCGGCAGGTCTCGATCACGTACACGCTGCTCAACCAGTACCACGTCGTGATGGAGGTCGAGCCGCGGTTCTGGCAGCGCCCCGACACGCTGCGGGACATCTACGTGCGGACGCCCGCCGGCGCCGAGGTGCCGCTGAGCGCCTTCGCGCGCTTCGAGCCGAGGGCGACCGCGCTCGCGGTGAACCACCAGGGGCAGTTCCCGGCGACGACGCTGTCGTTCAACCTGGCCCCGGGGGTCGCGCTGGGAGACGCGGTGTCGGCGGTCGAGACGGCGACGCGGCAGCTCGGGCTGCCCGAGGGAATCCGGGGGAGCTTCCAGGGCACGGCGCAGGCTTTCCAGACCTCGCTCGCCAACGAGCCCCTGCTCATCGCGGCGGCGCTCGTGGCCGTCTACATCGTGCTGGGGGTGCTCTACGAGAGCTACATCCACCCGATCACGATCCTGTCTACGCTGCCGTCGGCGGGGGTGGGGGCGATCCTGGCGCTGCTCGTCTGCCGCATGGATCTCAGCGTGATCGCGCTGATCGGCATCATCCTCTTGATCGGCATCGTGAAGAAGAACGCGATCATGATGATCGACTTCGCGCTCGAGGCGGAGCGGGGGGAGGGGAAGAGCTCGCTCGAGGCGATCTACCAGGCGTGCCTGTTGCGCTTCCGGCCGATCATGATGACGACCATGGCGGCGCTGCTGGGGGCGCTGCCGCTCGCGCTGGGAGGGGGGGTGGGGGCGGAGTTCCGCCGCCCCCTCGGCATCGCGATCGTCGGGGGGCTGATCGTCAGCCAGGCCCTCACGCTCTACACGACGCCGGTGATCTACCTCTATCTCGACGGGGTGCGGCTCTGGTTCCAGCGGCTGCGGATCGGAGGCCGGGCGCGGAGCGCCGCCGAGGCCGCGCCGGGTCCGGCGAGGCCGTGATGCGCCGGGCCGATCGCGGATCGGGCGCCCCCCTCGTCCTCGCCGCCACGGTGCTGGCACTGGTGACCGGCTGCATGGTCGGCCCGAACTACGTGAGGCCGACGGTCATCACCCCCGAGGGCTACAAGGAAGGTATCGGCTGGAAGGTGGCCCGCCCCCAGGACGCCGCCGCCCGTGGCGCGTGGTGGGAAGTCTTCGGCGATCCCCAGCTGAGCGCGCTCGCGGCGCAAGTCAACGTCTCGAACCAGAACCTCGCCGTGGCCGAGGCCCAGTTCCGGCAGGCGCGCGCGCTCGTGCGCGCGGCTCGGGCCGCCTACTTCCCCACGGCCACGGTGGGGATCGGCGTGACGCGCTCCCGTTCGTCGTCGACCATCGGCCTGTTGTCCGGCGGGAACGTGGCCTCGGCTCCTCGGACGGACTTCACCCTTCCGCTCGCCGTGTCGTGGGAACCAGACTTCTGGGGCCGGATCCGCCGCTCGGTCGAGTCCAGCCAGGCCAGCGCCCAGGCGAGCGCGGCCGACCTCGAAACGATCCGGCTGAGCTTCCAGGCTGAGCTGGCGCAAGACTACTTCGAGCTGCAGACCCTCGACGCCCAGCGGCAGTTGCTGAACGCGTCGGTCGACGCCTTCACGAAGTCCCTCGAGCTGACTCGAAACCGGTATGCGGGCGGCGTGGCCTCCCGGGCCGACGTGGCGCAGGCCGAGACCCAGCTCCGGACCACCCAGGCGCAGGCGATCGACCTCGGCGTGCAGCGCGCGCAGCGGGAGCACGCGATTGCGATCCTCGTCGGGCAGGCGCCGTCCTCGTTCTCGCTTCCCCTGGCGCCGCTCGCCGCCGCGCCGCCGAGCATCCCCGTCGGGGTGCCGTCGGAGCTCCTCGAGCGCCGACCCGACATCGCGGCCGCCGAGCGCCGGGCGGCGGCGGCGAACGCCCAGATCGGCGTCGCCGAAGCCGCCTACTTCCCGATCGTTACGCTGAGCGCGTCGGGCGGCATCGAGAGCTCGAGCGCATCGCAATGGTTCACGTGGCCGAGCCGCTTCTGGTCGGTGGGGCCGTCGATCTCGGAAATCGTGCTCGACGGCGGCCTGCGGCGGGCTCAGACCGACCAGGTGCGGGCGGCCTACGACGCGAGTGTCGCGACGTACCGCCAGACGGTTTTGGCCGCGTTTCAAGGCGTCGAGGACAACCTCGCCGCGCTCCGGATCCTCGAGGACGAAGCTCGCGTACAGGCTGAGGCCGTGAAGGCGGCGCAGCAGTCCGAAGCGCTGACCACGAACCAGTACAAGGCGGGGACCGTCAGCTACCTCAACGTGATCACCACGCAAACCATCAGGCTGACCGACGAGGTGACCGCCGTCCAGATCCTCGGCCGGCGAATGACCGCCGCCGTGCTGCTGATCCAGGCCCTCGGCGGCGGCTGGAGCGCGTCACGCCTGCCGGCCGCCGAGGAGCTGCGCGCCCGCATGGACGGGCGGTCGCCGTCCACCGAGGAGGGCAGGCCGCCCCAGGCAGAGCAGACAGGTGCGCCCGAGCTGGGCCCGAGGAGGTAGGCACGGAGCCGCACCGCGCCTCCGCGGGCGAGGGCCGCGCGCCCGAGCCGCCCTCCACAGGGCGCCAACCACCCGGCGGGCCCATTCGTTACTGGGGCGCGAAGTCGAGAGGAGGTAGCCGTGAAGAGCTTGCGACTCCTCGTCGGTACGGTTGCCACCGTCGGGCTGGCGTTGATCTCCGGAACGGGGTGGGCGTGGGGAGGGGTCCCGCCGCACGTGAGGGGACCCGCGGCGGTCCCCGCGCCGGTCAGCGGGTCGCCGGGGCCGAGGGCGATTCCCTCCTCCCGGGAGTCGCCCGAATCCCGCGTTCGCCATCATGCCTTCGGTCGGCACCGCTTCGTCCCGGTGCTGCCGACGATCGTGATCGTGACGGCGCCCCCCGTCGCCTACCTGACGCGACCGACCTACGGGCCCGCGGCGTATTACGACGCTCCCGGCATCGATGCCTCCGGCTCGGAAGCGTACGCCCCACCGCTGCCGGTGGCTCCCGCGCCGCCGCCCCCGATGCCCTCGGTGGTCGAGTATCCAACCGGGCGGTACGAGCTCCGCGGCGACGGCGAGGTGAGTCCGTACACCTGGGTCTGGGTCCCGAAGCCGCCGCCCCCGCCCGCCGCGCCGCCCGACATGCCGCCTCCGGCACCGCCGGAGGTGCGGGCTGATCCCCCCGCGCGGCCGATCGAGCGACAGACGCCAGGATCGGGCAGCGATGGCAACGACCTGTACCGCTGGACCGACGACACCGGCGTGACGCACTGGACCAACATGCCGAATGCGATTCCGGAGCCCTATCGCTCCCAGGTCCGCCGCCCGATCGTGCCGGGCGGCGATCGGGTGTAGGCGGCGACCCTCCGTTCGGTCCCAGTGTCGGGCGACACGGCGCCCGCTTCACCCGGAGGGGGCGGACGGCGTGAGTCTGGTCGCACCCTTGCAGAGGACCGCTGCGGCAACGACAGAAGCCGGCGGCGGCGAGGTGCCGCACTCAGCGAGACGACAGCCCCGCTTCACTGCGTGCGCGTCCGTGACAGAAATGGCAAGGTCATTCCCTCACAGGTATTCGAATCATCACGGCCCTTGCTCGGCGCCGACGGAGCGGAAGGCCTCGGGCCCGAGTCAGGATCTCGGCCGGCGGCGACGTCTCTTTCGGAGGATTCTCGGGACCCTCAACCCCCACACGCCCATCACGGCCGCCACCGCTACCACCGCGAGAAGCAGCATCGCGCCGAACCAGGCGCCCATGATCACGCCCGCCCAGCCCGGCAGCGTCTTCAAGGGACTCCCCGACGGCGCGGGATCCGTCGCGCAGAACATGATCCCGACTCCTGGTAAACGCTCGCCTCCTGACTCCTGTTGCCTACCGGCCGCCAGCATGTAGCTACGGCGTAGCGAAATTCCCGGACAGGACTTTCACCGGCAAGGGACACGGCCCCCTTTGCGGCAGACATTCGACCCCATGTGTGGTCGGGGTCGCGTTCTCGCCGCACCGTTTCGGGGAACCTTCTGTAGAAAAATCCGACGAGACTGAAAGACGCGGGAAGGAGTTCCGTCGAGGGTGGACTTCAGCTGGAGTCGCTGGGTCAAAGCATCATGCGAGAGTTCGTCTCAACTGACCTGTGAACTGGGTTCCGGACGAAGCAAGAAGAACTCCGTCGAGTCGCGACCGCTCGCCGTCGACAGCGAGACGGTGTTCCCAGCTCCCTGCTGCTCGAGCCCGCGTCATTACTGCGGAGGACGAGGCACCACGCCGAAGCGGCAGGGACAGGACGGAAGCGGCGACACATCCTTCAGGATGGCGAGGCCATCCGTGCCGGAGTCGCCCGGGCTCAGTGCTCCAGACCATCCTCCGTCAGGGCGCCTGGATGACGACCCTGCCCTCCGGCCCGACCGCCCCGGAGGAGACGCCTGGAGGCGGCGGAGCGGGGAGGAGCGCCTTCGACTCCCCAGTCAGTTTTCCCGTCGCGTTGCCTGTTTGCGCGGCGGTAACGCGCTGGGACGCCGCCCTCACATTTGGTCGTATCGGTCGATCGGGAGCGTCGCCAGGGTCTGCCGGGAGGGCCCCGGTCTCATGAGACGATGTGATTAGAATAGGCGGCCTGCGACCCTGTCCGCGCCGGACCTGCGGGGCGGATTGTGCCAGCATCTTTTCGACGGCACGCCGGTCGCCGAGGCGATGGAGCACGCGGACGACAAACTGGCGCGTTTCCGGGTACGGCGGGATGCCACCGTAGACCGCGACGGGCCGTTCCCCGGCGTTGTAAGCGGCCAGGACCAAAGGCAGATTGTCGGCGAAGCGGTCCATCAGCGCGCGGAGGTGGCGGACGCCGCCGTCGATGTTTTGGGGAGCATCGAGACGGTCGCGGACGCCGAACGTGGCGGCGGTCGCCGGCATCAGCTGCATGAGCCCCGTGGCGCCCCGGCGTGAAACGGCGCGTGGGTTGAATTCCGATTCGACGGCGATGACGGCCGTGACGAGCTTCTCCGGAACGCCGTACCGTGTGGCCGCAGCCCTAATATAGACAGTGACTGGGAGAGCGTCGCGCGCGAGCGGTGGGGCGGTGCTCAGGTGCGGCCCCTGGGTCGACGCGCTAAAAAAGTCGGCGACGTGCGAGGGCACAAAGAAGAGGGCAAGAAGAATTCCCATGTATATGACCGGGGTCAGCCACGGCGCATCGAGCAAAGACCGGCATCGTCGCCGCTTCGTCTGCGCGATACGCAGACGTGGCTCGAGGGCGCGACGAGAGTTGTCGCGAAGAGGAAACGAGCGGGGAGGATGTCGCCGCCGGCTGACAGCGTGTGTCACGCTTCATGCACCTCGTGAGGGACGTGCGCCCGACTCAACCGATATGCGAGGGAGGTGCCAAGCGGCCTCGCCTGGCCGTTTGTTATGACTGGTCAGGACTTAGGGGGTCTGCGATCGCTCGAACCCAATTCGTCCGGCGGGCACCTCTGTCGGGAAATCCGCGTCACGTTGACACTCGCGCCGATGGCTGACGGTGTCCGGCCCGCCGGGGGTCGGGAACATGGCCGTTGAGCTGGTCCAGTGGATCGTCGAGAACTTCACCTACCTAGGGATATTCTCCGTCCTCTTCATCGCGGCCCTCGGAGTGCCGATCCCGGAGGAAGTGCCGATCGTCGCGGCCGGCGTCATGGCGCAGGAGGAGCTTGCGCGATGGTGGATCGCGCTCCCCGTCTGCATTCTTGGCGTGCTGTGCGGAGATGTTGTCCTGTACTGGAGCGGGCGACACTGGGGCGAGCAGCTGCTGAACTGGCGGGTGGTCCGCCTCGTCCTGAACCGCGAGCGGGAGGCGCGATTGAAGGCGGCGTATCGGCGCCACGCGGTGAAGACCGTGGTCACGGTGCGCCATGTCATGGGGCTTCGGGCCGCGGCCTTCCTGACCGCGGGCATCGCGCACGTCCCGTTCTGGAAGTTCCTCGCCGCCGACGGCGCGGCGGCGACGCTCGGCGTCCCCGTCAGCTTCGGACTAGCCTACTTCTTCGCGGACCAACTGCAGGAAGTGATGACGAACGTGCACCAGGTCGAGCGCTGGCTCGGTCTGCTTGCCGTCATCGTCGTCGCGACGGGGCTCGGCCTCGCCATCTGGCGACGGAGCCGCCAGGGGGTGGTGGGGGAGCCGCAAAACGGACACGGTCAGTCGCCGGCCAAGATGGGCTAAAGGCCCCCACCCGCCCGGTCGAGGGCCCGCGCCGGGTGATATCGTTGGCAACGAGGCGGGACAGCGCTTTGGCGCCTTCGTCCCTCGGTCGTCGGCTCGTTCTTGGCGACCACTCCGGCGGGGCCGGGCCCGGCATCGAAGCGAGTTGTCCCCGCCGGCGGACCTTGGGGCGGCGGCAGGAGCTGAGTCGCAGTCGCCCTGCTCCATCGAGGGCAGACCCGCGGCGCGGGCAGGCTCGCTGCTTCCCGCCGGACCGGTGGCGTTCATCCTCGCCCCGCCGCTCACCGGCGCTGCCGGCAGGTGAGCGGCCACGCACCCGCGTCGAACGGGCCGCCCGGCCCACACAGACTCCATCCGCCGAACAGACGAAGTCGATCTCGCGGGATTTGGTTCTCGGCTACGCGCGCGCGTTCGGCGACCGGCCGCTCAGCGCTTGCGCCGTGTAATAGCCGTCGTACCCGCGCCGGGGACGGTCGTCGCCATTGAACACGAGCCCCAGGATCTTGGTCGAGTCGAGGGCGGCGAGCGCCTCCTGGAGGAGTTCCCGCCGAGTCCGGTGGGCCCCAACCAGGACGAGGAACGCATCCACGAGCCGCGCGATGAGCCGGCAGTCGGGCACGGGGACGACCGGCGGCGTGTCGACCACGACGTAGGCGTAGTGCGACCGAGCCTCTTCGAGCAGCTCGTCGAGCCGAGACGAATGGAGCGCCTCGTAGGGGCTCGCGGGGCTCCGGCCGGCGGGGAGCACCGAGAGGTTGAAGCGGGGAAGGTGCCGCACCACCTCCGGCAGAGTGAGACGGTCGTCCGCGATCGCGTCGGCGAGCCCCCGCGTGTCCGAGCCCTCCAGGGCGAGCTGGTCCCCGATACGGGGCCGGCGCAGGTCGGCCTCGACGAGGAGGACGCGCGTCCCCGGCGCCTGGGCCAGGGCGCCGGCCAGGTTGACCGCTGTCGTCGTCTTGCCGTCGCCCGGGGTCGGGCTCGTGATCCCCACGACGTGCTTGCCCGACT
>Ga0209056_10001142_pt1 | contig 29243 bp, 26 predicted proteins | sample GraSoiAngelo_114_FD_185876 | JGI IMG/M metagenome (GOLD analysis project Ga0209056, IMG submission 185876) | Grasslands soil microbial communities from the Angelo Coastal Reserve, California, USA - 14_0903_13_40cm (SPAdes) (version 2) | ecosystem: Environmental > Terrestrial > Soil > Grasslands... | reverse complement strand
CATCTGGCTCGCCCTCGCGCACGAGGACTCGCTGGGCTACTACGGCATGCGTGCCCGCCGCGAGACCGGTCTCCCTCCGCTCGCATTTGCTGCGCCTGTCGGATCGCTGACGCCGCCCCCTGCGGCCGTCGAAACCGGTCTCGCGCGGATCGACACCCTGCTCCTCGCCGGGCTCGACAGTGAAGCGCAGGCCGAAGTCCGCGTCGTGCTGGCGCACCCGCCACCCGATCTCGAAGCGCTTCTCGGGTGGAGCGAGGGACTCAGCGTGCGCGGCTATGGCTCGGCAGCCGTCCGGCTTGGCTGGCAGGCTGCGCTCCTCGCGCCGGGCGAGACCCGAGTGCTGCGCGCGATTTTCCCGTGGCCCAACCGCGCGGCCGTCGAAGCGGAGGCGCAGGAATTCGGCGTCGACGCACTGCTCCTGGCGGCGCTGGTACGTCAAGAGAGCGTATTCGATGTCCAGGCACTGTCGCCCGCGGGCGCGCGCGGGCTTGCTCAGCTGCTGCCGAGCACCGCGTCCCTGATGGCGCGCGGATTGGACGTCGCTTTCTATCCAGACTGGATTACGGTGCCCGATCTCAACCTGCACCTTGGTGCCGCCCATCTCGCGGAGCTGCTCAAGCGATTTGGGCGGGTGGACGCGGCGATCGCGGCATACAATGCCGGGCCGCAACCGGTGCGTCGCTGGCTCGAGCACGCCGGCTCGGTGGATCCCGATCGCTTCATCGAGCTGATTCCCTATCCGGAAACCCGGGGCTATGTGCGCAGCCTGTTGCGCAATCGCGAGTTGTATCGGGCGTTGTATCAACCGTAGAAATCCCGCTTGACAGTTTTCCGGAGCACGGGTCATTTCTACGCGGCCCGACACCACGGCCGGGCAGGCATCCACTGTTAGGGCGCCCAGTAACAGACTCTGCAGGAGGCGGATCGTGATCAAGGGAAAGGTGAAGTGGTTCAATGACGCCAAGGGCTACGGCTTCATTGAGCAGGAAGGCGGCGAGGACGTGTTCGTGCATTTCTCGGCGATTCAGATGGACGGCTTCAAGACGCTGGCCGAGGGTCAGGTGGTGGAGTTCGAAGTGAAGCAGGGGGACAAGGGGCTCCACGCCACGAACGTTGTGCGCGTCTAACCGCGCCCTTCACCCGACCATTCCGCCCCGCCCGATTCTTTGGGCGGGGTTTAGTTTTCCCGCCATGCCGCCGCGCCCAGCGCCACCCATCCCCGCCACGTCAGCCGGGAAGACATGCGTCTTCCTCGTGGACGGTTACGCGCTCATTTACCGCGCGTTCTTCGCCATGATCGCGCGGCCCCTCACGACAAAAAGCGGCGAGAATACGTCGGCGGTGTGGGGCATCACGAACTTTCTGCTGCGCCTGTACGAGAACTACCATCCCGAATACATCGGCTGGGTGCACGACCGCGGCGTGTCCTTTCGTCAGGAGCAGTACCCGGAGTACAAGGCGACGCGCGAGAAGTTGGGGGAGGAGCTGCAGCAGGACTTCGACCGCTCGCTCGAGCGTGTCTGCCAGATTCTCGACGCTTTCCATATCCCCGTCATCGCGATCAACGGCTACGAGGCCGATGACGTCGTCGCGACTCTGGCCGAGCGCGCGGCTGGCACCGGTATGCAGGCGGTCATCGTATCAGGGGACAAGGATTTTTATCAACTGATCGGTGATGGAATCGCGCTGCTCAACCCGGGGCGGGGTGGACAAGCGGCCGTCGAGGAGCAGTGGGTCGATCAGTCGAACGCAAGCGAGCGGCTCGGCGTGCCGCCGCAGCGGGTGGTGGATTATCTCGCCCTCGTCGGCGACAGCTCCGACAATATTCCCGGCGTCAAGGGCATTGGCGACAAGACCGCGGTGCAGCTGCTCGAGACCTACGGAGATCTGGACTCGATTCTCGCCCGCGCGGCGGACATCCCGGGCAAGCGCCCCCGCGAGGCGCTCCTGCAACAGGCCGACAATGCACGTCTCTCTCGCCAGCTCGTGACGCTGCGGCGTGACGTGCCCGTGGAGCTCGATCTCGAACAGCTGCGCGTCCGCACGCCCGATAGCGACACCCTCGCTGCGCTGTTCACGGAGCTCGAATTCCGTACCTTGATCCCGAAGCTCACCGATCTCGCCTCGGTGGCGGCAAGCCAGACTGCGGAATCGAGCGCCGCACTGGCGCCGCCTGCCGGACCGCGCGCGCCTCAGCTCGCGGATCCGCGCATCGTCGACGATCCTGCCGACCTCCCCGCGATGGTTCAGGAGCTGCGTGGCGCGCGTCTCGTCGCGCTGCAAGCGGAGCCGCAACTTGTTGGTCTCTCATTCGCGGTGGCCCCCGGGCGCTCGTGGTATCTCCCCTTCGGCCACGTGCCGCGCGAAGGGGAATTCGAGGCAGCGCCGCCACGCAACCTGCCACCGCTCTCGAGTGAAGCGCTCGCGCCGCTGCGCGCGCTCCTGGCCGACCCGGCCGTTCACAAAGCGGGGCACGACATCAAGACGGCGTGGGTCGCGTTTGCGCGCGCCGGTGTCCCGTTCGCGGGCGTCACCTACGACTCGATGGTCGCGAGCTTCGTCCTCGATCCGGGGAACCGCTCGCACGCGATCAACGATCTGGCGCGCGAGCATCTCTCCGTCGAGCTGCCCATAACCGCGCAACTGCTGGGAAAAGGGAAGGGCGGGGGAACGGAGCGAACGTTCGCCCAGGTCCCGCCCGCCGAGGCGGCGCGCGTCTCTGCCGGACAGGCGGAGATGGTGTTGCGGCTCGAAGAGGCATTTCGGGCCGATATCGAGGCACACCATCTCAAGCGACTGCTCGACGAGATCGAGATTCCGCTCATTCCGGTGCTCGTGGACATGGAGGCGACGGGGATTCTCGTGGATCGCGTGCTGCTGGGCGAAATGTCGCGCGGCTTCAATAAAGAGCTGACCGCGCTCGAGCTCGACATTTACCGCGCCGCCGGCGGCGAGTTCAACATCAACTCGACGCCGCAACTCCGGACCGTCCTGTTCGAGCGCTTGAAGTTGCCCGTGCAGAAGCGAACCAAGACGGGTGCCTCGACGGACGTCGAGGTGCTCGAGCAGCTGGCGGCCCTCGGCCACGAAGTGCCACGCCTGCTGATCGAGTACCGCGAGCTGACGAAGTTGAAGTCCACCTACGTGGACGCCCTCCCCGGATACATCCGGGCGGACACCGGCCGCGTCCACACGAGCTTCAATCAGACCGGCGCGGCCACCGGGCGTCTCTCCTCCTCCGATCCCAATCTCCAGAACATCCCCGTGCGCACGCGCCGCGGCGGCGAGATCCGGCGCGCCTTCGTGGCGCCGCCCGGTCACCTGCTCCTCATCGCCGACTACTCCCAGGTCGAGCTGCGGTTGCTCGCGCATTTCTCGGACGATCCGGCGTTCGTCACGGCATTTCAGCGCGGCGGCGACATCCACCGGCAGACGGCCGCGGTGATCTTCGGCGTCCCGGAGGCAAACGTGACCGCTGAGATGCGCGGGCGCGCCAAGACGATCAACTTCGCGACGATTTACGGTCAGGGCGCGCTGGCGTTGTCGCGCCAGCTCGGGATCACGCTCGAAGAGGCGAAGGCGTTCATCAAACACTACTTCGAGCGCTTCGCCGGCGTGCGTGCCTGGCTGGACAAAACCGTCGATGAAGCGCGGCAGCGGGGGTTTGTAGAAACGCTGTTCGGGCGGCGCCGCTACATCCCCGAGCTGCGGGACAGAAACTTCAGCATCCGCGCCTTCGGTGAGCGGACCGCGACCAACTCTCCACTCCAGGGTTCTGCCGCCGATCTCATCAAAATCGCGATGATCCGGATCCATGCGGCACTCAAAAAGGCAAATCTGGGCGCCAAGATGCTCCTGCAGGTGCATGACGAGCTGGTCTTCGAGATTCCCGAGGATGAGCGGTCAGTTGCCGGTGCCCTCGTAAAACGCGAGATGGAGGGGGTGGCCAATTTGCGCGTGCCGCTCGTCGTAACTATCGGTGCCGGAAAGAATTGGATCGACGCGAAGGGTTAAGCACGCCTCTTGCAGGAATGGGGGGGAGGGCCCACAATAGGGGCGTCGATTTCCGATCGACGCCCTTTCGCGCCGGGGGGGTAAAGCGGTGAAGGCACGCGGTTTCACGCTGATCGAGCTGTTGATCGTGGTGGTGATCATCGGGTTGCTCGCGACGATAGCGATCCCGAAGGTCGCCAACACGAAGCAGAAGGCCTACGTCGCCCAGATGAAGTCCGACCTCAAGAATCTGGCGACGGCGGAGGAGGCCTTCTTCTATGACAGCACCTACTACACGAGCTCCTTGGCGTCGCTGAATAATTTCAATTCGTCGACCGGCGTCACGCTGAATGTGCTCGAGGCGACGACAAGCGGCTGGTCCGCCCGGGCCATTCACTCCCAGACGACGCGTCAGTGCGTGCTGTACCAGGGTAATGCGTCGCCAGTCGCGCCGGCCACCGCCGAGGGCCGGATTACCTGCACCTAGATCCACCGTATCGGGAATTCCAACGCCGCCGCGAGGGGATGCGATTCGCCCTGAACGGCGGCGTTTGGCTACACCGGCACAAGATCGACGGCGAGCCGATGGTCCACCTGGTCAGCTCAGATAAGGAACGACTGCTTGAGCTAGGCCGGATGCTCGGGTTTCAGGCGCGCTGGCTGCAATACAAGCCGCTCAAGAATCCGGACACCGGGATCCGGGTACCCGCGTGGCATTGGGATGTGTGGGGAGAAAAGCTGCGGCTGCTCGACCCTAGGTAGTCTCTTCGACGTCGCGCCGTGGCGCCCGGACGCCTGGCCACCAATTCCACCGTCCGGCGATGTGCATGATGGCCGGCACGAGCACCATGCGGATCAACGTGGCATCGAGCAGCACGGCAAGTGCGACCCCGAATCCGATGAACTGCACCGCAAGCACGCGCGTGAACGCGAAGTTGCCGAATACGATGATCATGATCAGCGCGGCGAAGGTGATCGTGGACGCGGTCGTCGAAAGGCCTTCCATCGTCGCGTGATCGTTCCGCCCGGTCTTGTCGAACACTTCCTTCACGCGCGTCAGTAGGAACACTTCATAATCCATCGACAGCCCGAAGACCGTCGCGAACACGAGCACCGGCACGACGACAAAGATCGCTTCCGTCGGCCCCTCGAGACCAAAGAGGCCGGCACCATAGCCGTGCTGGAAGACGAGGACGGTAATCCCGAAGGCGGCGCTCACCGAAACGCAGTTGAGCACCACCGCTTTCAACGGCACGAGCACCGAGCGGAAGGCGAACAACAACATGATCGCGGTGACGCCGAGGATCATGGCGACGATGCCGGGAAACCGTCCCAGCAAATTCTCCTGCAGATCGAGGCTGGACGCCGCAAAGCCTCCGACCACCACCTCGACGCCGCGCAGGCGCGTGCTGCGGGCGATCGTGGCGCGCACGTGGCGCGCCAAATCCATCATGCCGGTCAACGACACCGAGTCCACGGCGATCACGTCCATCAGCGTCGTGCGCCGGTCGGCACTCAAATAGGCGTTGAAAAACTCGGGATAGCGCTCGCGCACCGCTTCCGGGTCGCCGTAGAACATTGCCAGCTGCAGTGTGGACATGCCCGGCCGGAGCGTCGCCACCCCGCGCACTTCGCGCACCCGTGGGTCCTTGGCGATCGAGTCGCTCAAGGCCTTGAGTCCCGGCAGCCGGCGACCCGATAACGCGGACTCGCCGGCGGGCAGCCGCACCACCACGCGGAGCGGCTGGATCACACCGCTCGCGCCCATCTCGCGCAGCGCGGCGAGCCCCTGTCCCGATTCAGCGTCCGGCGGAAACCAGTTGCGCACCGGCAGGCCGATCTTGATTTGCGTGAGTGGAAACGTCAGGAGGGCCGCCACGAGTCCGCCGCCGAGAATCGCGCGCCAGGGATGGTGGCCGAGCGAGCGCGCCCAGCGCTCCCAGCCTTGTGGCGTGTGAATCCAGGCGAGCATCCGCGCGAGCCATTTGGGGCGGTCGATGTCGCGGCCCAGGATCGCAAGCGCCGCCGGCAAAAACGTCGTCGCGAGCAAGACGGCCACCGCGACGACGATCAGCCCGCCCATGCCGACTGAGCGGGTCTCGGTGAGTGGCGTCAGGATCAGCGCCGCGAATCCAACGACGACCGTGAGCCCCGACGTCACCACGGCCGAGCCCGCCGTCTGAATCGTGCGCACCGCCGCGTCCGCCGGTGACAGGCCGCGGTTCAGCTCCTCCCGGAAGCGCGTGACGATGAGCAGCGAGTAGTCGATGCCGACGCCCAGGCCCACCATGGTCGTGATGTTGAGCACGAAGACGGACATCGTCTGGAACTGCGCGGCGACCGCGACGATGCCGAGCGCGATCGTAATCGCGAGCACTCCGACGATGATGGGGAGTGTCGCGGCGACGAGCGCGCCGAAGGCGAGCACCAGCACGGCAAGGGTCAGCGGGAGTGCGCGCTCCTCGCCGCGCCGGGTGTCCTCCGCGCTGATCGTGCGGACGTCGTAGTCGAGCGCCGGATTGCCCGTGACCTTGATATCGAACCCGTCCGAGTGCGGCAGGCGCGCGAGCGTGCTGCGCACCGTCTCGCGCAGCTCGGGCACGACGGTCCGGCTCACGTCGCTCGTGCTCGCCGGTGTCAGGGCCGCGATGAGAAACGTGGTCTGGCGATCGGTGCTGACGAACGTCGATTCGCCGATGGTGCGGACCGAAATGACCTGACTGATGTAGGGCTGGCGGGCGAGCGCGGCCGAGACGGAATCGAGCACGGCTGCAAATCGCGGGTTGGTGTAGCGCACAGGGCCGTGCACGACGATCGCCACGTATTCCGCAATCGGATTGGGAAACGCTTCGCGGATGAGCTGGGAAGCGCGAGCGGATTCCGTTTGCTCGACGTTCATGCCGCGCAAGGCCAGGACGCGTTGCACGTGGGTGGCTTTAGGGACGAACAGCAGCGCGAGAACGGCCCACGCGCCGATGACCCAGCCGCGCGAGCGGACGATCTGCCTCGCGGGTAACGCGATCACCTACGATCCAAGCACATGCGGGCCACAATCATAGGGACGTGCGAAGTGCAAAGCTAGCGGCGCGGCCTCCGATCTTCGCATATTGCGCGCATGGAACGCCGGCTCACGGGAATGATCGCCGCCGCTGCGGTGCTCATCGTCTTGTTCATCGTCTGGGACGCGTTTCGACCCACGCCCCGCCGCGCCAATGCGCCGTCCGAGGCCGATGCACCACTCCGCATCGCCGAGCCGCCGCCGGCCGCGGCCCAGTTCCCCCAACAGCCAACGGCACCATCGACGACGACCTCGCAGGGGACCGCGGTCCCTGCCGGTCCGGCGGGGGGGGGAGGCCGCGAGCCCTCCTACATCGAGCTGCTGGCGCGCTCGGAGACGCGGCGTCGCATTCGGTCGAGTGGCTCGACCACCTATCTGGGCGAGATGCTCGAGGCAAGTGGAGACTCCATGCTGCGGCGCTGGGAGAATCGCACGACCTCGCCGATTCGCGTGCGGTTCGCGCCCACGCATGCCGCGAACTTCCAGCCGGCGTTTCTCGATGCCGTCCGGGCGGCTTTCGGCCTGTGGACCCACGCCGGCGTCCCCGTCCGGTTCGAGTTCGACGCCGACTCGACGAACGCGGAAGTCACGCTGAAGTGGCGCATTCAATTCGAGATCGAGCGCACCGGACAAACCGACGTCACCTGGGACGAGAACGGCACCATTCAAAGCGCGACGATTACGCTCGCGACGTTCGATCCCAAGGGGCGGCCGATGGACGCGGATGACATCCGCGTCGTCGCGACGCACGAGGTGGGCCATCTGCTGGGGCTCGATCACTCGAAAGACTCGACCGACATCATGTTCCCGACCGCGAAGGTCCGGGACCTGTCGGACCGTGACGTGCGGACGGTGCTTCTTCTTTATCAGCTGACACCGGGGAGTTTGCGCTGAGCCCTCGCAGCATCACCTCGTTCCTGACGCACGTCGCACCTCCTCAATCGCTGGCGCAGACCCTCGATACGCGCGTACGGGAAGCCGACCTGATCGAGAAACTGGACGGCGGCGCGGTACGCTGTTTTGCCTGCGGCCACCGCTGCCTCGTGAAGCCCGGGCGGCGGGGCATCTGCAAGGTCCGGTTCAATAAGGAAGGAACACTCTTCGCGCCGGCCGGCTACGTCGCTGCGTTGCAGTGCGATCCCACCGAAAAGAAGCCGTTCTTCCACTGCCTGCCCGGCAGCGACACGCTGACGTTCGGGATGCTCGGCTGCGACTTCCATTGCGGCTATTGCCAGAACTGGCTCACGTCGCAGGCGCTGCGGGACGATGCCGCCGGCGTGATGCCCAGCGACATGACCCCCGCCGCGCTCGTGGCGCTGGCCCAACGCCAGGGCGCGCGCATGGTGGGCTCGTCGTACAACGAACCGCTGATCACCGCCGAATGGGCAGTCGATGTGTTCAAGGCCGCGCGACCCGCCGGTCTGAAAACCGCATTCATTTCGAACGGCAACGCCACGCCCGAAGTGCTCGACTACATCCGGCCATGGACCGATTGCTACAAGATCGATCTCAAGGCGATGGACGATAAGCGGTATCGCGAGCTGGGCGGCGTGCTTCAGCACGTCGTCGACGCGATCCGCATGGTGCACGAGCGCGGCTTCTGGCTCGAGATCGTGACATTGATCGTGCCCGGCTTCAACGACGACGAGGGCCAGCTGACCCGTGCGGCCGAGCTGATCGCGTCGGTATCGCCGGAGATCCCGTGGCATGTCACCGCGTTCCACAAGGATTACAAGATGACGGACCCCGACAACACGCCCGCGACGACGTTGCTGCGCGCCTGTGAAATCGGGGCGCGGGCGGGACTGCGGTTCGTGTACGCGGGGAATCTCCCGGGGCGAGTCGGCCGGTGGGAGCACACCTATTGCCCCGATTGCGGCGACTTGCTGATCGAACGCTACGGTTACGTCATCAAGCGGCAGCGTGTCGGAGCCGACGGGCGCTGTCCCTCCTGCAGCCGGCGGATTCCAGGCATTTGGTCGTAGCGCTCGCCTTGCTGTTGGTGCAGAGCCCTAATACACCCGCGTTCGATAGCGCGGTGCTGGGTGGGATTCGACTGGGCTTGTACCCGGGCGCGGCGCTCGTCGTCGGTCGACACGACACCATCCTCATCGCGAAAGGCTATGGCCGACTCACCTGGGCGGCAGCGAGTCCGGCCGTGAGCGTCGACAGCACCTTCTGGGATCTCGCCTCACTCACCAAAGTCGTGGCCACCACGCCGGCCCTGATGCTCCTCGTCGAGCGCGGGCAGGTGGGATTGGACACGCCCGTGGTGCGCTACGTGCCAGAGTTCAATGGTCTAGGCACGGCCGCGATCACGGTTCGCCATCTGCTGACGCATACGTCCGGTTTGCGCAGCACGCTGCCATTGCGCGAAGCGGCCGACAGTGCGGCGGCGCTCCGCATGGTGCTCGCCACGACCCCGCTCGTGCCGCCTGGCACGCGCATGGTGTACTCTGACCTCAACGCGATTCTCTTGGGCGTGATCGTGCGGCGCGTGACGGGCACGCCGCTCGATGCCTTCGTGACGCGTGAGGTGTACACCCGCCTCGGACTTGACCAGGAGATGATCTTCCGCCCGCCCCGACGACTCGAGCACCGCATTGCACCCACGGGGTTGTGGCACGGGCATCCGGTCGCCGGCATCGTCAACGACCCCGGCGCCGCCAAACTTGGCGGTGTGGCGGGCCACGCCGGCCTTTTCAGTACGGCGAGCGCGCTCGCGCGCTACGCGCAATTCATGTTGAATGAGGGCGTGTTGCCGCAGCATCCACGGATACTCAATAAGGAAACGGTCCACCAGTTTACGCAGATCGCGGTGCCGGCGCGCCGCGGCGTCAGTGCCCGCACGTTGGGGTGGGAGGCGCTGCCGACCGGCGAGAAAACCTCGAGTGCGGGGACGCTGTTCGGCCCGCACAGTTACGGACATACCGGCTGGACCGGGACGTCGCTGTGGATCGATCCCGACCGCGACCTGTTTGTGCTGTTGCTCACCAATCGCGCCTACGACCCCAGAGTTCGCGGCTCGCTCAGTAAGCTGAAAGAAGTTCGCGGGCGCGTGGCCGACGCCGCGGCGCGCGCCGCCGATGCCCTCGCGCCCTGAATCCCGAACCCCGACCCTGATTTACGACGGCGAATGCGGCGTCTGCCGCAAGGCAGTCGAGCTGTTGGGCCGCTGGGACCGGGAACATGTGCTCCGCTTTGTACCGTTCCAAGATTCAGTTGCCGTGGCGCGGTTCGGTATCGCGCTTCCGGCGCTCGCGGCGGCCATGCATCTCGTTTCCCCGGACGGCCGCGTGTATCCGGGCGCGGATGCCATCCCCGAGCTGCTCAGGCTGTTTCCCGGCAAACGCTGGCTCGCGCCCCTGTTCCGGATCCCCGGCGTGCTGCCACTTGCCCGTCGGGTTTACGCCTGGATCGCGGTGCGGCGGAAGTGTCTGGTGCGCGGTATTCCAGGTCGCTAGGTTCGCCAGGAGGGAGAACGGTCTGTGACGACTGCAGTGCTCAACGCTGAAACGGTCCGCCAGGCTTTACGCCAGGTGAAGGATCCCGAGCTCGACATGAACATCGTCGACCTCGGCCTCGTCTACGATGTCGAAGTCGAGGACGGTCTGGTGCGCATCAGCATGACATTGACCTCGCCGGGGTGTCCGGCAGGGCCGATGATCACGAACGACATCTACAAGGTCGTCCGCGCGATCGAAGGCGTGAAGGACGTCGATATCGATATCGTATGGGAGCCGTACTGGACCCCTGAGCGGATCGACCCAAAGATCCGCGCTATGATGGGCTTCTAGCGCACCGCTTCGAGCAGAGCGTCGCCCAACACGTCGATCTGCCAGCGCCGCAGTTCACCGATCTGCTCGAGCGCCGCGCGATTCGCCGGCCGAGCCCGTACCACCGCCTCCAGTGTCGTCCTGCCGCACAGCACCCCCGCCTCCAGTCCCAACTCCGCCGCCACACGGTTGCGAACGGCTTTGACTCGTTCGAGACGCGTGTCGAACCCGGGATCCTTTTGCGGTCGCGGGCGTCGCTCGAGTCGGGGCAGCTCGGCGTCGCTGAGGGACTTCGCGCGCGCCACGGCGGCGAGCAGCGCGTCACCGTGACGTCGCGCCAGTGAGCTCGGCAGCTCCCGGATGTGAGTGAGGTCGGCCCGAGTCGCGGGCAGTGCGCGACTCACCGCGACAAGCGACTCGTTGCCGATGATTCGGAACGACGCCTTGTCGTCTCGCTCAGCGACAGTATCCCGCCAGCGATGTAACAGTCGTAACGCCGCCAGGCTGCGCGGGCCCAGTCCTTTGGCGCCTTTTAGCCTCAAGTACGTGTCTTCTTCGCCGCTGCCCGCGGGCCCCGTCCAGCGGAGGGACTCGAGCTGTTTGAACTCCTCCCGCGCCCAGGCGAGACGCCCCAACGATTGAAGCCGCTGCTCCAGCGCATCGCGCAGCGGCAGCAGGTAGTGCGTGTCGGCGGCGGCATAGGCGAGCATCGGCGGCGTCAGCGGTCGCAGCGACCAGTCCGCCTTTTGGTGCTCCTTGTCGAGCTTCACCCCCACGTACTTCTCGAGCAGCGCGGCCAGTCCGATGGCCGGCTCGCCGGCCAGCTGCGCCGCGACGCGGGTGTCGAACAGGCGAACGGCGTGAAAGGCGTAATCGCGGTCGAGCACGCGGAGATCGTAGTCGGCGTCGTGGAATACCTTCTCGAGCTGTGGGTCCGCCAGCAGGGCGCCGACGGGGGCGAGGTCAGTCGCAGCAATGGCAACGGGATCGATGAGCGCGGTCTGTGTCGGGCTCGAGATCTGCAGGAGGTAGATGCGATCGCGGAAACGGTGGAAGCTCGCCGCTTCCGTATCGACGCCGACCCGCGACTCTCGCCGCACCGACGCGATGAACGCCGCCAGGTCCTGCGGCGTGTCGACGTATTTCACTCCTGCTTCCCTAGCGCCTCCATCCCGGCGGCGATTTGTTCCAGCGCCTTGGCTAACGTCCTGTAGAATTCCGGATCCGGAGCCTGAGGGGCTCCCAGCGGATCGCCCGCGCATTTGCGGGCGGCTCGCGCCGCATGACGTATATAATCGGTGGTCACTTGCATGGATCGCTCCGCAGTGTTGGCCACAAAGATACGCAGCGCTTTCGCGCCGTGCAGTCTGGGCACCTGGCCTGCTCCGCTCGAGGCGCAGCCGGCGCTCGCGCGGGCGCTGGGGCTGCGGGCGCTCTGGCTCAAACGTGAAGACAAGAGTGGCGGCAACAAGGTGCGGGGTCTCGAATTCTTGTTCGCCGGCGCCGCGCCGGGATCGGTGTTCGTGACCGTCGGCGGTGCGGGATCGAGCCACTGCCTCGCGACCGCGCGGCACGCCCGGACGCAGGGCCTGCGCACCGCCGTCGCGCTCTTTCCGCAACCCGAGACGGATGCGAGCCGCAACATCTTGGCAGCGACGAAGAGCGCCGCCGACCTGGTGGTGCGTGCCTCGAGCATCATCTCACTGCCGTGGGCGGTGATTCGCGCGTGGCGAGCAGCGCATCACCTTGGACGTGGCAAGCCGCATTGGATCCCTGGCGGCGGCGCCGATCCACGGGCGGTGATCGGACACGTCCTCGCGGCGCTCGAGCTTGGCTCGCAGCTCGACGCGCCGCCCGATACGATCGTCGTGCCGCTGGGCACCGGTGGAACAGCGGCCGGCATCGCTCTGGGCGTTGAGTGGCTCGGCTGGTCCACGGAAGTCGTCGCGGTGCGCGTCGCGCCGTCGATTGTCGCGAATCGGTGGCGCACGTTGCGACTCGCGCGCAAAGCAGCGGCGATGATACGTCGCGCCGGTATCGAGTTCGCCGTTCCGCGCCCGGCGATTCGCGTTCGCGTCGTGCATGCGATGGGAAAGGGCTATGGTCATCCGACCGAGGAAGGCGACCGTGCCCGCGCGTTAGCGGCTGCGCATGGCGTGCGTCTCGATCCGACGTACGGCGCAAAGGCCTTCGGCTTTTTGCAACGTTCCGACGTGATCGTTCAACGAGTCGTATTCTGGCATACCTTTGCCTGGCCATGATCGATCTCCCGGTCCTCTTCATTCATGGTTTCCCGTTCGACAGTGCGATGTGGCGACACCAAATCGCCGCGCTGTCGCGCTGGGAACGCGTTGTACCGGACCTGTGGGGCGCGGGCCTGGTGAATATTCCCGCTGCAGCAGGTCCGTACTCGCTCGCCGATCAGGCGACCGGTCTCATTGGTACGCTCGATAATCTGGACGTCGACGAGGTGGTGGTGTGCGGTCAATCGATGGGCGGTTACATCACGTTCGAGTTGCTCCGCGCGTTCCCGACGCGTGTGCGGGCAGCGATTCTCTGCAACACGAAAGCGACTGCGGACACCCCGGAGGCAAGACGGGGGCGAGACACCATGGCCGCAAAAGCTGAGCGCGAGGGCCCGGGGGCGATCGCTGCGGAGCTTGTGCCCAAGCTGCTCGCGCGGGTCACGCTAGAACGTCAACCGGCGGTCGTGCGCGAGGTGACAACAATGATCGAGAGGCAGCCAGTGTATGGAATGGTCGTCACGCTGCGCGCGCTCCGAGACCGCCCCGATTCGACGTCCTTACTCGGGCAGATTCGGATTCCGGTTCTGGTGGTTGCGGGCGACGACGATCCGATCGCGCCGGCGGAGGGGATGGAGGAAATGGCTCGCGCCATTCCGGGCGCGCAGTTCACGGTCATCCCGGGAGCAGGTCACTTGTCGCCGCTGGAACAACCGCAGGCGGTGAACGACGCCGTGAACGCCTTCCTCGCGCAACTCTGAGTTAGGAGCCCTTGCGCTGCGGCTTGCCGGGCGGGTTCTCGCTCTGGAAGACATCGCGATTTTTCGCGATGTAGTCCTTCCACTGCGGCGGAGTGTCCTCTTCGGGGAAGATCGCCGTCACGGGGCACTCCGGCTCACACGCGCCACAGTCGATGCACTCGTCGGGATGGATGTAGAGCATGTCCGGCCCTTCGTAGATGCAGTCCACCGGACAGACATCCACGCAGGATCGGTCTTTGACGTTGATGCACGGCTCGGCAATGATGTACGTCATTCCTGCTCCTGAGTGCTCATCTGAGAAGCGCGACAGGCGGCGAATCGCAAACCTAGACGGGCGCTTACCTCAGTCAAGGGACTAACTGGTATCTTCGATACCCATTGGTATCAATTCCAGCCCGTTTGTCCAGTCAAAGTCTTGCGCATAAGGTCCGTACAAGTATCCTAGATACCCGTGGGAATCATTCACCAGCGTCGCAAGGCTGAAACCCGGGCCCTCCTCGTCGCCGCTGGGCTGGAGCTGTTCGCCGAGCGTGGCTTTGAGATCGCGACGCTCGATGAGGTAGCGCTCGCCGCCGGATTCACGAAGGGCGCGATCTATCGCCACTTCCCCTCCAAGGGTGCCTTCCTCCTCGCCCTCTTTGAACAGTATGCCGCTGTCGCCCGGGCCGGCTCGGGCGCGCGACAGGCCCCGTGGTTCATTCCGCTGACCGTTCAGTTTGCGGCTCAGGCCACCCGCGACCCACTGTTGCGTCGTCGCCTGGCAACTGTGCTCTCCGAAGCGCCGGATGGCGCGTCGGCCGATGGCCAACTGCTGAAGGCGCTCGCTCGCGTGTTCAATGGCTGAGCGCCTGGTCGACCTGAGTCACGAGATCGAGCACGGCATGGTGACCTACCGCGGCCTGCCCTCGCCCACGGTCAGCGATTGGCTTTCGCGTGAGGCCTCGACCGCTCGTTACGCGCCGGGTACGACCTTCCAGATCGGCAAGATCGAACTGCTTGCTAACACCGGTACATACATCGACGCCCCGTTCCATCGTTACGAAGACGGTCGCGACGTCGCGGGCTATACTCTGGAAGCCGTCGCCGATTTGCCAGGCGTTGTCGTGCGCGTGAGCGCCCCACCCCAACGCGCGATCGACGTCTCTCGGTTCAGGGGCCAGGACCTAAGGGGGAAGGCGGTGCTGGTGCACACGGGGTGGGACGCGCACTGGCGCACCGATACCTACTCCGGTGGGCAACACCCTTTCGTCACGAAAGACGCGGCAGAGTATCTCGCGAAGGCGGGCGCGATGCTCGTGGGGATCGATTCGCTCAACATTGATGATGACAAGGACGGCAGCCGCCCTGCTCACACCGTTCTGCTCGGCGCCGGCGTAGCGATCGTCGAGCACATGACGAACCTGGCCGCGCTTCCGGACACCGGCTTCCGCTTCTTCGCCGTGCCACCGAGGGTGAAGGGGATGGGAAGCTTTCCCGTCCGCGCGTTCGCGCTGCTCTCTTAGCCTCTTAGCCCCTTAGCTCTTTCAGTTCGCGAGCGCTCGCACGACGTGGGTCAGTCCGTGGACCACGCGCGCCATGCGGTCGTAGTCGAGCTTGTCGGGTGTGTCCTGCGGAGTGTGATAGAAGGGATACCGGTAGGGCGCGGTGTCGGTGATCATGATCGCCGGGTATCCCTCCCTCCAGAACGACCAATGGTCCGACCACCCGACGCCCGGGACCCACGACGGCGCGGCCGCGCCCTGCGTCGGCAGCGTGGCGTGCGCGCGAAAGGCGGCGATCGCGCGATGTAGCAGCGCGCGCGACCTGAGATTCGAGACGAACCCGATGAAGTCGCCCACATTCGGATACGCGAGGTTGAGCGGGAAGGGGTAGCGCTGGCTGCCTTTCTCCGTGTCGTAGTAGCCGATCGATTCAATCGACAGCATCGCCACAATCTGATCGTTGCGCGCCCGCGCCGCTGTCGCGTACTGGCGGCTGCCCATGTTGGCCGTTGGAAACGACGGCGGCTCTTCGTTGGGAAAGAAGACAAACCGCACCGTACGTGACTGCCGTTCGTGCGCGAAGACCCGCGCGAGCTCGAGCACGCCCGCAACACCGCTCGCATTGTCGTCCGCGCCCGGCGCATCCTCTGCGGTATCGTAGTGTGCACCAAGCACGACGACTTCGTGCGCGTGACCCGGAACGCCGGGAAGCGTCGCCTCGATATTGCGGTAGCTGCGGTTGCGGGCGGAGAATTCCTGCGAGACCACACTATACCCGAGATCCTGTAGGCGGCGTTCGATGTACGCCGAGGCCCGCAGGACGTTGGAATAGGTCTCGTCGCTGCGCACGCCGATGTCGTGCGCTAGGACGGTCACGTGGCGTTGAAGCGCCGAGCGGATCAGCGCCTGGTTCGGGGTGAGGGGGGGCAGCGGGCCCGCGAACGCTGGCCCGGGCATCTTCACGACGAAGAGCCAGATAGCGAGGAAGAGCAGCGGCAGAATACTGGCGATCGCGATCATGCGGATCCGGCCCCGGCGCATTGACACAGTTTCGTCACTGCGCTATATCACGGTCAATGAAGCGTACATCTTCGCACCGGCATCACCACGGTCACTCGGTCCACGGGGGATAGCCGGAGGCGTGTAGAGTCTTGAATCATCACCGACGCCGGCCCCCCCAGGCCGGCGTCGTGCTTTTTGGGCGGCGGCGCGTGACCTGGGGACTCCGGTTCGGCCAACACGGAGCCGATCGATGTCCACATTCGTCCCACGCGCCGTCCCCTTCCGTCTCGGCCTTCCCAAAGGCCGGATGGAGCAGGGCGTGCTGACCCTCCTCGCCGACGCGGGCATTCGCGTGCGTCCCAGTGCCCGGGGCTACCGCCCCGACGTGACGCTGCCGGGCGCCGAGGCCAAGCTGCTGAAACCCCAGAACATCGTGGAGATGCTGGCACTCGGCAGCCGGGACGTCGGCTTCGCCGGGGCGGATTGGGTGGCGGAGCTCGAGGCGGACGTCGTCGAGTTGCTCGACACCGGACTCGATCCGGTCCAGCTCGTCGCAGCCGCTCCGGTCGCGTTGCTCGAAGGCGGGCGACTGCCCACGCGTCGCCTGATTGTCGCGTCGGAGTACGAGCGGCTCACGCGACGCTGGATCGGGACGAACGGTCTGTGCGCAGAGTTTGTCCGTTCCTACGGTGCGACCGAGGTGTTCCCGCCCGAGGATGCGGATGTGATCGTCGACAACACCGCGACCGGTGCGACGCTGGAGGCAAACGGACTTGCGATTGTGGATGTGTTGATGCGCTCGTCCACGCGTCTGTATGCGCACCGCGCAGCGCTGGATGAGCCTGTGCGGCGGCGCTTCATCGACGATCTCGTGTTGCTGATCAACTCCGTGCTCGAGGCGCGGCGCCGCGTGATGTTGGAGGTGAACGCCTCGGCGGCGTGTCTCGACGCGGTGGTGGCGGTGCTGCCGTCGATGCGGCAAGCGACAGTATCCCGCTTGTTTGGCGACACCGGATACGCAGTAAAGGCCGCCGTGCCGCGGGAGCTGCTGCCGCAAGTGATCCCCGCTGTGAAAGCGGCTGGCGGCACCGACGTTGTCGTCTCCACCCTCTCGCAGATCGTGCCATGACCAGCGCGACGACGACCAGGTCAGGCCCGCGTTCGTGGATCGATCCCGCGTCGGCTTACGATCAGCCGGTGCGAGGCGGCGCCGGCATGCTACGGCTCGACCGGAACGAGGGTCTCCTCCCGTCACCCGCCGTGCTTGCCGAGCTTGCCCAGGCCGACCCCGAGCTGCTGCGACGCTATCCGGACGTGACCGAATTGACCGCCGTGCTCGCGTCGCGATGGAGCGTCGCGGCCGAGCGCGTGATCGTCACGGCTGGAGCCGACGAAGCGATCGACCGCGTATGCCGGGCATTCCTCGCGCCGGGCCGCACGTTGCTGCTGCCCGAGCCGAGTTTCGAGATGCTCGATCGTTACGCTGCGCTCGCGGGGGGCGAGTTGGCGCGCGTGCCGTGGCCGGACGACGCATTTCCCACCGCCGCTTTTCTGGAGCGTATCGACGCGCGGACTGCTGTCATCGCGGTCGTGTCGCCGAACAATCCGACGGGCGGCGTGGCGACGTTGGCAGACGTGCGGCGACTCGCGGCCGCGGCACCCGACGCAGTCATCTTGCTCGACCATGCATACGCGGAGTACGCGGACGACGATCTCACCACCGCCGTGCTTGACCTCCCCAACGTCGTCGTCACTCGCACCCTCTCGAAGGCGTGGGGGCTCGCGGGGTGCCGCGTGGGCTACGCGATCGGTAGCCCGGACGTCATCGCCGTGCTGCGCGCTGCTGGTGGTCCCTATCCCGTGGCGGGACTTTCCATGGCGCTGGCGGCTCGCCAGCTCGAGCGCGGTACAGCAGCGCTCGCGGCACATATCGCTTGCGTGCGCGAAGAGCGCGTGGCGTTGACCCGGCAGTTGGCGTCGCTGGGACTCTCCCCTCGGCGGTCGCAAGCAAACTTCGTTTTCGTCGAATGCGGCGGGGGGGGGCGCGCGAGGTTCTACGCGGCCGCGCTCGCGGCGCTCGGCGTGCTGGTGCGCGAGTTTACGGACCGGCCGGGTCTCGCCACGGCGTTGCGCATCACGCTGCCCGGTGAACCTGCCGGCTTCGAGCGCCTCACGCGCGCCCTCGACACGGCTCTCTCACCTCAGGCGATCGTGTTCGATCTGGACGGTGTGCTCGCCGATGTCCGCGAGTCGCAACGGGCGGCAATGATTGGAACCGCCGCCGCATCCGGCGTGACCCTGACGATGCAAGAGATCGAAGACGCGCTGCGCGCGGGCGACGCCGCGAACGACTGGATCGTGACGCAACGGCTCATTGCAGCCCGCGGCGTGCAGGTCGATCTGGAAACCGTCACCGCGCGCTTCCAGGCGCTCTACCTCGGCACGGCCGGCTCGGCCGGGTTGCGCGAGCGCGAACGTCTGATCGTGCCCCGCGCGCTGCTCGAGCGCCTATCGAAACGCCTGCCGCTCGCAGTTGTGACGGGCCGACCGGGCGAAGAGGCGCGCTGGTTCCTTGAGCGCGAGAAGGTCGCGGACCTGTTTCGGGCGGTGGTCTGCATGGAAGACGCTGCACGGAAACCCGACCCCGCGCCGGTTCGCCTCGCTCTGACGCGCCTCGGCGTGCGCCGCGCATGGATGCTGGGCAACACGCCCGATGACGTTCGGGCCGCCACGGGGGCGGACGTCGTGCCAGTCGGCATCGTGGCACCTGGCGATGACCTCTCCGCGACCGCCGCTGCACTGGCCGACGCGGGCGCCGCTCGTGTCCTGGACCAACTGGCCGACCTCGAGGAGTTGCTCCCATGAGCGCGCGCACGGCGACTGTCACCCGCGCGACGCGCGAAACGTCGATTCGCGTGACGCTCGATCTCGATGGCACCGGCAAGACCGCCGTGAAGACTGGGATCGGCTTCCTCGACCACCTCCTCGACGCGCTGGGGCGCCACGCGCGCCTCGACCTGACGCTGACCTGCGAAGGCGACCTGGCGGTGGACGATCACCACACCGCCGAGGACTGCGCGCTCGCGCTCGGCGAGGCGCTCGACCGGGCGCTCGGAGAGCGGCGCGGCGTGAACCGCTTCGGATGGGCCCTCGCACCGCTCGACGAAGCGTTGGCTCGGGCGGTGATCGATCTCTCCGGGCGGCCCTTCTCCGATGTGGCGCTTGGGCTGCGCCGCGAAGCGATTGGCGGTCTCGCGTGTGAGAACGTCGCGCATCTGCTTCGTTCACTCGCCACGGCCGCTCGGATGACTTTACACGTCGACGTGTTGAAGGGTGAGAACGACCATCACCGGGCCGAAGCCGCGTTCAAGGCGACAGCGCTTGCGCTGCGCCAGGCGGTCGCGCGATCGGGTTTCGACGATGTGCCGTCTACCAAGGGCACGCTCGGAGGCGCGAGCCGTGAGTGACGTGGTGATCGTGGACTCGGGCGTCGCGAATCTCGCGTCCATTGCCGGCGCGTTCCGGCGGCTCGACGCCACGGTTGTCGTCACCGCCGATCCCGCGGTCGTGCGCGAGGCGACGCGACTGGTCCTGCCAGGCGTCGGCGCGTTTGGCGCCGGCATCGCGGCGCTCCGCGCCGGTGGTCTCTACACCGTCATTCCGGATGTCGCTGCCCGCGGAACGCCGCTCCTCGGAGTTTGTCTCGGCATGCAGATGCTGTGCGAGGCGAGTGAGGAGACGCCAGGCGTGGCGGGCCTCGGCATGGTCGCCGGAACCTGTGGCCGGCTGCCCCCACACGTGCGGATCCCGCATCTCGGTTGGAACAGCGTGAGTGCCGAGCCAGGAGCGCGGTTCGTGGCGAGCGGCGTCGCGGCGTTCGCGAACTCCTACGCGCTGCGGGAGAGTCCGGACGGATGGACGCCGGCTTGGACGACGCACGGCGTGCCGTTCGTCGCCGCGCTCGAGCGCGGGCCAGTGCTGGCTTGCCAGTTTCACCCCGAGTTATCGGGTGCCTACGGGGCCGCACTGCTCGAGCGCTGGCTCACGGGTCGCACCGCGCGCTCCGTGCCCGCCGCGAACGGGGCGCCGGGTCTGTTGCGGCGCATCATCCCGTGTCTCGACGTGCAAGATGGCCGCGTGGTGAAAGGCGTCCAGTTCCAGGACCTGCGCGACGCCGGCGAACCCGCCGAGCAGGCGGCGCGGTACGAAGCGCAGGGCGCCGACGAGATCGTGATCCTCGACGTCGCGGCCTCCGCTCAGGGGCGCGATACGCAGGTTGAGACCGTTCGCCGAGTGCGTGCGGCGATCCGCATTCCCCTGACCGTGGGCGGCGGGGTCCGCAGCGTGGATGATGCGCGGCACCTGCTAGCGGCCGGTGCTGACAAGGTGAGCGTCAACACGGCCGCGGTGCGCCGCCCCGCCTTGTTGACCGAGCTGGCGCAGGCGTTCGGCTGCCAGTGCGTCGTCCTGGCGATCGATGCACGACGCGCGGTGGAGCGCTGGGATGTGTTGGTGGTCGGCGGTCGTGAGGCCGGCCGACCCGACGCGGTGGCGTGGGCGCGCGAAGGCGAGCGGCTCGGCGCGGGCGAGATCCTTCTCACGAGCTGGGATCGCGACGGCACGCGGGCGGGACACGACATCGAGCTGCTGCGCGCGGTGGCGGAAGCTGTGCGCGTCCCCGTCGTCGCTTCCGGCGGCGTCGGAACCCGGGCGCATGTCACCGCCGCGTTCGCGGCCGGCGCGGACGCCGTGCTCGCGGCATCTGTCTTTCACGACGGCGACGACACGGTGGATGGCATCAAGGCGGACCTCGCGGTCCGGGGAATTCGGGTGCGGCAATGATCGTACCGAGCATCGACATCATGGCTGGACGCGCGGTCCAGCTGCGGCGTGGCAAGGAATTCGTCCTGGACGGTGGCGATCCCATCGAACGGTTGGAGGAGTTCTCGGTAGCGGGCCAAGTGGCCGTCGTGGATCTCGACGCCGCGCTCGGTCGCGGTTCGAACGCCGACTTGATCCGCGATCTGGTGCGCCGCGCGCCGTGTCGCGTCGGCGGAGGCATCCGCGATCTCGACAGCGCGCGGCGCTGGCTCGACGACGGTGCCGCCCAGATCATGATTGGCACCGCCGCGACACTGGAGTTCTGCGGCGCCTTGCCGCGCGAGCGCGTTATCGCGGCCGTGGACGCCGAACGCGGCGAGGTTGTTGTGGACGGTTGGCGCGCGAAGACCGGCGTCCCCGTGCTCGAACGGGTGCACGCGCTCGCGCCGGTCGTCGGGGGGTTCCTCTTCACACAAGTGGAGAAGGAAGGAGAAATGGGAGGATTCGACTGCGCGGCGGTCGAAGCGGTTGTGCGCGCCGCAGTAGGATCACGCGTGACTGCCGCGGGTGGGATCACCGCTGCGGGCGAAGTCGCCGAGCTCGATCGCATCGGAGCCGATGCACAGGTGGGCATGGCGCTGTATGCCGGCAGGCTGTCGCTGGGCGACGCCGTCGCCGCGCCGCTCGCGAAGCCGCTGCCGGGCGAGGTGTGGCCTACCGTGGTATGCGATGAAGCCGGTCGCACGCTCGGTCTCGTCTGGAGCACGCGGGAATCGCTGACGCGCGCCGTGGTCGAGCGTCGCGGGATCTATTGGTCCCGATCGCGCCAAGCGTTGTGGGTGAAGGGGGAGACGTCGGGAAACTCGCAGCAGCTACTGCGTGTGGACCTGGACTGTGATCGTGACGCGCTGCGCTTCACGGTGCGCCAAGCAGGCGCCGGGTTCTGTCACTTGAATCGCCGCTCGTGCTGGCACTCGGAGTTCGATCTGCCCGACTTGGAGCGCGCGCTCGCTGACCGGATGGCCCGGCCCGTAGCTGGATCGGGAACTGCGCAGTTGCTGGCGGAGCCCACACTCCTGGCGGCGAAGCTGCGGGAAGAAGCAGACGAGCTGGCGCGGGCGGACTCCTCGGAAGACGTGGTGCGGGAGACGGCCGATGTGTTTTACATGGCGCTGGTCGCGTTGGCGCGCGGGGGCGGAACGCTGGCCGATGTGCGCGCCGAGCTCGCGCGCCGTCACGGCGCGGTGAGCCGGCGACCGATGGTCCGGAAGACTCCCGCTTGCTGAGCCATCGTTCGGTCGCCGAGCTGGTGCGCCGTCGCGCTGCGGCGGTGCCTGCGGAAGCATTCGCGGTCGCTGCGCCAATCGTGGAAGCGGTGCGGGCGCGAGGCGAAGCGGCGCTGCGCGAGTACGCCGAGCGTTTCGACGACATCCCGCCCGGCGGACCGCTATTCCTTGACCGGGCGACGCTCGATCGCGCACTCGTGCGCTTGCCGGCGGGCGACCGCGCGCCTCTCGAGCGTGTGGCCGAGCGGATCCGGACATTCGCCGAGGCGCAGAAGCGTGCACTTGGGGCCGTGACAGTGACGTTGCCGGGCGGCGCGGTGGGCCACTGGGTCGCGCCGCTTGATCGCGCCGGGTGTTACGCGCCCGGCGGGCGCTATCCGCTTCCCTCGTCAGTCCTGATGACGGCTGTGACTGCGCAGGCGGCAGGCGTCAAGCAGATCTGGGTTGCGAGTCCCAAGCCGGGACCGATGACACTCGCAGCCGCCGCCATCGCCGGCGCTGACGGTGTGCTGGCAGCGGGCGGAGCCCATGCGATTGCGGCGCTCGCGTTCGGCGCCGGACCGCTGCCGCCGTGCGACGTCGTTGTCGGCCCAGGCAACCGCTACGTGACCGCGGCGAAACAGCTCGTCTCAGCGGGGGGACGCGTGGCAATCGATATGCTCGCGGGCCCGTCGGAGCTGGTCGTCTTCGCCGACTCCACCGCATCCCCTGCGGTGATTGCGGCCGATCTGCTCGCGCAGGCGGAGCACGACCCCGACGCGCTGCCCGTGCTCGTCACACTCGATCCCACTCATCTCGATCGCGTCGAGACGGAGCTCGCGCGCCAGCTTGCCAACCTGCCGAGCGGCGAAGTCGCCCGTGCGGCACTCGCGAACGGCGGCGTCGTGGTTGTTGCGAATGTGGAGGAGGGCATCGCCGTGTGCGATGCGCTCGCGCCCGAGCATCTGGAGCTCTGCCTGCGGGACTCGGTCGCCGTCGCACCGCGACTGACGCATTTCGGCGCACTCTTTATCGGGGTCGGATCGGCTGAGGTGCTGGGGGACTACGGCGCCGGGCCTAATCACGTGCTGCCGACCGCGGGCACAGCGCGGTCGAAGGGCGGCCTATCCGTCTACACGTTTCTTCGGGTCAGAACCTGGCTGCGCATCGACGATTCCGCGGCGGCGCGTCCCCTCGTCGAGGACGCCGCGTGGTTCGGCCGGGTTGAAGGACTCGAGGCGCACGCGCGCTCGGCCGAGCGGCGGTTGGATTGAGCGGGCGGTCCAACTTCGGTACCTTCCACGCGATCCTCTCTCGGAGCACCGATGGCCATCCGTCACTGCCTACTGCTCGCACTCCTCGTTCTTCCGACGACACTCGCGGCACAGCGCACCCAAAAGCCGGCCTTGCATGGCCGTCACTGGGTCGCGATCACCGGCAAGCCGCTCGGCGCTGAAGCCGGCGCCATGATGTTCCAAAAAGGTGGCAATGCGGTCGACGCCACGTGCGCGATGCTCGCGGCCGTCACCACGATGTGGGACGTGCTGTCGTGGGGCGGCGAGACGCAGGCCCTGATCTACAATCCGCGCACCAAGAAAGTCATCGCGATCAACGCGCTCGGCGTCGCGCCGACAGGGGCGACGGCGGAGTTCTATCACTCCAAGGGCATGCGGTTTCCGCCGGAGTACGGCCCGCTGTCCGCGATCACGCCCGGGACGCCCGGTGGACTGATGGTCATGCTGGCGGAGTACGGCAAGTTGAGTCTGCGGGAAGTGCTCGAACCGGCGATCCGCATGGCCGATGGGTATCCCATCGAGGAAGAGACGGCCAACTCGATCGAGCGCAACAAGGGCTGGCTCAAACAGTGGCGCTACTCCCGCGCCGTCATGCTGCCACACGCCGGCGAGGCGCGCGAAGCGCCCGAGGCAGGCGAGATCTTTCGGCAGCCCGAGCTTGCAGCAACGCTCCGCAAGCTGGTAGAGGCCGAGCAGGACGCGCTGCGCCGCGGCAAGAACCGGCACGACGCGATCATGGCCGCGTACGAGCGGTTCTATCGCGGCGATATCGCGCAGGAATTTGTGCGTGGGCTGCAGGAAGAAGGCGGCCTCGTCACGCTCGCCGACCTCGCGAATTGGCGGGTCAAAATCGAAGAGCCGCTGATGACGGCGTATCGTGGGATCGACGTCTACAAGCTCCCACAGTGGTCGCAGGGTCCCGTGATGTTGCAGGCGCTGAACATCCTCGAAGGCTTCGATCTCAAATCGATGGGTTACAACAGCACGCGCTACATCCACACGCTCTATCAGACGATGAACCTGGCGTTCGCCGACCGCGACTTCTATTACGGCGATCCCGCCTTCCCGCCGGATGAGCCGATGCGTGGCTTGCTGTCGAAGGAGTATGCGCGCGAGCGCGCGAAGCTGATCAATCCGGATCACAACGACGTCGACATCAAGCCCGGGGATCCCTATCCATTTCAGGGCGGGACCAATCCCTATTTGCCGCTGCTGCGGCAGTGGTCGCCGCGACCGGTGACGACGTCCGAAAACGACGCGGGGGACGCGGCTGCACTCGCCGCGTTCGACGAGGCATTTCGGCGCGGCACCACATCGATCGAAGCAGCGGATACGTCAGGCTGGGTCGTGTCGGTGACGCCTTCGGGCGGTTGGATTCCCGCGGTCATCGCCGGTCACACCGGGATCGGCGTGAGTCAGCGCGGGCAGCAGTTCGTTACCGACAGCACGGATAACCCGTTCAACGTGATCGCCCCCGGCAAGCGTCCCCGCGTGACGTTGACGCCGAGTCTGGCCATGAAGGACGGCAAGCCGTTCCTCGCGTTTGCGGTGCAGGGCGGCGACACGCAGGATCAGAACCTGCTGCAATGCTTCCTGAACGTTGTGGAGTTCGGGATGAACGTGCAGCAGGCAGTTGAAGCGGCGAACATCACGAGCTATCAGATGCGCAACTCCTTCGGCGACCACAAGACGGAGCCAGGCCGGTTGACGCTGCGCGATGACACTCCGTCATGGACTCGGCAAGAGCTGCGGCGGATGGGCTACCGGCTCGAGTTCGACGACAGAACGTCCGGGCCGATAAACGCCATCTTCTTCGACTGGAAGCACGGCTCGTTTTGGGGCGGCTCATCCAATCATGGCGAGGATTACGGGATCGCGTGGTGACTCGACGCGCACAATGCGTCATAACGATGTCTGCAGCGCAGGACTAGCTTCCGGCTGCGAGCACCCATGACCATGCGGCGCCGACTCAAACTCCCTCTGGCAGTGGCTGCCGTCATCAGCGCCGTCCTTGCCTGCGAGAGCTCCCCGTTCGAGCCGCGGGGCGAGGGCGAGCGCGTGCCGATCAATCGCGAAATCACCGACGAGGTCGGTGGTGACACTGTCGGACGCTACTCCTTCGTCGGCCAGGGCGGCGCCGTCTACGCCATCTTCCTCCAGGCACTGTCGGGCAACGTGTCGATGTTCGTCGTGGATTCGACGCACCAGATCCTGGTCGCGGAAGTGTTCGCCGGGCCGGGGTCACAGCCGCTGTACGAAAACCCGTCAGAGTCGTTCTCCAGCGCCAACGAGGCGGTTTACAACATCGGTGTGCGCGCCGCTCCCGGGACGACTGCACGCTTTCGGTTCGTCGTCTACCCGATCAACCGCGCACCCGAGCACACGGCGGGGCGGTTCACGCTGGGCGACACCATTGTGGGCGAGACCATCGACCCGATAGTCGATCTCGATGACTTCGTTGCTCACGGCGATGCGGGGCAGGAGATCGTTGCGGTTGGGGAGACGCCCGCGCCTGCGGGCTCAGGGTCCGTTGCCATCTCGGTCATCGATCCGGTCGCGAACCGGTTCCTCGGCTACGTGTTCGCCGATGCGGGCACCGCCACGCCGTTGACGACCGGCCGCCTTCGCCTGCCGGCGACGCACGACTACCGTTTCAGCGCCGGCTCCGTCACGAGCAACACATATCCCCGGTACAAGGGGCCCTATCGATTCTGGACCTATGTCATCAACCCAGCTCCCGAGCACCGGGCGGCGTCGATGCCCTTCAACACCGAAGTGGCCAACGAGCGGATCGACCGCGCGGGAGACGCCGATGAATTCACCTTTACGGCTGCCGCGGGCGCGGACTTCAATGCGTTTGTGCAAGGAACGGGGCGCACCTTTCAAGTCGAGGTCTCACCTACTGGAGGGACGGACACCCCGATTGCCGTTGCCGGCAGCCAACCCTCCGATACCGCACTATTCGCCCACGCCACCAGCCGTTTTCGTACCACAACCGCAGGCACGTATGTCGTCCGGGTAACGGGCTCGACGCCGACTCTCGTCGCCGACACGGGGGCATATCGCGTGTACCTCTACGCGATCGATCGCCGACCCGAGCACGTCTCTGCGACGATCGCGCCGGGTGACACGGTAAGCGGCGAGGATCTCGCGCTTGCAGGCGACATCGACGAATACGCCTTCACTGCCACGCTCGGTGAGGAGTACAATGTCTTCCTGCAGGGGCAGAATGGATCGAGCGATACGCACCTCAAGGTCGAGGTGGTAGGTCCCGCGGGTGCGGTACTGCGATCGACGCAAAGCGCGGGCAACGACAGCAGCCTGTTCCGCCAGGTCACCGGACGGTTTTCCATTCCGAGCACCGGATCGTACCATCTGCGGGTCAGCGGGACCCAATCCTACAACGACAAGGATCAGGGCCCGTATCGTCTGTTTCTCTATCGGATCAATCGGAAGCCCGAGACCGCTCCCGAGGTACTCGTGTTCGGCGACAGCGTCAGCGGCGAAGCCATCGACTTGCCGGGCGATATCGATGAATTCCGAATAGACGTGCCCGATTCCAGCGGCGCGAATATCGCGGTCGACCTCGAGAACCCGGCGGTGGGCGGAAATCTGTTCGTTCAGCTCCTTGACTCGGCGGGACAGGTCGTTCGGCAATCAGAGGTCTACCTGACAGGTCCCGGCGCCCTCGGCCGCATGCTGCTCGCACCGGGCAACTATACCCTCCGCGTGGATGGGAACAGATACGGCAACGCCTATGGCGACCCTGCGACACTGCGCGGGCCGTATCGACTCTGGCTCTATCGCTTCAGCTATGGACCCGAGGTCGCGTCCGACACGTTCGCGGTTGGCGATACGGTGACCGAGTCACTCGAGCCGTGGGGAGACCTCGATGTGTTCCACTTCTATGGTCTTCGTAATCAGCACGTCAACGTCAAGGTCCAGGGGCTTTCCGCGCCCTCCTCGAACAGCGACGCATTCGAGTTCTTTGTCCTCCCGCCTCCCGGTGTCGCCGGCTACGGGGCGTTCATCAATTCGCGCACCGCGGCACCTACGCTGGACGGTCAGCAGACGACCCGTCTTGATCTACTTGGCACCGGTTGGTACACGATCCAGGTCGAAGGCTACAACGGGGGGCGCGCCGAGCGCGGTCCGTATCGCTTCACGGTTCAGCCGGTCGAAACCGCACCGGAACACGTCAGTGCGACACTAGTGGCAGGCGACTCGATCGTCGGTGAATCGATCGATCAGCCGGGTGATTGGGACGAGTTCACACTTCTTGGAACACCCGGCCAGTTGATGAGCGTGATCTTTGAGAGCGACGTATTCACCGGGCTGTACCTCCGGGTCTTCGATGCGGCCACCGACAGTACCCTGGCGTGGCAGCCCAACCAGTTTCACAGAATCGCGGGACCGTTCCGCATTCCCGCGAGCGGCCAGGTCAAGATCTCCGTGTCCCAACCCGCGGGATTCTTCCGCATCTGCTACGACGCTACGTGTTCCGGGCTATTCAATGCCGTAGGGCCCTACCGATTCCGTGTGGTCGCGGTCAATCCCGCGCCCGAGAATACGGCGGCCGCCTACACGGTCGGTGATACGGTGCGCGGCGAGACGATTGCACCGGTCGGCGACATCGATGAGTTCACGGCGACCGGGACTCCCGGAGAGCAGCTCACCATCCTTAGTCGCCTGACCACGACCTCTTCGCTCGACAGCGCTATCGTGGTCGAAGCGATAGATCCCGCGACCGGCGCATCACTAGCGGGAGGCAACGCCGCGGTCTTGGGGAGCAGCGCGTTCTTTCCAGTCGGCACGTTCACGGTCCCGGCGAGCGGCGCGTTCATGGTACGCGCGCGTGTCTACGGCGAGCAGGGGTATGGCGTGGGCCTTACCTCGTATGAGTTTCTCATAAAGCGAGGTCCCTGATGCGTTAGTCCGCCCCCACCGTTTCCCGCTTCTCGCTCTTCTGCGGCTCCCGCAAGCCCATGGACCGCTCGATCTCGCGCGTGATGTGCATCGAGCAGAACTTCGGCCCACACATCGCGCAAAACTCCGCGCTCTTGAAGTACTCCGCGGGCAGCGCTTCGTCGTGGAGCTCGCGCGCCCGCGCGGGGTCGAGCGCGAGACGGAACTGCTCGTTCCAGTCGAACGCATAACGTGCCCGAGAGAGCGCGTCGTCGCGTTCGGTCGCGCCAGGCCGCCGGCGCGCGATGTTCGCGGCGTGCGCCGCGATCTTGTAGGCGATCACGCCCTCGCGGACTTCCTCCGCATTCGGCAGGCCGAGGTGCTCTTTCCGTGTCACGTAACACAGCATGTCCGCGCCGAACCAGCCGATCATCGCCGCGCCGATGGCTGAGGTGATGTGGTCGTAACCCGGCGCGACATCGGTCACGAGGGGCCCGAGCGTGTAGAACGGCGCCTCGTGGCACAGCTCCTTCTCGAGCCGGACGTTGACTTCGATCTGATGCATCGGGATGTGCCCCGGCCCTTCGATCATCACCTGGACGTCTTTCCTCCAAGCGCGCTCCGTCAATTCACCCAACACGGT
>Ga0209056_10001141_pt1 | contig 29286 bp, 26 predicted proteins | sample GraSoiAngelo_114_FD_185876 | JGI IMG/M metagenome (GOLD analysis project Ga0209056, IMG submission 185876) | Grasslands soil microbial communities from the Angelo Coastal Reserve, California, USA - 14_0903_13_40cm (SPAdes) (version 2) | ecosystem: Environmental > Terrestrial > Soil > Grasslands... | reverse complement strand
CTCGCGATGTCGTCACACACGAGTTCGGCGCCGAGTATGCGCTGGACAAGCCGCGCCACTACAAGACGCGCTCGAAGGGTGCGCAGGAAGCGCACGAGGCGATCCGGCCGACCGATCTTTCGCGCACCCCGGACCGCGTCAAGCGGTTCCTGAAGCCGGAACAGCTGCGCCTCTACGCGATGATCTGGCAGCGCACGATCGCATCGCAGATGGCGCCGGCGCGGTTCGAGAACACGCGATTGGACGTCGAGGCGGCGCAGTACGTACTCCGCGCGAACGGTCGCCGCGTCCTCTTCGACGGCTTCCTTCGCGTCTACACCGAAGGCACGGAGGAGCCCGAGAAGGAGATCTCACCACTCCCGGAGGTCACGCCGGGCGAGGCGCTCAAGCTCCTCGGGCTCGATGCCTCTCAGCACTTCACGCAGCCGCCGGCGCGTTTCACCGAGGCGTCGCTCGTGAAGACCCTCGAGGAGTTCGGCATCGGACGGCCGTCGACCTATGCGCCGACCATCTCGACGCTCGTTGGCCGGAAGTACGTTCGTAAGGAAGGACGCGCGCTCATTCCTGAGGACGTCGGATTCGTCGTGACGGACTTCCTGCACGAGCACTTCCCGGACATCGTCGACACGGGCTTCACCGCGCGGATGGAAGAGGACCTCGACAAGATCGCCGACGGCGAGGTCGAGTGGGTCCCGGTCGTCCGCGATTTCTTCGAGCCGTTCAGCAAGCGCGTCGAGGAGAAGACGAAGTCGGTGAAGAAGTCCGACGTGACCGAGGAGGCCACCGATCGCGTCTGCCCGAAGTGCGGGCGACCGGTCGTGATCAAGCTCGGTCGCTATGGCCGGTTCTATTCGTGCACCGGATTCGCGAAGGGCAAGAAGGGGCAGCCGCTCCCGCCCGGCGCGTGCGATTACTCCGAGCCGCTCGAGGGACAGCGCGAGCCGCAGCTCGAGATCCTCGAAGGCGAGATGTGCCCCGAATGCGGGAAGCCACTCGCCAAGCGGCGCGGCCGCTTTGGTCCCTTCGTCGGCTGCACCGGTTACCCGGATTGCAAGTACATCAAGAAGACGCAGGAGAAGACCGGCGTGGTGTGCCCCGAGTGCGGGAAGGGCGAGCTCGTGCGCCGGCGCGGACGTGGGCGCTCCATGTTCTACGGCTGCGAGCGCTATCCGGAGTGCACGTATACCGCGCGCGAGCTGCCGGCCGCGACACCCGGAAAGGACGCCGCATAGCCTTCCCCTCGTGAGGGCTCGGCCCGCGACCGACGACGAGACGCGTTCCTGGGACAACCTCCTTCTGGAGACCGGCCGTCCCCATCTTCTTCAATCGACCGGGTGGGCCTCGCTCAAATCCGCTACGGGATGGCAGGCCGAACGGTACGTCCTCGAGGACGACCGCGGTCCCCGGGGCCTCGCGCAGGTGCTCCGGAAGCGCGTCGGCCCGTCGCTCTCGATCACGTACGCTCCGCGTGGCCCGCTCTGCGACGACGGCGCACTGCCGGACGCGATCGAGGCGCTCCGCCGTTCGCTCGGCCGCGGGCTCGTGATCAGCTTGCTCTGCGACCCTGAGGCGACCGCGAGCGACGACCTCGCGGCGGAGCTCGCCCGCCGCGGAGTGAAGCGATCGAGCGTGTACGTGCAGCCGCGCCGGACGCTGCTCATCGATCTCTCGCAGGACCAGGAGACGATGCTTTCGGCGATGCGCAAGAAGACTCGCCAGTACATCCGCAAGGCCGAACGCGAAGGTGTCGCGACGGAGGAGACGACCGATCTCGCGCGCTTCCACAGGCTGCTGCGAGGCGTCGCCGAGCGCGACGCGTTCGGCATCCACGACCTCGCGTACTTCGCGGCGCTCGTCGAGGCGTTCGGCGAGCGATTGCACATCCTCATGGCTCGGATCGACGGAGAGGATGTCGGCGCACTGCTCGTCATCCGGATGGGAGAGCGGGCCTGGGAGCTGTTCGGTGGCTGGAGTGGAACGCACACCGAGCAGCGACCTTTCTACCTGCTCAAGTGGCGCTCGCTCATGCGCATGCAGCAGCTAGGCGTCCGCCGGTACGACATGTGGGGCCTCGCCGAGGGCGACGAGCTGGCCGGTGTGGAGAATTTCAAGCTTGGGTTCGGCGGTGAGGTCGCGACGTGGATCGGCGCACTCGAGACACCGGTGACGGCGCCGCTCTTTCCCCTCTGGCGCTTCGGCGCGCGCCGGCGGCTCGCCGCGGCCGGGGTCTGATGGCGGTCGCGCCCGAAGGTTGGGACGATGCTGCGGTCCGCTCGCCCAGCGGACACGTGCTGCAGTCGTCGACGTGGGCGCGGATCCGCGAGAGCCAGGGCTGGAAACCCGAGTTCGTGCGGTTCACCAACGCGCCGCTCCCGTGCGCGCTGATCCTGTGGAGCCCGAGCTCGTTCACGTCGTTCGCTTATGTGCCTCGCGGGCCGATCGTCAAGGACGATTCCCAGCTCGCGGCATCGTTGGAGGCGCTTGGCGCGCTCGCGAAGGAACGCAAAGCGATCTTCCTCAAGGTCGACCCCGAGATCGATCCCGAGATCGCCGAAGGGCCACTGCGACGTGCCGGCTTTCGACGCGGGCCTGATGTCCAACCGGTCCTCGCGACCCTCGAGCTGGATCTAGGGCCCGACGAAGACGCGCTTCTTGGTCACCTCGACAAGGACACGCGCTGGAGTGTTCGGCAGGCCGAAAAGCGCGGGGTCCTCGTCCGCGACATCGCCGGCGACGCCGATCTAAGAGCGTTCTACGACCTCTACGCCGAGACCGGACGACGCGCTCGATTTGTCACGCGTCCGTGGGAGTACTACCGGCGCATGTGGGGCGAGATCGTCGCCGCCGGACACGGCCGCGTCCGGCTCGCGGAGAAGGATGGTCAAGCCGTCGCCGGAGCGCTCTGCTGGCGGTGTGGAGAGCGTGAGGTGTACCAAACGGCGGCGACAAACCTGGCGGGACGCAACGCGCACGCGGCGTATGCGCTGCTCTGGCGGTGCATCATCGAGGCGAGGCGCACCGGCGCGCGCAGGTTCGATTTCGGCGGGATCCCCGTCGATGTCTCGCGAAAGGACGATCCGATGCACGGGCCATACATTTTCAAGCGCGGCTTTGGGGGCAGCGAGCGGCGATTCGTCGGAGCGTATGACGCCGTGCCGCGCATGGTCTTCTACCGTGCCTATTCCGCGGTCCAGCCCGCGTATCTCGCGGCGCTGCGTCTCCTGGACCACGTCCGCTCGTGAAGCTCGGCCCGCTTCTTCTCGCGGCGAAGATCGCGGTTCCTGAGGGAGCCGAAGAGCTCGACGTCCACCAGATCGCGTACGACTCGCGCCGGGTGAAGGAGCGGTCGCTCTTCGTCGCGATTTCGGGGTTTCACCGTGACGGTCACGACTTCGCGGCCGACGCGGTGAAGCGCGGCGCTGTCGCGGTCGTCGGTGAGCGACCGATCGACGCCGGCGTTCCGATGGCGATCGTACCGGATGCGCGCGCAGCCCTCGCCGATATCGCGACCGAGTTCTTCGATCACCCGACCCGCAAGCTCAAGCTGGTCGCGGTGACCGGCACCGACGGAAAAACGACGACGGTGCATCTGGTGTCGGACGTCATCGAGGCGATGGGCGAGCGTTCGGGATTCTCGACGACGGTTGATTTCAAGCTGCCCGGCCATGTGTGGTCCAACGACACGCGGCAGAGCACGCAGGAGGCCGTCGAGGTGCAGGAGTTCTTCGCCGAGCTCCTCGTGGCCGGTGGAACGTGGGGCGTCCTCGAGGCAACGAGCCACGCGCTCGCGCTCCGCAAGCTCAGAGGTTGCGAAGTCGATATCGCGGTCTTCACGAATCTTTCGCCGGAGCACCTCGATTTCCACGGGACGCTGCAGCGCTATCTCGAGACAAAGGGCCAGCTCTTCGTGATGCTCCCGGGCTCGGCCGACAAAGGGGTCGCGAAGACGGCCGTGTTGAACGCCGACGACCCGCACTGGCGCTATCTGGCCGACCGCGCAGAAGGCGCTCGAGTGATGACGTACGGGATCGACGCGCACGCGGATGTCCAGGGAACGGTCTTGAGCGCGGATGCGGCCGGCTCCAAGGTGCGCATCGCGACAGAGGGCGGATCGATCGAGCTGATGCTTCCCCTTGTCGGCCGATTCAACGTCCAGAACGCGCTCGCCGCCGCAGCGGCCGGGATCGCGGCGGGAGCCACCCTGCAGCAGGCGCGCGATGCGCTGTCGCGCGCCCACGCGGTCCGCGGTCGGATGGAGCGGGTCGAATGCGGCCAGCCTTTCAGCGTGATCGTCGACTACGCGCATACCCCTGAGTCGCTCGACAAGGTCCTGGGGCTTTTGCGGCCGCTCACGAAGGGAAAGCTCATCGCGGTGTTCGGCAGCGCGGGCGAGCGCGACCGGGCGAAGCGCCCCGCGCTCGCGGAGGTCGCGGCGAAGTACGCGGATCTCTTCGTGATCACTCAGGAGGATCCTCGCCTCGAGGAGCCGGCGAAGATCCTCGAGGAGATCGAGGCGGGCGCGATCGGGGCGGGGAAGCGGCGGGGCAGCGACTATCTGGTGATCGAGGATCGTCGTGAAGCCGTTGGGGAGGCGATCCGTCGCGCCTCAGGCGAGGACACGGTGCTGCTCGCGGGAAAGGGTCACGAGGGCTCGATCATCGTCGGCGAAGAGAAACGGCCGTACGACGAAGCGACGACCGCACGCGAAGCGCTGAAGGCGCGGGGGTTCGGCGCGTGAACCGGCGGTCTGCCACGGCGCGACAGACACGGGCCTACGCGCAGCACGCCGATCAGCTCGCGGACCAGCTTCGCGCGGAGATCGCCACGGTCCCGGGGACGCCGCACGGTCGCCCGGCGCTCGTCGTGATCATGGGTCTGCCCGGTGTCGGGAAATCGCACGTCGCTCGGCTCCTGTGCGCGGAACTGGGCGCGGCCCACGTCGCGAGCGACGAGCTTCGCCGTCGGCTATTCATCGCTGCCTCTTACGCGGACGAAGAGAACCGGGCCGTGTTCGCCGCGGCCGGAGCCCTCGTCGACTCGCTCCTGGCCGCCGGCCATCGGGTCGTGCTCGATGCCACGAATCTTCGCGCGCGTAATCGCGAACGCGCCGTGTCCGTCGCGCGGCAGCAGGGCGTGCCGGTGCTGCACGTCCGCGTCGACGCGCCCGATGCCGAGGTGCGCGCGCGCCTCGCCGCCCGCCGTGCGGCCCGAGCAGCGGACGACCAGTCCGAGGCGGACGAGCAGATCTACGACCGGATGCGCTCGGAAGGTTTTGAACCGCCCACTGACGGTTATCTCACGGTCACGAACGGTCCCGCGCTCGCGAAAGAGATCGCCGAGGTCGTCGGCGCGATCGAACGGGCGCCATGACTCTCCGCGCGAGAGATCTCGCCTTCGCCGCGATCGCGCTCGTCCTCGTCGTGGCGTACCTATCGATCGGGTCGCGGATCGCGCCGGCGTTCACGCCGGCGAGCAGTCCGACGCCGACTCCGAGCAAACCGGTCGGACGTGTCTCGACACCCACGATGAACGGCACGATCGTGTTCGCGATCCGCGGTGACGTGTACGTCCTGGCGAACGGCGGCTATGTGCCGCTTACCTCCGAGGGACGGTCGCACGAGCCAAGCGTTTCTCCCGACGGAAGGACCGTGCTGTTCGCGCGGATCGAGGAGATCGACGGGAAACGGAACGTCGACGGGCAAACCGTGCCCGCGCACCTGCGGTTCTCGAACGTGGTCCGCAAAGACACGAACGGTGGCGCCGAGAGCATCCTTGTCAATGGACTCGTGAAGGCGGCAAGCGGATTCCACGAAGTCACGTGGTTCGACAGCCCCGCTCCGTCTCCCGACGGGAAGCGTGTCGCCGTGGTCGCCGATGCAGGCGACGGGTACTCGGACCTCGAGTTGTTCGATGCGCAGACCGGGAAACAGATGTCGCGTCTCTCCGAGGGCTCCAATCTCGCCGACCCCGCGTGGTCCCCCGACGGGAAGACCGTGGCGGTCACGTCGTACACGCTTGGCAACCCGCGCCTTCTCATCGTTCCGATCGATGGCCGCGCGTCGAGCCCGGTGAAGATCACGCCAAACGGCGAGCCTTACCGCGCATCGTTCTCACCGGATGGGACTTGGATCGTCTACACCCTCCGTCACGAGGGCCGGAACGATCTCCACGCCGTGCCGCTCGCCGGAGGTAAAGACATCACGCTCACGAACGACGGCAAGAGCTGGAACGGCGTGTTCTCTCCCGATGGCAAGCAGCTCGCCTTCCTGCGCGAGCACGACGGCGTCGTCGATCTGTACGCCATGGATGTCGGCGACGCGCTGAGCGGGGGATCGCCGAAGGGCGCGACGAAGCTCACGCGCGGCGAGGGGATCGACGGGGCCTCACGGCCCTCATGGGGCGGCTAGATCAGGCGCCGGCGGATCTGCGCTGAGGCGAAGTCCATCGCGGCGACGGTGACGACGATCATGAAGATGATCAACCCTGCGGCGTGGTAGTTGAGCAGCTGGATCGATTGGAAGAGCAGGATGCCGATGCCGCCGCCGCCGACGTAGCCGAGGATCGGCGCGAGGCGCACATTCGCGTCGAGGCGGTAGATCGTGAACGAGATATAGGGATTGACGATCTGTGGGAGCACCGCGGTCCAGACCACCTGGAGCCGGTTCGCTCCCGTGGTCGTGATGGCCTCGAGGGGACCTGCGTCGATGCCCTCGATCGCCTCGGAGTAGAGCTTGCCGAGCACGCCGACGTTGTGGAAGGCGAGGCCGATGACCCCCGCGGCTGTCCCGATCCCGAGGGCGACCCCGCACACGATCACGACGATGAGCACGTCGATCGAGCGGATCACCGTGAAGACGAAGCGAACTGCGACGTAGATCCCGCTGGTAATGGGATGGCCGCTCATGATGTTCCGCGCTCCGAGGAACGAGAGCGGAATCGCCACGAGGATCGAGAAGCCCGTCGCGACGATGCCGAGGAAGATCGTCGCGATCATCTGTCCCTCTGCCGTGTCCCAGAAGGTCTCGAACTCGTTCTGCGGCGTGAGGATGCTCGTGTCCCATTGGAAGAGCTGAGCGACGACGCTCGCCGCGTACGCGGGGTTCGCGCGCGACAGATCGGGATCGGTGATGCGCAGGCCGACGTAGAAGACGAGGATCGCCCCCGCGATGAGTGAGAGCCGCCGCCAGTCCGTGAGCGGGCTGCGCTCGAGCTCGCGCGGCACGGGCAGGCCCCGCGCAACGAAGTACTCGGCCATCAGCGGTCCGGGATCCCGACGATGTGCGCCGCGGCGTCCGCCTCGACCTGCAGAAGCGCCTCGGTCGCGCTCATGGGTTGTGCCCGCGAGCGTTCCGGGCCGATCTCCACTTCGACCGCGTCCTCGCCGTAGATCTCTTTGAAGCGTCGCTCGTCGATGTCCGCAGGCTTGCCGTCGAACGCGACCTTCCCCGCCTTCAATGCCACGACACGCGTTCCGTAGCGCCTCGCCAGCGAGAGGAAGTGCAGCGAGCAGATGACGGTGATGCCGTCCTTCTTGTTGATCTCCTCGAGGTACTTCATGACGGAGTGGCTGGTCGCGGGATCGAGGCTCGCGACCGGCTCGTCGGCCAGCATGAGATCCGGCCGCTGCATGAGCGCGCGGGCTATGCCGACACGCTGCTGCTGGCCTCCCGAGAGGGCATCGGCGCGCGCGAATGCTTTGTCCGGGATCCCGACGCGGCCGAGGTTCTCGAACGCCATCGCGACGTCGTCGCGCGATGGCCGCGAAACGAAGGTCCGCCAGAGCGGTCGATATCCAAGGCGCCCCGCAAGGGTGTTGCTCAGCACCGAGCTTCTGCGGACGAGGTTGAACTGCTGAAAGATCATTCCGATCCGGCGACGGATCCGCCGCAGGTCGGCGCCGCGCGCTTGGGTGACATCGATACCATCGAACACGATGCGTCCGCTCGTCGGTTCCACGAGACGATTGATCGAACGAAGCAGCGATGATTTTCCTGAGCCCGAGAGCCCGATGAGGACGACGAACTCGCCACGCTGGATCTCGAGCGACACGTGGTCGACGGCGCGCGTTCCGCCCGGATAGACCTTCACCAGGTCTTGGATAGAGAGGATCGCCGCCACTCCGGTCAGTTTATTGAGCGCAAAACAAAAAGGCCGCCGGTCCGACCCGGCGGCCTCTGCGTCGGATGGCGCTACGGAGCTTTGGTCGGAGAGGGCGTCGCCGCAGGCCTCGGCGTCGCGTTCGCGAGTCCGGCGACGTCGACACCAGCGAGCGCCGCGGCGTCCTTCATCGCGTCGTAGAACTTCGCGTCGATCTCCTGCATCCCGTCCCACTGGAAGAGCGCGGAGAAGACCTTCTTGCCGTCGTCGGTCTTGCTGTAGTCGATGAGCGCCTGCTTCACCTGCTTGGCGACGTCGTCAGGAAATCCCTTCGCGACCGCAACGCCATCGTTCGGGATCGGGCCGGCGGTGTCGATGACCTTCGTCTTGGTCTTGATGTCGGGAGCCGTCGCGACGAGGCTGTCGCGCGCGTCGATGAACGTCGCCGCACCGTCGACCGTCCCCTGATAGACGGCGAGTGCCGCCTGCGGGTGACCACCTGCGAAGATCGTGCTCGAGAAGAACGTCTTCGGCTCCTGTCCGGTCTTGTTCTTGATAGCGAGGGTCGGGTAGACGAAACCGGACGCCGACAGCGGATCGACGAACGCGAACTTCTTTCCCTTGAGCCCGCTGATGTCGTTGATTCCGCTATCAGCCTTCACGAGGATCTGCGACTTGTAGGTCGTCGAGAGCGCGCCGGTGTCGTCCTTTCGAAGCGCACCGATGACCGGCGTGCCGCAGGCCTTGCTGAGCAGCAGCGTCATCTGGAGCGGCGCGAAGAAGCCGACGTCGACGCTGCCAGAGCACATCGCCTCGACCTGCGCGGCGTAGCTCGTCATCGTGGTGACCTTCCAGGCGAGTCCGGTCGAGCGCTCGAGGGCGCTCTTGATGGCGGCGCCGTTCGTCGCGATCGTCGCCGCCTGTTGCGACGGCGTGAACGCGAGCGAGATCGGTCGGTCGAAGGACCCGACCCGCGGTCCGCTGGCTTTCGGTGCATTGGTCGCGCCGGTGGTGCCCGTCACGTTACAGGCGGCGAGCACGAGGCCCGCGGCCAGCGCCCACCCCAACGGGCCGCGCAGGGTGCTACGCATGAGTTCCCCTCCTCATTTGCCTCTCTGGAAGCGTCCGTATCATATTGCTTTGGATTGACCTTCCTCGCTCGTATCGCCGCGGCATCGCGCGCGAACGACAGCATCCTTTGTGTCGGTCTCGATCCCGAACCCGAGCTCATCCCCGAATCGCTGGGGCGCGGTCCGCAAGCGGCCGTGCGTTTCCTTCGACGCATCGTCCGCGCGACCGCGCAGCACGTCTGTGCGTACAAGCCCAACCTCGCCTTCTATGAGCAGTACGGCAAGGCGGCCATGGACGTGCTCGCCTTGACGCTCGAATCCATTCCGGACGACATCCCGGTGATCCTCGACGCGAAACGCGGGGACGTTCCGAACACCGCCGCGGCATATGCGCGCGCTCTCTTCGACAAGCTCCGCGCCGACGCGGTCACCGCGGCGCCGTACATCGGTCTCGACGCGATCGCGCCGTTCTGCGAGCCAGGGCGCTACGCGTTCGTCCTGGCGCGAACGAGCAATCCCGGCGCAGGCGACTTCCAGGATCTGGAGGTCGCCGGCCGGCCGCTCTACGAGCGCATCGTGGAGCGATGCGTCGAACGGTTTCCGAGCGAGCGCTGCGGGTTCGTGGTCGCCTCGACCTATCCTGACGAAGCGCGGCGCATCCGCGCCCTGGCGCCCGACCGTCTGTTCCTTATGCCCGGCGTGGGGGCGCAAGGTGGCGATGTCGAGATAGCCGTGCGCGCGGCGCTCGACGCAAACGGCGGGGGCCTTCTCGTGGCCCCGTCCCGTTCGGTCATCTACGCCGATCGGCAGGACTTCGAGCGTGGTGCGTCCGATGCGGCCCGGCGCATCCGCGAGGCGGCCAACGCCGCCCGCTCCGCCGCGGGAGTGCGCTGATGTTCGGCATCGGCATTCCGGAGCTCATGCTCATCATGGTCATTGCCCTGATCGTCCTCGGCCCCGAGCGCATGCCGCGCGTCGCGCGCGACCTCGGCAAGGTCGTCGGCGATCTGCGGCGCACCTCCGACGAGCTGCGCGAGGAGTTTCTCAACGCCGACAAGCTCGTGAACCGGGCCGCGGACGTCGCTGCCGCGCAAAGCGCGACGCCGACGCCAGCGGTCACAGCGAGCGCGCAACCGGTGCAGCCGAGCGAGCCTGCCGATCCGAACGAGACGCTCTTCGATCGCGAGATGCGCGAGGCGCGGGAGCGCCTCAAATCCCAGCGAAGCAACTGATCCGCCGGTTACGATTGGGTCGATGAATCGCTTCTTTCCATGGGCCGTCGCGCTCATCGCGTTCTTCGCGGTGTTCGTCGACATCCCGAAGCACCAGTTCTCGTTCCCCTTCCCGCCGAACTGCCCCGGCGTATGCGTGAACGCCGGACCGCTTCAGGTCAACCAGGAGATCAAGACCCATCTCGGCCTCGACCTACAAGGCGGGACGCAGCTTGTGCTGCAGATGAGGACCGCCGAGATCCCCGCGGGCCAGAGCGTCGCCGACTACAACGCGCGGGCGCGCAACGTCATCGACCGGCGCATCAACGGCCTCGGCGTGTCCGAGCCCGTGATCCAGGCGATCGGGGACGACAAGATCCTTCTCCAGCTCCCAGGGATCGACAACATCCAGCAGGCCAACGACATCGCGACGCGGCAGGCCAAGCTCGAGATCAAGGTCCCGGACAAGAACAATCCCGGCCAGTTCGTGTCGCTGACCCCGCCGCTCACCGGGGAGCACCTGAACCCGACCTACGTGACCTTCGATCAGGCGAACAACCCCGTCGTCAACTTCGAGTTCACCGGGACCGACGCCGATCGCTGGGTGCAGCTTTCGAAGGATTACCTCAACCAGCCGGTCCAGATCACGCTCGACGCGCAGCAGATCTCAGCGCCGACCATCCAGGTCGTGTTCACCTCAGGCAAAGGCATCATCCAGGGCAGCTTCACGGTCGATTCGGCGAAGCAGCTCTCCAACCTCATCAACTCCGGTGCGCTGCCGGTGTCGCTCGACGTCATCCAGTCCTCGCGTGTCGAGCCGACCCTCGGTCAGGACTCGGTGAAGCGCAGCCTCATCGCCGGGGCGGTCGGGCTGCTCCTGGTCGTGTTCTTCATGATCGTGTACTACCGGCTGCCCGGCGCGATCGCCGTGATCGCGCTCTTCTACTACACCGCGCTGACGTATGCGGTGTTCCGCCTCATCCCGGTGACGCTCACGCTCGCTGGGGTCGCCGGGTTCATCCTCTCGATCGGCATGGCGGTCGATGCCAACGTGCTGACGTTCGAGCGCCTCAAAGAAGAGCTGCGATCCGGAAAGTCCCTGCGCGTGGCCGTGGAGGAAGGCCGCAAGCGCGCCTTCCCGTCGATCTTCTATTCGAACCTGGCCACGGTCCTGACCGCGGTGATCCTCTTCGAGTTCGGGACCGGCACCGTGAAGGGGTTCGCGCTGACGCTCGGGATCGGCGTTGCCGTCTCGTTCTTCACGGCGGTGATCGTCACGCAGATGCTCCTGCATGGCGTGATCGAGTTCGCGTCGCTGCGCCGGCGGTCGCTCTACGGAGTCGAGGAGCGCACACCCGAGCCCGGCCGTGAGGGCCGCGAGCCGCGGCCCGCGCCGGCGGTCTAGCCCCGCGCGTGCCGCTCTGGGGTCAGAGCCCATCCGGATGGTCAGCCACCAGGTCATGACCGGTCAACCAGCGTCAGGCCGGAACGGCGGTCCTCAGGCCGCCGCGAAGCTCAAGGCGGCGGCTTCCGGGTCCTCGTGGCCCGCGCTGCCCTATGCGGAGTGGAAGGACACGCTGAACGCGATCCACATGTGGACGCAGATCGTCGGCAAGATCCGTCTCGCCCTGACGCCGCTCGTGAACCATTGGTGGAGCTCGAGCCTTCAGGTGACGCCCTGGGGGCTGACCACCGGGACGGTGCCGAGCGGCGTCGGCGCGTTTCAGATCGAACTGGACTTTGTCGGGCACGAGCTGACCATCGCGACGCAGCAGGGCGCGCGCGAGGCGATGCCCCTTCGGGCGATGTCGGTGGCACAGTTCTATCGCGACCTACTCCACGCGATGGGCGATCTCGGGATCACCGCTCCGCAGATCGTCCCGGTGCCGGTGGAGGTCGCGGTGGCGGTCCCCTTCCTCGAGGACGTGCAGGTCCGCCCCTACGATCGCGAGCACGCTCGCTCGTTCGCGCACGCGCTCCTCAAGACGCATCTGGTGTTCGAGCGGTTCCGGGCGGGGTTTCTTGGCAAGGCGAGTCCGGTGCAGTTCTTCTGGGGAGGGTTCGACCTCGCCTCGGCGCGTTTCAGTGGACGGCGCGGGCCTGCGTACGCCGGCGGTGTCCCGCCGCACGTCAATGCACACGTGATGCACGAGGCCTACTCCCACGAGCTCATTGCGGCGGGGTTCTGGCCGGGAAACGCGGACGTGTCGCGCGCGGAGTACTACTCGTACGCGATGCCGGCGCCAAAAGACTTGCCATCCGCGAAGGTCCGGCCCGCTGCGGGCGGATGGCTCGCCGACCGCGGCGAGTTCGTCCTGCCATACGAGGCGGTGCGAACGTCCGCGGATCCGGAGGCGACGCTTCTCGAGTTCCTCGAGAGCACCTATGCCGCAGCGGCGGACCTTGGTCATTGGGACCGCAACCTGCTTGAAGAGGGAGTCCGCTGCGACTGCGATCCGGTCCCGCCAGCGATGCGCCGTCCCGGAAAGTAGCCACGATGGCCGGCGCGCGCGGGCGGGGCCGGTGCCGGATTCGTTAGGCTTTCTGGATGCTCTTCCACATCGTCGAGCGCAAGTGGTGGTACTTCTTGCTTTCGGCGCTCCTCATCGTGCCCGGCGTCTTCTTCCTTGCGATCGGCGGCCTCAAGCCAGGCATCGAGTTCAAGGGCGGCACGCTGCTCGAGCTGACGTTCGTGACGCGCCCGACCGACGACGATCTCAAGGCGCTCTTCGCGTCGCTCGGCCACTCCGAGGCGACTCCGCAGGGCGTCGCCGGCGGAGTCGAAGTCCGTACGACGGAGATGCTTCCCGATGAGCTGGCGAAGACCGCGCAGGCGCTGCAGGACCGCTTCGGCCCGGACGCGAAGGTCGCCAGCTCTTCGGTGGTGAGCCCGTCGTTCTCGGTCGAGCTGATCCAGAACGCGATCAAGGCCATCGCGCTCGCGAGCCTCTTGATCGTCCTCCTGATCGCGTGGGCGTTCCGCAACTTCGGCTGGTCGGCGTTCCGCTACGGACTCGCGGCGATCGTGTCGCTCTTACACGACGCCGCGGTCGTTCTCGGGATCTTTGCGATCCTGGGGTACTTCCTCAACATCGAGGTGGACAGCCTCTTCGTGACCGCGGTGCTGACGATCATCGGCTTCTCGGTCCACGACACCATCGTCGTCTTCGACCGGATCCGCGAGAACCTCCGCCTCAACCCGGGCGAGCCGCTCAACCCGGTCATCAACTTCTCGATCATGCAGACGCTCGCGCGATCCGTGATCACCTCGCTCACCGTGGTCCTGACGCTTCTCGCGCTCTTCCTCTTCGGCGGCTACTCCGTCCGCAACTTCGCGCTCGCGCTACTCATCGGCATCATCTCCGGGACCTACTCGTCGATCTTCAACGCCAGCCAGATCATCTCGCTCTGGCAGGAGGTCGAGGACCGCCTGCGGCATCGCGCCCTGACGCCGGCGACGTAGGAGCGCGCGCGACCCGGCGCCGAATCGCACTCGCGCTCCTGTTGATCGCCGTTGCCCTCGCCTGGCGCCCGCTGCTCCGGCCGATCGGAGCCGGCATGATCCTGGTCGGGGACATCTACTCGAGCGCGCTGTGGGACCGCAACGTGGCCGCGTGGGTGACGCCGGTTCCACGAGTGACCGGTACCAGAGAGACGCTCGGTGGGATCGACATGCGCGTGACCTGGTGGAGGCCCGGATGGGGCGAACGCCATCCGGGGATCATGCTGGTCAACGGAGCGACGGCCCTCGGAAACGACGATCCCGAAACGGTGCGCCTTGCGGAAGCCCTTGCCCGCGCTGGATATCTCGTCATGCTCCCGGAGTTCCCCTTCATCCAGGAGGGCAGGCTCGAGCCGCGAGCACCCGAGATCATCGACGCGGCGTTCGGGCGCGCCCTCTCGCTGCCGGACACCGCTGGGATGCCGGTGAGCGCTTTCGGCTTCTCCGTCGGCGGCGGCATGCTCCTCGCGGCGGCCTCGCGGCCTGGCGCGCTCGAGCAGGCCGCCTACGTCGGAGTTCTGGGCGCCTACTTCGATCTCGACACGTACCTCGCCAGCGTCGTCACGGGAGCGCAGGTCCGCGATGGCCGGCAGCTGGCGTGGGACCCGGATCCGCTCGTCCGCTTGCGGCTTCCCATCGCGGCGGCGGAAGCGCTTAGCGACGACGCCGATCGTGCGCGGGTCGTCGAAGCCCTCCATGACGGCGGTGGGCGCCTGAACGGCGATCCGCCGAACGGTCTAGGGAGCGAGGCGGTATCTCTGTGGAACGCGCTCGCCGCTTCGCAGTACGACCTCGCCCTCGATCGGCTGCGGTCATTGCCGCCGACCCTTCGCGATGTCTTCAAGCGACTCTCGCCGAAGACGACGTGGTCGCAGATTCGGACGCCGGTGTTCTGGCTTCATGACCTTGCCGACCGTTTCGAGCCGGTCGCGGAAGCGGAGGTCGCGGCATCGACGCCGCATCCAGGAGGGACTCGCTTCCAGAGGACGCAGCTTCTTTCGCATGCGGCGGCGTTGGGTCCGGCGTCGCGCGAAAGAGGTGTCGATTTCTGGGCGAGCGAGCTTAGTGGACTCTTAGTTTTCGCTGCTGGAGCGCTCGCTGCCGGAGGCTGAGGCGGCGCAACGCGCGCGTAGACTTCCGTCCGTGGGACTCTCACGTTTGATCGCCGGCTCGGTCGGGACGGTGATCGTCGGCATCCTCGCGGGATTCGTTCTTGCCTCGGTCGTGGGCGTCGTCGCGCAGGATTTTGGGCTGTTCTCGAGCGGCGAGTCTCCGGTCGCCCGACAGTACATGCTCGGTCTGCTTGCGCAGAACCCGTCGGCGGTGACCAACATCCGCCCGACGCAAGACATCGCCCAGCGCGCGATCGAGCTCCAAGGCGCGCAGCAAGGCCGGAACACCAACATCCAGCCGCTCTCGATGACCTACCTCGGGGGCGCCTCGATGGGGTCCATCTCGGTCCACATCTACGCGGTCGGTCTCCGGAGCGGATCCGGCGTGGACCAGTTCTTTCCGCTGGCGCTGACCGTCAGCGGGGGCAAGGTCTTGCGCAGTGAGTAGCGCGGCGACGATCACGGCCCGCACGCCGACGATCAACGAAGCACGCGCAGTGGGCACGATCCTGCTGTTCGTGCTCGGCATGGCCGTCGGTGTGATCGTCCATTCGTTCGCCGACCAGGGTCCGCCGGAGAGCCCCTACCCGGCACTGCCGAAAGCCGACGAGCCGCAGGCCGCTCACGACGTCGTCGCCGCGGTCGCGAACGACGACGCGCAGGCGCTTTCGAAGCTGCTCTCCCAAGACCAGCTGAACGATCTCGACACCGCGCTCCAACCGATCATCGACGTGCGCAGCGCGAAGTTCGTCGGCGCGGTCGAAAGCGAGGGTCGGATGTTGTCGGGGTATGTGGTCCAAGGAAAGACGAGCGATGGCACCGACTTCATCGTTGGCTTCGTGCTCCGCGTCGCGAATGATCAGGTGGTAGGTGTGAATTGACAGCCCGAGGGATCGTCACGACGAGCGCTTACGTGCTCGAGCACAACAAGCGGCGCCTGCTGATCCTCCTCGGCATCGCGGCGCTCGTCCTCTTCTTCTACGGGATCCGCAACGTCTTCGAGGGCTTTGTGGCGTTCCTCGGCTCGATGCCGGCGCTCGTCATACAGCTCCTCTTCCTCCTCGTGGCCGGCATCGCGCAGTTCGCTGGCCTGATGTGGTTCCTCTCGCGTCCCCGGACCTACACAGTGACGCCCGACAGCCCACAGATCGGGCTCACGTTCGAGAACTACCGCGGTCAGCCCGACCTGCTGGAACACGCGAAGAGCACCGTCCGCATCCTGCGCGGGGTCCAGCGATTCGTGGAGCTCGGCGGCGAGGTGCCACGCGGGATGCTCCTCTCGGGAAAGCCCGGGACCGGCAAGACCTTCCTGGCGGGTGTGATCGCCGCCGAGGCGAACCTCCCGTTCATCTACGTCGACGCGTCGAGTCTTTCGTCGATGTGGTTCGGCGTGGATGCGCTCATCGTCATGTCGCTCTTCCGTCGCGCGCGGGGACTCGCGCGGAAGTACCGCATAGCGGGAACGCCCGGCGCTTGCATCCTGTTCATCGACGAGCTCGACTCCATCGGCATGTCGCGGAGCGGCGTTCAGGGCGCGGGGCAGCAGATGATGATGGGCGGGATGATGGGCATGGGCCGGTTCGGTCTGAACGCCATGCTGAACCAGATGGATTCGCACGGTCAGCACGTGGAAGACCGCTGGAAGCACAAGATGCTCCGCTGGCTCGGCGTCGTGCGCGGACCCGTGCCGCCCAAGCCGGTCGTCTTCGTCATCGGCGCGACGAACCGGCCGGACGTCCTCGACCCGGCGCTCGTCCGCCCCGGCCGGCTCGACCGCAGGCTCAACGTCTACGAGCCGGACGCACCAGGGCGTAAGGACATCATCGAGCACTACCTCGCTCAGAAGGCGCACGATCACGACATCGACGTGAAGATGATGGTCGCCGACTCGATCGGATGGACCCCGATCGAGATCAAGACGATCATCAACGAGGCGCTCATCATCGCCCACGATCAGGGCCGCGAGTCCCTCAACTACCGCGACTGGCTGCACGCGCGAGACACTCGGCAGCTCGGACTGAAGCAGCCGATCTCGAGCATGTCCGACAAGGACAAGCACACGATCGCGTACCACGAGGCCGGTCACGCGGTCGCGGCTCGGTACCTCAACCTCGAGGACCGCATCCAGAAGGCCTCGATCATCCGCATGGGCGACGCCCTCGGCGTGGTCCAGTGGTCTCCGAAGGAGGAGCGCTACCAGCTCCACCAGCAGGAGATGGAGCAGCGGATCATGGTCTCGCTCGGCTCGCGCGCGGTCGAGGAGCTGTACCTCGGCACGAAGACCGCGAACGCCTCACACGATCTCCAGAGCGCGACCGGCGCGGCGATGGCCTACGTCGGGAACTTCGGCATGGGCCCGACGCTGCTCGCGGTACCTCCGAGCCCGATGGGTGGGACGTCGCCGCAGGTCTTGAGGCTGGCCGATCACCTACTGGACACCCTCTATCAGGACACGAAGCGCCTGATGCGCGAGAAGGAGTACGCGGTCCACGCGGTGGCCAATGCGCTCCTCGCAAAGGGTGAGCTGATCGGGCCCGAGCTCGAAGAGATCTTCACCTATGCGGACGAGGCCAACCCCGAGCACGCGAAGCCCTTCGAGCGAAAGCCGGTCGAGCTGCCCAAGCTCTTCGAGGAAGAGAACGGGAGCAAGAACGGCGCGCTGGCGAAGGCCGCCGCGGCCGAGCTGATCTAGCTAGCCGTAGGCCCTCGCCAGCTGGGCGAGGGTGACGAAACGGACCGGGCCGATGTCGCGGTCGTACCGCAGCGGCGCGAACGCGGCGAAGAGCGATTCGATCGCGGCGCGCTCGGTCGCGACGATCGTTCCCGGGTGGCTCACGATCGTGATCGCGCGGGCTGCGCTCGCCGCCTCGCCGACGGGCGCGAGGAACGACAGGTCGGCGCGCACCATCGGGCGGATCGTGTTGACGTCGTAGGCATACGTGTTCCCGCCGATCGTCGGCGCCTCGAGCAGCGAGAGCGAGCCGGCCGCGTTCGCATCGTCTGCGGATGGGTGGTACGGCTGAGCGTCCATGGAGAGCGTCCATGGATAGGGAAGCCGTCCAAAGGCGCCGGCCGGCACAGCGCTGCAGTCCGCGGTGAAACCCGCGGCCGCGAGGGCCCGCAGGTTCGACGCGTTCGCGAACTCGCCGCCGGCGCGGAAGCTCGTGGGACGCGGCAGCCCGTGCTCGGCCATGAGCTTCAGTGAGTAATCGAGAAGCGTCTTCGTCTCGGTCTCGCTGAACGCGGTGAGCGGGACGTCGTAGCCATCACTTCGGCCAGCCCAGCTCGGCGCCGTTCGCGGCACGAGGCCGGCGGCACGGACAAAGTCCGTCCACATGTGGAGATGCAGCGCGACCTCGCCCAAGCCCTGGCCGACCATGCTGGTCATCCACTGCTGCATGACCTGCGCGCGCTCGGGCGTGACCTGCGTCGTCGTCCACACGCGCGGATTCCACATGAGCGTCATGGGCACCTTGAGCGAGTCCGCGATCGCGGCGGCGTTCGCCATCTCGGGATCTCCCGCCGCGTCGCCCTCGAAGTCGAGGGTCCAGACCACGTACTCGGGTGCCGAGAGGATGAAATCGCGCGCGGCGAGAGACGCGTCGGTGCCGTCGTGAAGCCGCACCACGATCTCGATGGTCTGCGGACCGGCACGCACGCCGTCGAGCGGCATCTCGGCCTGCCACGAGGCGGGAAGCCCGGGCGTGCGGGTCAGCGCGACGACGCGGCCGTTCCCGCGCAGCCGCGCGCGAGGCGTACCGACCGACGGGTCGATGTCCGGGAACGTCACCGCAACGTGAACGTCCTCGTGGAAGAGCGGATCGGGCAGGAGGTACCACTGCCGTATCGGACCGAAGATCGCGTGCGGGGCGGTGGCGAGGCCGCTCGGGCCGGCCGGGGTGATGCTCGGTGCCGCCGGCAGGGACGAGCCGGTCGGAGCGTTCGCGACCGCCGAGGGCGCGCATGACCAGAGGATCAGCGCGAACGTGAACAGACGTGCGAGATACTTGAGCTTCACATGGCCCTCGCACCGCAGCGTCTTTGGATCATGCCCACGAAGGCCACCGATGCGCCCGATGGTATCGCCGCGCTCGTGGCCCAGGTCCTCGCGTGCCGTGGCATCGCGGTGTCGGAAATGGCCGCGTTCCTCGCCGCCAGGCCGGCGGATGCGGGACCGCCGATGCGCGATCTCGACAGGGCGGTCGAGCGTCTACGTCGTGCGCTCGCGACTGGCGAGCGCATCGTCGTCTACGGGGACTATGACGTCGATGGCATCGCCGGGTCCGCCATCCTCGTCCGGGTCTTCCGCGAGCTCGGCGCGACAGTCGCCGCGTACATCCCGAACCGCTACGAGGAGGGTTACGGCATCAACGCCGCGGCCCTGCGGCACCTGGCGACGGATGGCGCGAAGGTGGTCGTCTCGGTCGACTGCGGGGTGACCGCGGTCAACGAGGCGCTCCTCGCACGCGATCTGGGGATCGATCTCATCGTGACGGACCACCACCATCCCCCGTCACATCTTCCCGACTCGTTCGCCCTCGTGAACCCGCGACGGCCTGGGGATCTCTCGATCGAGAAGGACCTCGCCGGCGCGGGCGTCGCGCTGAGACTCGCCGAGACGCTGCTCGGTCCGGATCGCTACGCGGCACGGCGGGGCGAACTGCTCCAGCTCGCGGCGCTCGCGACGGTGGCCGACGTCGTTCCGCTGCGCGACGCGAATCGCGTGCTGACTCGGGCGGGGCTCGAAGCGCTGAACCGCGCCCCACTCGTTGGCGTTCGCGCACTCGTTGATCGGAGCGGGCTGAAGCTCGGACGGATCGGTTCGACCGAGATCGGGTTCGTCCTCGGTCCGCGTCTCAACGCCGCCGGTCGCATCGACGATGCCGAGGACGCGCTCCGTTTGTTGCTCACGGAAGATCCCGCCGAGGCGAAGGAGCTCGCGGAGCGGCTGGAGCAGCGCAACACCGAGCGGCAAGAGCTGACCCGGCTCGTCGTGGCTGGTGCGCGTGAGCGCGCCGAGGAGCGACCTGATGCGTGGGCGACGGTGGTCGCCGATGCCGCCTGGCCCGCGGGCGTCGTCGGCCTGGGCGCGTCGCGGCTCGTGGAGGATTACGGGCGGCCGGCGGCGGTGATCGCTATCGAAGGTCTCGAGGGGAAGGGCTCGTGCCGGTCGATCGCCGGTGTGCACATCGCGGAAGCCCTCGACGATTGCGACGACATCCTGATCAAGCACGGCGGACACGCGATGGCGGCGGGCTTCTCGGTCGCGGTGGATCGGATCCCCGAACTCGCCGAGAGACTGGATGTCCTCGTGCGCGAGCGCCTTGGCGGAGTCCGGCCGGTCCCGACGATCCGCGTCGATGCCGAGATCGCGCCCGAGGCGCTGACCGCGCGACTGGCGCTCGAGCTCGCCGATCTCGAGCCGTGCGGTGCGGGGAACCCTCGGCCGCGGCTTCTCGTGAGGGACGTGCGCGTGTTCGACATTCGCCAGGTCGGGGCCGATAGCGATCACCTGCGCTGCAAGGTGACGGTCGGTCGGTTCACCTTCGATGCGATGGCCTTCCGCCGCGGCGATCATGCTGACGCCATGACCGACGCTGGGCGCGTCGACGCGGTCGTCACGATCGGGACGGGTCTCCGTGGGTTCGTCGAGCTGCAGCTCGAGGACTTCGGCCCCGTCGGGACGGCACGCGAGATGACAGCGATTGGGGGGCTCCGCCCCCCAGCCCCCGTCCTGCGCCCGTCCGCCCCTGAAGTGGTCGCCTGATGGCCCAGCGCGCTTCGGCGATCACCTCGCGCATCGTCGGGATCACCGATCGGTTGCGGCCCCAGCGGCACGGTCAGCTCGACGCTGACGCGCTCGTCCGCGAGGTCCTCCGTCATTACCCCGAAGGCGACGGCGAGCTTGTTCGCCGCGCGTTCGTCTACGCGAGCGAAGCGCACCTGGGGCAGAAGCGCATCTCCGGCGAGCCGTACATCTCGCATCCCGCGGCTGTCGGCATGCTCGTCGCCGAGCTCGGCATGGATCCCGCGACCGTCGCAGCGGCCCTGCTGCACGACGTCCCCGAGGACACGGCGAAGAAGGTCGAAGACATCGAACGTGATTTCGGCGAGGAGATCGGCCGCCTCGTCGACGGCGTCACCAAGCTCTCACGTCTTTCCGGCCAGTCACGCGACCAGCATCAGGCCGAGAACATCCGCAAGATGCTGCTCGCGATGGCCGACGACCTGCGGGTCGTGATCATCAAGCTCTGCGACCGCCTCCACAACATGCGCACGCTCGCGCCGCTTCCGCCCGAGAAGCAGAAGCGCATCGCGAGACAGACGATGGACATCTACGCGCCCCTCGCGCACCGGCTCGGGATCTGGCAGATCAAGTGGGAGCTCGAGGACCTCGCGTTCAAATACCTGGAGCCCGAGCAGTACCGGGACATCGCCGAGCAGCTCGCCGCCCGGCGTCAGGTCCGGGAGCGCTACATCAACGAGACGATGAAGACGCTCGCCCAGGAGCTGGAGAAGGCGGGCGTCCGCGCGGAGCTCTCGGGCCGAGCCAAGCATCTCTGGTCGATCGCGCAGAAGATGCAGCGCAAGAGTGTCGGCTTCGACGAGGTCTACGACGTCCTCGCCATCCGCGTGATCGTCGCTGACCTGCCGTCGTGCTACGCCGCGCTCGGCGTCGTGCACACACTGTGGCCGCCGATCCCTGGACAGTTCGATGACTACATCGCGGTGCCGAAGGCGAACATGTACCGGTCGCTGCACACCGCGGTGATGGGCCCGGGCGGACAGCCGGTCGAGATCCAGGTGCGCACGCAGGAGATGCACGGCCTCGCCGAATACGGCATCGCCGCGCACTGGCGTTACAAGGAAGGCGGCAAGTCCGACCGTGATTACGAGTCGAAGCTGGCCTGGGTGCGACAGCTCCTCGAGTGGCAGCACGATGTCGCCGACGCGCAGGAGTTCGTCGAGTCACTCAAGCTCGACGTCTTCCAGGACGAGGTCTTCGTCTTCACGCCGAAGGGCGAGGTGAAGGCGCTTCCGGCCGGCGCGACGCCCATCGACTTCGCGTACCGCATCCACACCGACGTCGGGCACCGCACCATCGGCGCGAAGGTGAACGGGCGCATCGTGCCGCTCGACCACCGTCTATCGTCCGGCGACATCGTCGAGATCGTGACGAGCAAGGCCGCGCGCGGTCCGTCGCGCGACTGGCTCGGCATGGTCCGAACGCCCGGCGCGCGCGAGAAGATCCGGCAATGGTTCAAGCGCGCGGAACGTGACGAGAACATCACCCACGGCAAGGACCTGCTCGACAAGGAGCTGCGCCGCATCTCGCAGCGGAGCCTCGGCGACATATCCGACGAGGACCTCCAGCGCGTCACGGAGAGCCTGAACCTGCACGACGTCGACACGCTCTTCGCGTCACTCGGTTACGGAGCGATCACCGCCGCGCAGGTCGTGACGAGGCTCGGGATCACCGACGACACCGAGCTCGCAATCCCCGAAGTGGCGCCGCCGCAGCCGCCGCCGACCTCACGCGGCGGCGTGAACGTCAAGGGTGTCGGCGACCTGCTCGTGCGTTTTGGCGTCTGCTGCAATCCGGTTCCTGGCGACAAGATCCTCGGGTACGTGACGCGGGGCCGCGGAGTGACCGTCCACCGCGCCGACTGCCCGAACGTGAGAGGGACGGCCGACAAGGAGCGCTTCGTCGACGTCGCCTGGGAGCAGACCCAGGCGCGCACCTATCCCGTGGCGATCCGCATCGAGGGCTGGGACCGTGACGGGTTCCTGCGCGACGTCGCCGGGGTGATCAGCGAGAACCAGGTGAACCTGCTCGCCCTCTCGGCGCAGGCGAACCCAGACAAGACGGCGACCGTGAACGCGACGCTTCAGGTCACGAGCGTCGAGCAGCTCTCGCGCGTCCTCGCGAAGCTCGAGGGCGTCCGCGACGTGTTCAGCGTCCATCGCGACGGCCGGTAGCCCAGCCCACAGCCCTCAGCCTGGCTCGGGAAGTTATGAGAACATACGTTCGGTTTGGTTATGTCGACCTTGGCGAACGAGTGTTGACAACTGTCAACGGCCGGAGGATGCTTTGCCGAGCGGAAGTCGCCACCCGAAGAAGGAGGTGCAGGATGCGCTCGAGGCGATCCTCTCGGATCCGTGGTGGCGGCTCGAGCCAGGCGGTCATTGGGGCTTTCTGTTGTGCGCTCATCACGAGCGTGGCGGATGTCGAATCGCAGTCCATGCAACGCCGCAGAACGCCGGCTCTCATGCTGCGCGACTTGTCCGTGAGTCGTTGAAGTGCCCACACCGATCAAAGGAGGACGAGTCGGAATGAGCGAATTTAGCTTCACGCTTGTGCTCGACGCTGGCGAGTTGAGTCGTAATCAGATCAACGGGCTCTACGGGTCCGTTCCGGATTCGACGGCCAGCGAACGCAACGGAAAGACATATGTGGGCATGGACCGGGAAGCGCCTGACTTTGGCATGGCCGTCGTCTCCGCGATCGAGGACGTGGAGCGTGCGCTTCCCGACGTCACCGTTGTTGCCGTGGAACCGGAAGATCTCGTGAGCCAATCAGACATCGCCAACCGCACTAGCCGATCTCGAGAGAGCATCAGCCAGCTCGTGAACGGTGAGCGCGGACCGGGCCATTTCCCGCAACCGAGTCATCACGTGGCCGGTCGGGCGCTGTGGAGATGGCCGACGGTCGAACGGTGGTTCGACGCGTACGAAGGTCGAACGACACCGAAGCATCACGACGCGTTTCTTGATGCCGTGAATGCCTTGCTTACTCTGCGCAGGTCACGCCAAAAGTTAGGACTCGCGGAGCTGGAAGCCCTCCGTCACCTGACGAACGACGATGCCGTAGTCGCTGTTTAGACTCGGGCGGTGGTAACCGCTCCTCAGGCTGTGCGGGTCGAGGCCGCGTGGAAGCGCCGCTATCGCGCGCCACGTATCGGCTTCCCGACGTGGTCGCGCGACGATCCCGAGCACCTCGTCTATCTTTCGAACGCGAGCGGGCGGTTCGAGGTGTACGCCTGGGACCGCCGCACCGGCACGCACCGGCAGGTCACCGATCGACCCGAAGGCACCGGCTATCGCGTGCCCAGCCGGCTCGACCCCTCGGGCAAGTCGGTGTGGTGGTTCGACGATGAGAAGGGCAACGAGCTCGGGCGTTGGGTGCGGGAGCCTTTCGCCGGCGGCGCGCGCGAGACGATCGCGCCCGAGCTTGCGCCCGCGTACAGCGCCTGGCTGGCGACCGGGAGCGACTTCGCGGTCCTGGGTCGCTCGCGGAGCGACGAGGGCACCACGGTCTACGTTCTGCGCGCGGGCGATGCACCGAAGCTGATCTACCAGCACGCGCAGGCAGCGACGGTCGCAGACCTTTCGCGCGACGAGACGCTCATCGCGATCGCGCATTCCGAGCACGGCGACAGTCGAAATCGCGCGGTCCGGGTGGTGGATCGCACGGGAACGAAGGTGGCCGAGCTGTGGGATGGACCGAGCAAGGGACTCCAGCCAGTCCGCTGGTCGCCGATCCAGCAGGATCAGCGGCTCCTCATCCTTCACGACCGGCGCGGTCGGCGCCAGCCCCTGATCTTCGACGCGGCGAGCAGCCGTGTCGACGACGTCGAGCTCGATCTGCCGGGCGAGACCTACGCCGAGTGGTATCCCGATGGAAAGGCGCTGCTCATCGGACACGAGCACCGCGGCCGCGGCGAGCTGTACCGGTGCGATCTCGCCTCGCGCGCGCTCGAGCGGCTCGAAACCGCGCCCGGCACGATTGCGACCGCGCGTGTCCGTCCCGACGGCGATGTTTGGTACCAGTGGACGGACGCCGCGACGCCGGCGGAGATCCGGTCAGTGCGCGAAGGGATCGTCCTTCGCGCGACGGGCGATCCCGCGCCAGCCGGCGTCCGCTACGGGGACGACGAGCTCGATGGCATCCACTATTTCATCGCGCGTCCCTCCGGCCAGCGGCCGCATCCGACGATCTTCGCGGTGCACGGCGGTCCCGAGGCCCACGACCAGGACGCCTTCACCGCGGGCGTCCAGGCCTGGGTCGATCACGGCTTCGCGGTCGTGCTGGTCAACTACCGCGGTTCATCCGGGTACGGCAAGGCCTGGCGAGACGCGATCGTTGGTCGCCCTGGTCTGACCGAGCTCGAGGATCTTGCGAAGGTGCATGACCGCCTGACCGCCCAAGGCATCGTCGATCCGGCGCGCACCATCCTCTCCGGTGGATCGTGGGGCGGCTACCTCACCCTGCTCGGCCTCGGAGTTCAGCCCGAACGGTGGTCGCTCGGGATCGGGATCGTCCCGATCGGCGATTACATCGCGGCCTTCGAGGACGAGATGGAGCCGCTCAAGCGTTACGACGCCGCGCTCTTCGGCGGGACTCCCACGGAGGTACCCGCGAGCTATCACCGCTCTAACCCGCTCACCTACGTCGAGCGCGTCCGCGTTCCGATGCTGCTGCTCGTCGGGCAGAACGATCCGCGCTGTCCATCACGGAGTGTGGACATCTATGCGGAACGACTGCGCGCGCTCGGAAAGCCATACGAGGAGTATCGGTACGACGCCGGACACGGCTCACTCGTCATCGACGAGCAGCTCAAGCAAGTGACGGCGGAGATCGCGTTCGCCGCGAGGCATCTCGGCACACAGATCCCGATCGCTTGACGCGGCGAGGCGGCCCGACGTGGGCCGCCTCGCGAAAGCACGCAGTGGTGCGGTGAGCTAGTCCTGATCGTTCTTGTCGTTGTCGGGGTCGCCCTTGTGTCCCTTTTTGTCTTTGTGGTCTCCGTTGCCGTTGCCCTTGTCCTCGCCGTTGTCGTTGTTCGCCTCGTGGTTACCCACGAGCGTGCCGTTGACATCGATGTTGTCGAGTACGGCGAGACCGAAGTTGTCCGGAGCGGTGTCCTGACCCTCGTCGAAGACGATCGTGATGCTCTTGACCGTGTCGGTCGCGAGGATCGGCGGGAACGCAGTCGTCGGGTTCCAACGTAGACGGATCCAACCGACGCCGGTCGCGGTCTGAGTCGGCGCGGGCGAAGCGCAACCCACGAAGTGGTCGACGTGGTCCGTCGTGATCACGTCGAAACGAGGGGCTCCTGCGCCGCAGTGCGAACCGCTTGCATCACTGAAGGTCCGCGGCTTGCGGAGGTCGTATCCGAGCTCGGTGAGATGCATCCCCTTGACACCCTTGAGCTCTGCCGTAGCAGAGGCGAAGTTGTTCGTAGGGCCGGTCTTGACGAGAAGCAAACCCTGGTTGTGCCTGTCGCTCGTGTCACCAGTCGGGCATCCCGCGTCCGAGTAGGGCGCCGTGCCGGCGACCCCGGTGAAGTCGGCGTTCGGCACCGCGATGTGCGCGCTGGTGGGACAGCCAATGCCGTCGAGCCAGTCCGCCTGAACGAGGAAGGTCTTGCCGGGATCGAACTCTTTCGGTTTGACCTCGACTTTCCCGTCGGCGAACGCGACGCCCGTGCTGAGCACCGCGATCGCAAGGGTTGCCATGAGCGTGCGGAGCTTCACGTGTCCTCCCTTTGCCACGCGAACCGAGCCGTGCGGCGCGATTCGCGAGATGGCTTGTGCCACTTCGCCTAACGCGCCGACTAGCCAAGTGGCAGGTAGGCCGTTCACCATTCGAACGACCGCCAGCAGTACCAGTCGGACGAGTGGTACTAGCGGCCTCTTGACGACGGGACGACCGCGATCGGCGGCGGAGTTCGAAGGACCGCGAGGCGGCCTCATCGAGGCCGCCTCACGTCACGCGTTAGTTCGCGTCTGTCGGACCGCGTCCGACCAGCGTTCCGTTCACGTCGATGTTGTCGAGGATGGCCTCGCCGAAATTGGTCGGTGCGACGTCCTGACCCTCATCGAAGACGATCTCGATGCTCCTCACTTCTCTGGTGGCGGCGGTCAGGGTCGAGGAGCGGCATCCCGGATCGCGGCGAAAGGAGGGCCTGCAAGGTGAGCCGGCACGACAGTCCTGCCGCGCCGGCTCCCTGGAGCTTGAAGGCGGACCTGCCGCCCGACTAGCTAGTGGTTCTCGCCCTGGTCGTTGTCGTCCCCGTTGTCGCCGCCGTTTTCGCCGCGGCCTCCGCCATTGTTCGCGGGGTTTTCGCCGCGACCGACGAGCGTGCCGTTCACGTCGATGTTGTCGAGGACCGCGAGCCCGAAGTTGTCGGGTCCGGTGTCCTGACCTTCGTCGAAGACGATCGAGATGCTCCGCACGGTCAGTCCGGAGATGTTCACGAGTCCGCCGCTTGTGTTGAACGCGTTGAGGACGCCGGGACCCCAACGCAGGCGCATCCAGCCGACACCTGCGTTCGTGACCACCGCAGGCGGCGAGTTGCAGCCGATGAAGTACGTCGTGCCGTCCTGTGTCGTCACGTTGAACCGGGGAGCACCCGCGCCGCAGTGAGATCCGCGAGGATCGTTCGGAGTCACGCCTGGCTTGCGAAGGTCGTACCCGAGCTCGGTGAGGACGGTGCCGTTCACGCCATCGAGCACCGCGAACGCGGAAGCGTTGTTCGCGGTGGGTCCCGTCTTGGCCAGCAACATTCCCTGGTTCTGGCGATCGGTCGCATCACCGGTCGGGCAGCCAGAGTCGGTGTACGTTCCCACCGAAGTGTGGGCGTTCGTCGGACAACCGATCCCGCTGAGCCACTCCGCTTGCACGAGGAACGTGTTGGACGGATCGAATTCGCCGGTCCGGACGGTGAAGCGGACCGCGGCATATGCCGCCGAGACGGTCAGCAGGAAGACAGCCGCTGAGGCAAGAAGTGTTCGACGCTTCATGAGACCTCCCACTCACGCTGAAGTTCGCGAACGTGCTCGGCGATCCCACCCCCTTTCGTGCCGAGGACCGGTGTGATACGGCGCGTCGCGGCACCCGTCAAATGCATCTGACCCTAAACTTGCCCACTCCTTTCGAGCCGTCTAGCGCCCGTCTTCTCGTCCGATCGCCGGGCGACGGTCCGGGTCATTGGGCGGGGGCGGCAGGCGCGTTCGCAGACGGCGACGAGCTTTTCCTCGTCTACCGATTGCGATGGCCGCGGCCGAAGCGGGGCGGGATCGTCCGCGTCGCCCGCGGAAATGAGGAAAAGGTCACCACGATCTGGGAGGCGGCGCGAGAGGACTTCGCGAGCCCATCGATCGAGCGGTGCGCGATCCTCCGTGACGACCGACGCTGGCGGCTCTACGTGAGCTACGTCGATGGGCTCGACGGTCGCTGGCGCATCGACGTCATCGAAGCTGCGTCACCTGACGCATTCGACCCGCGTTCGCGACGGCCGGCACTCGATTGCGACATGGCGAACGCGATCGCGGTGAAGGATCCGTGGCTGCGCCGAGTCGAAGGCCGCTGGCTGATGTTCGTCTCGTACGGCGAGCGCCGCGGCGACGACCGGCGCCTGCACGGCAGTGGCGATGCGCTTTCGACGGGCGCCGTAAAGTCCGAGACGGGCGTCGCCTCGAGCGCCGATGGCCTTCGCTGGAGGTGGGAGGGAAAGGTGCTCGCGGCGTCGCGCGCGGGATGGGATCGCTTCGCCAGCCGTCTGACGACCGCGATCCGTGACGGCGATGGTTGGCTCGGCCTCTACGACGGCAGCGCGACGGTCGAGGAAAACTACGAGGAGCGCTGCGGTCTCGCGCGCAGCGCGGACCTACGGACCTGGGAAAAGGTCGGCGATGGTCCCGCAGTCGGAAGCGCCGGCGGACCGGGGACGGTGCGCTACGTCGAAAGCGTCGCGGTCGGGGAGAAGCTGCTCTTCTTGTTCGAACGCACGCGCGCGGACGGCGCGCACGATCTGTGCGTCAGCGTGGTCAGCGGATCGGTCCGCGGCACGTCTGGTTGATGCAGAAGATCTGCACCATGAGCACGATCACGCCGATATAAAGGACGTAAAGGATCCACGGCGCGGCGAGGGCGAGCGTGATCCACACCAGCCAATGCGTGGGCCGGCGCGCATGCCGGTCGGCGCGGAGCTGCATCGCCGCAACCACGACGGCGGCGATGTCGGCCAGCGTCAACGCGAGCGCGACCGGAAGGATCGCGATGAGGTGCCCGTAGCCGCCGAAGAGGAACGCGCCGACCTGCGGGATAGCGGTGATGCCCGCCGCGACCATGAGCTCGAGCGGTGGCGCCTGCGTCTCGGTCGGCCGAGCCGCCGCGACAGTTGTCGGTTCCTCGGTCATCTCGCGTGATGTTGGGACGTCGAACCCGCCGGGACGCGTCCTAGTGGTTACAACTAGTGCGGTCTAGCGCATGGCCTCCAGAAGGGGCG
>Ga0209056_10001139_pt1 | contig 29320 bp, 30 predicted proteins | sample GraSoiAngelo_114_FD_185876 | JGI IMG/M metagenome (GOLD analysis project Ga0209056, IMG submission 185876) | Grasslands soil microbial communities from the Angelo Coastal Reserve, California, USA - 14_0903_13_40cm (SPAdes) (version 2) | ecosystem: Environmental > Terrestrial > Soil > Grasslands... | reverse complement strand
TCTTTGATGCGGGCGCCGGCGGCATCCCGGCAAGGGTCGAACCGAAGCGGGCCGCGTTCCTCCAGATAAAAATCGAAGAGAGAGAGAGCAGCAGCGCCGCCCCGATTAAGAGCGCTTTTTCATAATGAGCGCGGACCCAGTTCATGTTTAGAACGCAAATCGCACAATCTCGATCCTCGCGGTGATTTCGACGTGTTCGTTGCCAACAATGAATTTTATCGCGCTTGTCGGCGGCGGCGTGGTTCCGGCGGTCGCGGCCGTCTGTTCCCGAGCCGGCCCCTTCAATTGCTGGTTGCGAACGTAGAGCGTCCGAACAATGAAAAATTGCCGCTCTGCGCTCGCGATTTGGTTCGAAACTTTGCGCATCGCTGATGGCGAAGCCGTGAATGTAAGATCGACAATCGCGCGTTCGACGACTGGCGGTGCGGCATTGGCCGGGGCGGAAGGTTTTTTCGGCGGCGGCGTTGGCGCCGCTGTTGCCTCGGCTGGAGGCGTCGTTCGTTTCACGGCCGCGATTGCATCCACGCGTGCGTCGATCAAAATGCCGAAGAGCAATTCAACTTGCGCCAGTTCCTGCCCGAGCAATGGCGCGGCGGCCGTCGTTGGCAACGTGGTTCTGAATTCGTCGAAGCCGAGATGAAAATTTTCCGGAAGCTTCACCCGGTTAGCCCGCGCTTTTTCGGTGGTGTTGACAATTGCCCGACGCAAGCGCGATTGAAATTCATTCGGTGCAATCGGCTCAACCGGCAGAACCTGCGCTCTTAGCTCCGCTTTTAACTTGGTAAGGGTCGCGCTGTAATCATCGAGCGCGGTTCGCGTTTTCCGGAAATTTCCCTCGTTCGGGAAAGGATTGAGATGCTCGAGACGATTGCGCTCGGTCGCGGCTTCATTGAACTGGGCGGACGCTTCGGTAAAGCCGCTTCTGGCACCGAAGAGGAACCAAAGCGCGAGCAGCGCGGTGACCGCGAACGCGATCAGGAAATTCCCAAGCCAGCGATTTTCGCGATACCAGTTCATGGCAGCTTCACCGGCTTTTTAAGGTCCAGCCGCAATTCGTAGGGAAACGCCCACTCGGTGTCGTTCGGGATCGTTGATTTGATCACGCGCGCCTGATTCTTTGGATCGACATTGAAAAACGGTGAACGGGCGAGGTTCCGAAAGTAATCGACCACGACTTCCTGCTGCTTCGGATTGAACAAATAGAGTCCGCGCAGGAGAAGACCGTCAATCGCTGCGCTTCCCGCTTGCGCCTTCGTTGTCGATCTTGCAACGACAGATGGCGGCACGATTTCGGCCGCGCGTTTCTCGTCAACACCCACCGGCTTTCCGCCCGACATTGGCACAAGCTCGGTGATCCAAATATCTTCCTTGGGCAGACGCGCGTTCAGGTCTTCCAGAATTTCTGTCCAAAAAAACCGATCGTTAATGGCGACGGCAAGCGGCGCGGCCACGGTGTCGAGCGATCCCGCTTGTTTGCGCAACTTGTCAATCTTCGCTTCCGCCGCCTGCATCGGCACATTGATGTTTGTAATCTTTGCGGCGCCGAACCGAGCCACCTGGGCGGCGCGGGCGTAGTAGAATCCCCAGCCCAGTAACGCAAGGATAACGCCGGCGGCGGCCATCACGAAAAACGGGCGCCGCTTTTCCAGTTCCTGCCGGCGCACGACAACGGCCGGGGGCAAATTCAGCTCCATCGGGCAGGCGCTCGCTGAACGAAGCGCCAATCCGACTAGCTCGCCGAGCAAATGCGCCGAGCGCGTCAATTCGTTGACGGGCGCCGCGTGCGCCACTGCAACATTGCGGAGAGGATTAAAAAATTCGATTGGTACGTGCAGTTTCTCGCGGAAAAATTCGCGCATGTAGGGAGTGCTTGCGCTTCCGCCACAAAGAAAAACACGCTCCGGCGCGTTGCCCTGTTGCTGCGCGCGATAATGGCTGATGGACCGCATCACCTCTGCATGAAGTCGCGTCATAGTGCTGCGCATGAGTTTGGAAACGCGCGCGATCTCGGGGTCCGCCGGCTCCGCATAGGCGCCACCAAGACTGACAAAGCCGTCACGCTTCTTGCGAAGTTCTGCCGCCGCAACCGACTCATTGAATTCTTTCGCAATGGCTACCGTGATTGAATTCCCTCCGACCGGAACGCTGCGCGAGAAAATTTTCTGTGGCTCGATGAAAACCAGATTGGTAGTGCGCGCCCCGATATCGACGAGCAGCGTGCAACCCGGGAGGTCCGCGTAGTTATAACGAAAAGCGTTGTAAAGGGCCATGCTGGCAACACCGACAATCTTCGTGCGCAGCCCTGTTTCTTCGACCGCGGCGTTGATCTCATCTAGCAGATCCGCCTTGATCGCGACCAGCACGACCTGGACTTGCTCGTCACCGCCTCCGCCGATCAGCTGATAGTCCCAAACGACTTCGTCGATCGGGAACGGCACATTTTGTTGCGCCTCAAAGGCGATGATCCGTTCGATTTTTTCCTCTTCTACCGCAGGCAGTTTCACAAAACGGGCGAACACTGATTGGGCGGGCACCGCGTAATTGACCGCTTCGTGCCGGATTTGAAGTTCGGCCATCATTTCGCGCAACGTCGCGGAAATTTGGGTGTGCCGAATCCCCTCGCCCGCCGGATCGATCAAAACTTCGCGCAACCGGTAGTTTTGCAGAACGAGGCCGCCCTCCGCTTTTGCCTGAAATTCCGCGAGCCCGATCGTCTGCGACCCGAGATTGAGGCTGATGATGCGCGCCGGCTTGGCCATGAACTAAAAATTCCAAATCCCAAAATCCAAATTCCAAATAAATCTCAAGCTCCAACTTTCAAAGCCGATCTTGGTGATTTGAAACTCCCGTCCTGCCGGCGCGCGCACCTGCGCTTGCGTCACCAGCGGCATAATTGATGAAAGATACAACAACAGCCGAAAGGTTGCTTTCATCTCAGATGTCGATCTTGCAGTAAAGTGCAATCCTACCGCGAGCCGAAAAAATCCACAGATAACCGATTGAATTCGAGCCAAAACCGGAAGGATTTCTGATATCCTATTCCGGTCGGAGCTGTCATGACTGGTTCGACTAATGTATTAATAAGAGCGCGCTTTAAGCTAATTGTTTTCTTCCTGCTGGCCGGGCTGCTGGTTGCCGCTCTGTGGCCTGCGTTTCAATCACCTGGTCAGCCTGAGGACGAGGGTATTGCTCTCGTTTATCCCGCAAGGCCACGACACTTCTCGCTACGACAGATCAGTTTGCATTTTTCTTGGACGACGGCCGCGCCGCAGACCGGGCACACGATCCGCTTTTCGTAGCTTCGCGAGACAGACTCGAGCGAAGGTTGGCCGCGGTTGTCGGAAGCGCTAATTCGTTCCGGCTTCAAGGACGCCAGTGCGGAATCCGACCGTTAAATTCCTGATACGATGCGCCGACGTTGATTTGCATGTGCTCGTTGCCGACGCCGCCAGTGATGTAACTGCCAAACTCGTCGCCGCCGAATTTACCGCTGGAGTGCCCGTAATAGAAACCGATCTCGCCCCCGGTCCAAACCAGCGACGCTCTTTCTGCGGCCAGCGCCTCAGGCGACGAATAATCTTTCCCATCTTTCGGATCTTTCACTGGCCCCGAGCCTGAGTTTCCTTTTTTCCGCGGCTGAGCGCTAGCCAATGCCATCGAAAAATTCGCGACCGGCGCCGTTCCCATTCGACCGAGTGCGGTCGAGCCGGGTAAACGCCCGTCCAACAATTCCGTCATCGGCAGTTCGCGAACCAAAGCTGAACTATCGACGCTGGTGAAGATATCCGGCCGATAGAACACGAATGTAGAATTCGAATCGAAGGGTTGCTGCGCCGCCAGCGGAAAGCAAAGCGCGACAAAGGCGGCCACCGCAGGAGCGCATTTGAACATGGCAGAATTGAGAGCCGAAAACCTACAAACGCCAGCAGAATTTTGCATCTTAACCATTCAACATCTAAACGCCTCAACGGTTGCGCTATTCTCTCATTTTCCTTCGATGTGAAAACGGTGCAGGAGTCGGTGGGCAAACGGCCCAATCATCAGTCCTGCGATCCCGACAAAAGCCAGCCCGGAAAATAAAGCGTAGCAGGAGGCGAAGATTTTGGCCGCATCCGAACGGAGCGGATCGACCGGACCCATCCCACCCAAGATCATGGAAGCGTTCAGGATCGAGTCGATCCAGCCCAAGCCTCCAATATAATGGTATCCGAGCACGCCTATGCCGAGAGCGATGCCCACCAGAAAAAGCGCGAGCAGCAAACGGCGAGCGACGCGCCGGGCGAATTTCGCGCGACTTAGCAGCGGATAATTTCGCTGTTCATACATCGGAAGTTCACCCTCTCGCGTCTTTCAATGAGTCTCGAAAATCGGTTTTATCTTAATTTCGATTCTGGGTCGAGGCTAGCGCGGTCCACCTTCGAGTTGCCGGATCTTATCCGCAGTAATTGGATTTGGGTATATCCGATAAATCTCCTGATATTCGCGGAGTGCTTCGCTTTTTTTTCCGGCCGAGTCGAGCGATTTGGCTCGCTCCAAATGCGTCTCGGCCTCGTCCTTTGATCGATTGCACAACGACAACATTGAAGTCAGATAGCGCGATAATAATTTCTGACTATCAGCAGCCGGTTCATGATAGCGCTTGAGAAAGGCCGATAATTTCCTACGAGCCGCCGGCACGTCTTTGGTGGCTATGTCGCGCGTGGTTTCATCGACCAGAACAAGCATTTCGACTGCTTCGATTTCGGCAAGGAATTCGTAAACCGCTACTTCGTCTCCCACCTTCATGCGAAAATCGCGTGCTCGAGCGGCCAGGACAGTGACGCTGGCTGAGGCTGGCGCTGGTAAATTTTGCACGGCTTCGAGCCGATCGATCGCGCGGAAATTTCCAGTCGCGTCGCGCACCTGAGCAAGAACGGATTCTGTCTCTTTTTTGAGCTCTTCAATCATCCGATGCTTTTGGGTCGGATCGACTCGCGGTGGACTGGCGGCTGGCGATGCGCTCTGCACAATGGGTGACGCGGGTGATGGCCCAGGCCGCGGCGCTGTTTCAGCGGGCGACGGCATCAAGGATCGTAATGGCGTTGGCGTCGGCGACGGTGTTGATATCGGTGTGGATGTCGGTGTAGCCGTTGGCATAGGTCTTGGTGATGACGTTGATGCGGGAGTCGGAGTCGGCGACCGCGTTGCCGACCGCGATAGTGCTGTTAATGGCGTTGACGTCGGTCGTGGTATTGACGTCGGAGTCGGTGTTAGCGTCGGCCTTGGTGTCGGCGACGAGGTTGGCGTTGGTGAAGGCCGCTCGACTATCGGTTCCTCAGTCGGCTGCGCCTCAACGGCCGGCGGCAATTGTTCCTTGGGTTTAGGAGCTGACGGACGCGTTGATCCCGGCTCCGACCAGTCGCCGGCTTTATCCCCGTTGACGAAAGTGGTCTGCAACCTTGTTTGACCCTGTTCCCTGATTACGAGCCCATCAAACTTTCCGTGGACCATTCTACCGGTATAACTGTTGACGAACTTTCCAAGTCGGTACCATGTCAGCGTACCTTCTCCGGTCGCGTATCCATTCACGTCCCGAAGTCCCGACCACGTTACGTCCTGGGCCACTCCCCGCAGATTATTCCAAACAAGGGTTTTTCCGTCTTGCGCGCGCTGGTACCTCGCGCCACTCGCACCGTTCGCAAGCAACAGAAGGAGCGTAGCGCAAACAAAAAAGGATCGGGCGCTCACGGCAGCTTCGTTTCAGTTCGAGCCAGCACCCTTTAACGCATTCCGGAAATATTCAATCGTCTTCTTGATTCCTTCTTCGAACTGAACTTTTGGTTCCCAACCCAGAACTTTTTCCGCCCGCGAAATGTCCGGCTGCCGCACTTTCGGATCGTCCGCTGGCAGCGGTTTATAGTCGATTCTCGATCTTGCGCCGGTGATGCGAATGATTTCTTCGGCGAATTGCTTGATCGTCATCTCCCGCGGATTGCCGATGTTGACCGGCTCGTGAAAATCGCTCATCGCAAGCTTGAAAATTCCGTCGATCAAATCCGAGACGTAACAAAAAGAACGCGTTTGCGAGCCGTCGCCGAAAACAGTGAGCGGTTTGCCATTTAGTGCCTGGCCGATGAACGCCGGCACCACCCGCCCATCGCGCAACCGCATCCGCGGACCGTAGGTGTTGAAGATCCGCACGATCCTGGTGTCGACCTTGTGGTAGCGGTGATACGCCATCGTCATCGCTTCGGCGAAACGCTTGGCTTCGTCATAAACTCCGCGCGGCCCGATCGGGTTAACGTTGCCCCAGTAATCTTCTTTTTGCGGATGCACCAGCGGATCGCCGTAGCATTCCGATGTCGATGCCAGGATGAACGACGCTTTTTTGTCCTTGGCCAGTCCGAGGGTGTTGTGCGTCCCGAGCGCTCCCACTTTCAACGTCGGGATCGGCAACTCGAGATAATCGATCGGACTGGCCGGCGAAGCGAAATGAAAGACGTAATCGAGTTTTTCGTCCGGCAAAAAAATGAAATTGGAAACGTTGTGTTTGATGAAATGAAAATTCTCGTTGCCGGCGAGATGCCCGATGTTGGCCGGATTGCCCGTAATCAGATTGTCGATCGCGATCACACGGTGACCTTCGGCGAGAAGTCGATCGATCAGATGCGATCCCAAAAAACCCGCGCCACCGGTGACAACCGAAACAGGTTTAGAGCGGGCGGCCATTCGACGGGTTATCTAATTCCTAAGCCATAAGTTGGCCAGAGCGATTTTGAACTTCAACGTTGAACGTTGGATATGAACGTTCAACCTTGGGGTCATCACATGCGAATCTTGTCCGGCATTCAACCCAGCGGCGTCCTTCACATCGGAAATTACTTCGGAATGATGCGGCCGGCGATCAAGCTCCAGAAGGAGGCCGAGACATTTTATTTCATCGCCGATTATCATGCCCTCACCAGCGTGCGCAATCCGGAAGCGCTCCGCGAAAATTCACGGCGAGTCGCGCTCGACTTTTTGGCATGCGGTCTCGATCCCGAGCGCGCCGCCCTTTTTCGACAATCGGATGTACCGCAAGTCACCGAACTTGCCTGGATTTTGTCGACCGTGGCGCCGATGGGACTCCTCGAGCGGGCGCATTCTTACAAAGACAAACTCGCCCGCGGTCTGGCGTCGACAGTGGGCCTGTTCAGTTATCCGGTGCTGATGGCGGCCGACATTTTGATTTACGACAGCGACGCCGTGCCAGTCGGCAAAGATCAAAAGCAGCATGTCGAAATCACGCGCGATCTGGCGGTGAAGATCAACGAAACTTACGGGCAAGTTTTTAAACTGCCGGAGCCGCGCATCAATCCCGACACACAAGTTGTGCCGGGTCTCGACGGCCAAAAAATGAGCAAGAGTTACGGCAACAACATTGACATCTTCGGCGACGAAAAAGAAACCCGGAAACGGGTGATGAGCATCGTGACCGATTCCGTTCCGGTGGAAGCGCCGAAGGATCCGGAGAGATCGACCATCGTCCAGCTCTACTCACTCTTCGCAACGAAAGATGAGATCGCGAACATGAAAGACCGGTTCAAAAAAGGCGGGACCGGCTACGGCGATTTCAAAAAGGAACTCTTCGAAAAACTTTGGGAATATTTTGCACCGATGCGAAAGCGCCGCGACGAAATTCTGCGGGACAAATCGTATATCGACAACGTGCTTGCCCGTGGCGCCAAACGCGCGAACGAAATCGCGGATCAAGTCATGTCGCGCGTGCGCGGTGCGGTCGGCCTGCGCTGATCACTGAGCAGCAACGCGATCGAGTTGGCGTTGCCTCAAATATAGAAACAACGGGAAACCAAGCGACACCCCCACGAAAAACGTGGCAAGAATTGGCAACCAAAGAAGGCGCATTCCCAAACGCGTTCCCTCGATTCGAACAAACAAAATCAAGACGATTGCCGAGACGATGACATCCACTGCGAAAAAGGCGCTGATCCGATTCGCGAAAAGATCGCGAACGAAAAGCGGCATATTCAACCCGTGATGCTCCATGATCCACGGAACAAATTGCGAGTAAGGCAAGAGCAGCCCAAGCAAACAGAAGACGAAATAAAGATACCGAAGTTTCATGAGTCGATTTCTTTAGGAAATCTGAAACTTCGTCGAGTCTATTTGGTAGTTTGCAGTGCCTGCGATCGGCGGTCGGATTGCGCCGAAGATTCCTAGAGAGTCTTTAGAAACTGAACCAAGTCCCGTCGGAAACTGGTTTCAGCGGCGTTGTATCCTTGGCGGGTAAGACGCACCCGGCCGGTCCGGTCGATAACCGCCAGCGCTGGCACTCCACTGAAACCGAAACTGTCATGCGCTTTTCCTCCGGCATCGAAAGCAAGCGGCAATGTTAGATGCCGCCTTTCCGCAAACGCGCGGAACCGCTCCGGCGTATCGTTCCCTTTATCGCTGGCGACGAGGACAAACTCGATGTCGTGATCGTTGCGTAAGTCCGCGCGAACGGCTGTCAGTTCCGGCAATTCCGCAATGCAAGGCGCACACGTCGTTGAAAAGAAATCGACGACCAGGATTTTTCCGCGTTTCGAACTGACCGGAACGCTTCCACCGCTAACAGGCTGAAGAACGAAGGCGGGCGCTGAAGCATCTTGGACGCGATTGAACGAACCGGCCAACTGCTCCGGCACGTACCAACCGCAATACCAGATTGAGCCGATCAATAGCATAGCGGCCAGGCCGATAGCGAAGTGGCGTCGTGTGCGCAGCGTTCTGACAAAAACCAGACCGATCGCCACTGCCACAGTCCAGAGAATTAGATTGGGCCACAGAACCGGAATGTTCGCCAGGATGAGGTAACTGAATGACGCGAGTAGTGGGCAAACCAGGACAACGGCAGCGAACCAATCTACTTTGGTTCGGCCAAGCCAAATTGCGGCGCAAAAAAGCACCACCGCGCCATCTGCGTAAATGAGGCGAACGTCGTTCGAGACCAGGAGCGCAACGCTGTAAACCACTATCAGCGCCAATACCGCACAGCCAACCGCCAAGAGTCGCAGTTTCCAAAGTGACCTGGGTTTTTCTTCCATATCTCTTCGGAGTGATGCATTTCGACGCCCGGTCGGATTCAAGAAATTTGATCAATGCGGCGGCCATCCGCCTCCGCAAGGCTACTGCGCGACAAGCAGGTCGCCGCTACTGTTAATCAATGGGGACACTGCGTATTCACGTCGTTCCAAACGCGAAGATTAACAAGGTGGTGGGCGAGCATGGCGGCGCGATCAAAATCAAGCTGCGCGCGCCGGCGGTCGAAGGAAAAGCCAATGCAGCGCTGATCAGTTTTCTGGCCGGGCGATTGAACGTGCCCGCGCGAACGATTGTTTTGCTGCGCGGTCACAAATCACGCGACAAACTGGTTCGCTTCGACGGACTCAGCGAAGAAGAACTACGACGTGGATTGTTATGACTGTGCGTCGTCGTGCGCTGTTACGAGAAAGATAAATTGCAGCATCGCCAGAACAAGAAGCGTTGCGATCGCGGCGAAAAATGGCCAGAACGTCTGCAGCGTGATGACATTATAGAGCTGCAGCAGAGTCACACCGATGCCGATAATGCTGCTGGTGTAAAAAATAACGATTCTGCCGCCGGACGTTTTAAATTCTGCTGAAGAGAAACGTCGATAGCTCGCGCGATAACCGCTGGCCATCGAGACAATCATTACGAACGTGAAAATGCTGCAGAGCCGCCAGATTGTGGCCAGATCGAGACTTGTCGATGAGAGAACCATCCCGAGAATCGACAAGACGAATGGTATCGCTGAGTTTGTCAGAAGAATCCGCAGCCGAAACTTGTCGATCTTCGACCACTCGTGAACCGAGCGGTTGCGAAACGCAACAACGACGCCTGCGAATCCAGCCAGGGCCACGGCCACTTGCGCGCTCGCACTTAAAGCTTCACTCGGTTGCATGCTTAAACAAAATCAGGTTTCACCCATTCGCGAACGAGATTGGGATTAACATAAAGACCGTCGCACATGGAAGCGCGGCCGTTCAGGACTTGCGCTTGGGAAGTGTTACCGAGGAAGAAACCGAAGTCGCGGGTGAGGATTTCGTGAACATCGCCGAACCAGGAGCCTCTGCCGGCGAAAGTCGCCGGCCGATGTCGCGCAGCTTTCGCCGATTCTTCGCAAGGTCGACAATGCCGCAGGGCAAAATGAACTGAGAAAGCGCTTCAAACCGATTCGCGCGAAGCCGACGCTTGCGCGGCGCCGTTCTTAAGCTCGGCGAAGATGAGGCGACCGGCGGCGGTTTGGAGCGCGCTCGCCACTACCACGGTCCGCGTTTTGCCGACATGCGCGCGAGCATGATTGACCACGATCATCGTTCCGTCCGCCAAATAGCCAACGGCCTGATGCGGCTCGCGACCTTCCTTGATCAGATGCAAATCAATTTCGTCGCCCGCGACAACGCTCGGCCGAAGCGCGCGAGCGAGATCGGCAAGATTCAGCACCGCCACTCGCTGCAACCGCGCGACCTGTGAAAGCGCGTGGTCGTTCGTGAGCAGGCGGGCTTTCAATACCTTGGCGATCCCCACCAGACGCGTGTCCGTTCCAAGATCGGCATCTTCGCCAGTGCTCTCGTGAACCGTGACTTCGATTTCGCGCGAACGCTGGAGTTGATTCAAAATTTCCAGACCGCGCCGGCCACGTTCGCGTTTGGTCGGGTCATGCGAATCCGCCAGCAACTGCAATTCATCCAAAATAAATCTCGGTACGATGAGCGAGCGGCTGAGGAATCCGGTCCCGCAAAGATCGGCGATGCGACCGTCGATGATGACGTTGGTATCGACCACGAGCGGCTCATGTTGCGTCATTTCGCGAGCGAAGCGCACATAAGGAATGATGAGCGAGAATTCGTCCCGACTGCTCCGGATCGCCAGCATCATTCCGAGATAGCCAAAAAGCGCATAAACAATCAGATGGGCGGCCCACTGCATGGCCTCGGATTGATAGCGCAAAACGTCAGACGCCATCAGCAAGTTCGCGAAAATCAAGCCAAGTAAGAGTCCGAATGTGGCCGAGGAAAATAACCGAAGCGAAACGCCCTTGAGCAAGCGATCGATCAGCACGACTACCAAACCGAAAACGATTCCGAACACCAAACCGGGCCCGGAATTTCCAACCAGCGCGGAGGAAATATTTGTGCCAATCAACGCACAAAACGTGACGAACAGAACACGCAACAAATTGATCGTCAGTAACGGCGTCATCAGCGTCCTCGAGCTTGTGCCCGCGGTTTAGGCGGCGGCGTGGCGTTGCTGCCAATCTTCGCGACCGTGTCGCGATAAAACAGGATGCCGTGCTCGCGCAAGTTACTCACGAGTGCGCGCAAATCGTTGGCCAGTTCCTGATTCGTGAGCAGTGCCGCGAGCAATCCTTTTCCTTGAGTGGCGGAGCTCATCACTTTCTGCAAATCGTCGGCCGCTTTCCTGGTCGAGTCCATTGCCGAATCGGCTTTATCGATCACGCCGCCAAGTTTCTTCGAAGATTCAGCAAACGCGGTCGTCGCTTCGTTTAAATGGGCAACGCTCGACCTAAGATTCGCGGCAGTCTCTTTCGAAAGCATCTCTTCGTTCAGTCGCGTCACGGTGGTGTCGATCTTTTGGACAACACCGCGAAGATCGCCAACTAGCGCGCCGCCTTCGCGGGTGAGATCGTCGATACCGGTCTCACGCGTGCCATTGAGATAGGCGTCTGGTTGCAGGAATTTTGTCGGCACACCGGGTGGCATGGTGACACTGACAAAGCGATCGCCAAGCAAACCGGAACTGCCAACGGTGAATTTGCTTCTCTCTGGAATTTTCACGTAATCATAAATCTTCAGCGGGACGGCGACACCGTTTCCTTCGCGGACCAGACGCGGCCCGCCCGAAACTTTCCCGATGCGCGCGCCCGCGAGCAAAACGTCAGATCCTTTCAACAGGCCGCTGGCGTCACTGAAGCGGATCGTAAGCGCATAGTAAGTTTTGAAACCTTCCCCCAGCCTGCCAAACTGCACCACCAGCGCACCCAACATCGCCAATCCGGCAAAAACAAAGATGCCGACCTTAAATTCCAAACCTCGCTCGTGCCGGTTCATTTCGCTTTCAACTCTCGACCCCGAACGCTTTCGGGGTCAACTGTTCGTCCGATCGACCAAGCAGAAAATCCTGGAGAATTTGATCCGGTGATTGCCGCAATTCTTCCGGCGCTCCTTGAAAGTAAATCTTTCCTTCGTGCAGATAGGCAATGCGATCAGCGACGTGAAACGCGTTTTTCATGTCATGGGTCACGACGATGCTGGTCACGCCGAGACGCTGCTGCAATCGGCGGATCAGACGATTGATGGAATCGGAAACAACCGGATCGAGTCCGGAGGTCGGCTCGTCATAGAGAATACACGATGGCTGACGAATGATGGAGCGCGCGAGGCCGACGCGCTTTTTCATGCCGCCGCTCAAATTCACCGGCATTTTTTCTTCCTGTCCCTGCAGCTCCATCACTTCGAGCATCTCGCTAACGCGTTTGCGCAGAACTTTCGGGTCGCGTTCGCCGGCTTCGCGTAACGGAAATGCAATATTCTCCGCCACCGTCATCGAATCGAAAAGAGCGCTGCCTTGAAAAAGAATACCGACCTTTTGGCGAATCGACGAGAGATTACGCTCGCTCATGTCGATAATATTTTGACCTTCAATCCAGATTTCGCCCGCGTCCGGCCGCATCAAACCGATAAGATGCTTGAGCAAAACGCTTTTGCCGCCGCCGCTGCGCCCAATAATGGCGAGCGTCTCGCCCCGCGCGACGTCGAGATCAACACCGCGCAGAATTTCCTGCGCGCCAATTGTTTTCACCAAGCCCTGCACGGCAATCATCGACCCGTTCTGTCGGTCTGGCACGTTCATTGATAGCCCGCCGGGTAAATGATGTTGAGCAGCATGGTCAGGAAAAAGTTGCTGATCAAAACGGCAAGCGAGGCATTGACAACCGCTTCGGTCGTGGCGCGGCCGACGCCGACCGCGCCTTCGCGCGCGGTCAATCCTTTGTGGCAACTGATAAAGACAATAAGAATGCCGAAGCAAAACGCTTTCGAAAGGCCCATGATGATGTCGCGACTTCGGGTCCAGCGCACCATGTTCGCCATGTAATAGGTCCCGTTTACTTCGAGCAAAAAAATCGCAACGAAATAGCCGACCGCGATGCCAACCGCGATGCATTCGGCCACGAGCAAGGGCATCGAGACCATCATGGCGAGCGCGCGCGGCACGACCAGATAATCGGTCGGATAAACTGCCAGCGCCCGCAATGCGTCGATTTGCTCGGTCACTTTCATGGTTCCGATCTCCGCCGACATGGCTGCACCGACGCGACCCGTCACCATTAGCGCGGTCAAGACCGGTCCTAACTCGCGGAGGATGGCGACCGACACGACCGCGCCCACAGCCGAGCCCATTCCGATCTTGTGAAACTGGAAATAGGTCTGGGCGGTAAAAACCGCGCCGGTGAATCCGCCCGTGATTACGACGACTAATTGCGAAAGCAATCCGATCTCGACAATTTGGTTGAGAAATAATTTCCAGCGCAACCGATGCGTAAAAAGTGAGCGGAAGGTGTCCGCGGCCAGGAAGACCACCTCGCCCAAATACTGGACGAACCGGATAAGCGGTCTTCCCAGCGCGTTAAAGAATCGAACGAACATTTGCTGTTGTTTTTAGACACCCAGCGGCTGCGTTTTTGTTTTTGGGCGAAGCTCTGCCGGAATTGCGCCGATGAAATGCGGATCGAGCGCGAGTTTGCGAAAGATCGCGCGAATCTCGCGAAAGGTGATGGTAGGTTGATCGAGCTCGAGATAAACCAAGTTGTGGCTGCGATCGACCTTGTAGCGCAGACCCGGAATCGCGGCCAGCTGATGGTCGAGCTCCAAGATCTTCTCCAGATCGCCAAGACCGGCGGCGTAAACTTCCAATTCCAGCATCTAGCCTCAAATTTTACGGACAGCGCAGTGCGATGCAAAAAGAAACGCGGGATTGCGCGGGTCGTAGAGCTGAGTAGATGTCGATCCTGAAAGATGTCAATCTTGCGAGCAAAACCGGTTTTCTTCGCGACTGCGCTTCTGTTTTTTGCCGGTTGCCAAACCGAACCGGGCGGCATTCAAAACGCGAAGATTGCGATGGCGCAGCGAATCGCGGCCGAGCCGGCGGGCGATTATTATATCGGGCGGCGTTATTTTAAGCCGGACTTCAAGTTTTGGGGCTACGTCCGACGACCGAACCAGCCTTGGAGCACAGCGCAGCTCGTGATGTTGAATGAAAAACAAAAACTCGCGCCCGATCGCGCGGCATTGAAGTTCGGCGAGGACAACAATTACGAGTACAAGCTTTACGGGAACTTTAGCGGCGACAAAGTCTACGAACCGGCGAGCAATCGGGTTTATCCTGAATTTATTCTGAAGGACTACGAAGTGATCTCAACCAATCCGCCGCCGATTTTCAAAACCCAGATGAGCGGCCGGGCTGACGCGGCTCAGACGCGTTACATGATCGAGAAACCGGAGCCGCAATTTTAGCTCCGAGCCCGGACGGGCGTTTCCGCTCGACATGACAAAAGACACCAGCGTGGCCGCGAAGAAAGACAATCTCGCTGAAGAATTTCTGCGTTACCTCGCGATCGAACGAAACGCCTCCCCCCGAACGCTCAAGGCTTACCGGCAGGCACTGGGCGCGTTCCGCGGACAAAATCAAAAGCCGTGGAAGCAATGTACGCCGGACGATTTTCGCAATTATCTCTTCGCGATCATGAAGCGCGGTCAGGCGCGCTCCTATGTGCGTTTACAGTTTTCGGCGCTGCGCGCATTTTACAAGTTTCTGGCCGATCGAAAGAGACTTCGGATCGACCCGGTGCGGCAGCTGCAACTCCCAAAGGTCGAAAAGAAATTGCCGCTGGTGTTGACGCGCCAACAAATCGAAGAGCTACTCAGCGCGCCGCTGCGCGTGGCGAAGCAACGCGCCGCGCCGGAATGGATGCCGCTCCGCGACGTCGCAGTCATGGAGCTTTTTTACAGCAGTGGTCTGCGCTTGAGTGAATTGGCCTGGCTCGATGTGGAAGATGTCGATCTTTACACCGAATCAGTGCGCGTTTTTGGAAAAGGTCGCAAAGAGCGCGTTTGCCCGGTTGGCGTACCCGCGCTGGAGGCAGTCCAAAAATATCGCACTGCGGCGAACGTGCACTCGGGTGCGCTCTTCATTAACAAATCACGGAAACGAATTTCGGCGCGATCGATCTGGCTGATCTTGAAACGTTATTTACAACACACTTCGATTCCAATTTCGATCAGTCCGCACAAACTTCGCCACAGTTTTGCCACCCACATGCTCGATCGCGGCGCGGACCTGCGGAGCGTGCAGGCATTGCTCGGCCACGCCAGTCTTTCAACGACCCAAATATACACGCACGTCACAGTCGAGCGCTTGAAGAAAGCCTACGCCGAGGCGCACCCACGCGCTTAGCCGGGTAACTTTTATGGCTGCGTTTTTCGCGCCAGAAGATCGCGAAGCAGTGGTTCGGCATCCGGGTAGGCGGGATCAAGTTGGAGAGCGATTCTCAACTCGGCGATCGCCGAATCCGATTCACCCTTGCGCACCAAACCGACGCCAAGGTTGTAATGCGCGCCGGGATTGTTCGGCTGAAGTTCGACCGCCTTTCGATAATGGGCCAACGCCGCCTCGCTTTCTCCTTTTTCGAGCAACAGATTGGCGAGATTGGTGTGGGCGTCGGGAAAATCAGGCTGGAGCTTCAATGCGCGCCCATAATATTCGATCGCTTGATCCATCTCACCGCGCTGAGCCAAGGCAGTCGCCAAACTGTAGTAGGCTTTGGAATGGTTCGGATTGGCGGCCAGAGCGGATTTCAAATAAGAAATCGCGGCAGCAGCGTCCCCCTTTTGGACTAGAGCAGCACCGAGATTGTATTGCCCAAATTGATAATTCGGTTCGATTTCGAGGGTTTTTTCAAAATGAGCGATCGCTTCATCTGTTGAACCTTTCCGAAGTAACGCGTTACCGAGATTATTGTGGGCGGTCGCGGAGTTTGGATTTTTAGATATTACATCGCGAAAACAACTTTCGGTGTCACGATAATTGCGGCCCTGCGCCCAAGTCAGACTGGCGAGCAGCCCTAACACTGCCGCAACGCCGATGGAGAAGGGCGGGCGATGCCGCGCCTGCATTCGCGCCCAAAACCAACCCGCCACCCAGGCGATGAGAGTGATGATGGCGGTGTCGGCGAGATATTGAAAATGATCTGCCCGGAATATTGCGAACTGATGGCCCGGCGGCGGGCAGGACATGAAATAAGAAAGATTGAAAAATCCGAGCACCGGAAAAAGCATTGCAACAAAACAAAGCATCGCCGCAAGCGGGCCACGGGATTTTCGGCGCGCGATCCACAATCCGGCAAACAGTGTCAGAGCTGCGATTGGAAAAAGATATTGCCACCAGACACTCTCACTGATCTGCCAGCGCGGATAAATGATGGTCAGATCCGTGGGCCAGAAGAGCTTTCCCAAGTAAAACCAAAACAGTCGCCCCGCGATCAGCAATCTGTCGATTAGAGAAAAATCAAACGTCTCGCCATGCTCGACACAAAATTTTTGCTCTACCCACACTGTGACGATCCCGGCGACAATCGCGACGCCAAAAAACGGAACCAGCGGTTTAAAGTCGCGCTCCCATGCGAGCTTTCCGCGTTTCCACCAGAAAACGATCAACAGCACGATAGGTAGAGTCACGATGGCGGTCTTGGTCATCAGACCAGCAACGAAAAGAGCGAACGCCAGAAAGTAGGCCGTAAGTTGTCGATCTTTGTCGTATTTCAGGTAAGCCAGCGTTGCCGCGGCGGCCAGCGCTCCGGAAAGAGTGTTCTTAACTTCGGATAACCACGCGACCGATTCGACGTGAACCGGGTGGAGCGCGAAAATCGCCGCCCCCAGCCACGCGCCCGGGACGTTGAGCCGGCATAAGATCTGGAACAAGAGAAGCGCCAAGGTTGCATGAAGGAGAATCGTGACGAGATGGTAGGGAAGCGGCCAGCCGTCCCAAAGTTTGTACTCCAACCAAAAAATCGTGTGGAGAAGCGGATAGTACTGTGGCGCGGCCGCAGGATCGGTCCAAATTCGCGTCAAGCCATGCGATGAGCGCAGCTCTGGCGTTGTGATGTGAATTTCATCATCCCAGATCGGCTTTCCATTCCACGCCGGCTGATAAACCAGCAAGGTGGCAACGAGCAGGACCAGTGCGAACAACCAATTCCGGGACGACATCAATCAGACGACGGACCGGCAGCTCGCTTCGTTCTATTCAGCGATCGGCTCCGCCAGCTTCGCTTTTGTCGCCTCAGGTTCGAAAACGAGCTTCCCGTCTTTGGCGCTGACCCGAACCTTGGCTCCGGCTTTTACGTTGCCACGGAGAATTTCTTCCGCGAGCGGATCTTCCAGGTAACGCTCAACCGCGCGCCGCATTGGCCGCGCGCCGTAATTTGGATCGTAACCTTTCTCGATCACGAACTCGTGCGCCAAATTGTCGAGAATGATCTCCACTTCCTTCGCTTTAAGGCGAACCTTCACCTTTTCCACTTCGAGATCGACAATCTTCAGGAGATGCGACTTCTCGAGTGAGTGGAAGACGATGATCTCGTCGAGACGATTGAGAAACTCGGGTTTAAAGATGCGCTTGGTCTCGTCCAGAATCTTTTCGCGCATCGAATCGTAATCGTGTCCTTCACGCGGAGCGCCGAAGCCCATCGTTGTCTGTTTCTTGAGCAGCTCGGCCCCGACGTTCGAAGTCATGATGATAATCGTGTTCCGGAAATCGATCTTTCGACCTAACGAATCGGTGATTTTACCCTCTTCCAGAATTTGGAGGAGCAGATGCATCACGTCCGGATGCGCTTTTTCAATTTCGTCAAAGAGCACGACCGAATACGGCCGGCGGCGCACCGCTTCGGAGAGCTGACCGCCTTCCTCGTAGCCGACGTAACCCGGAGGCGAACCGATCAGACGCGAGGCGGTGAATTTTTCCATGTACTCCGACATGTCGATCTGAATCAGCGCGTCGCGATCGCCAAACATGAATTCGGCCAGTTTCTGGGCGAGAAACGTTTTACCCACGCCGGTGGGTCCGAGGAAAATGAACGAGCCGATTGGACGCCGCGGATCCTTCAGGTCGGCCCGGCTGCGGCGAAGTGCTTTTGAGATCGCGGTGACGGCTTCATCCTGACCAATGACCTTGCCTCTCAACTCCTCTTCCATTTTGAGGAGTTTTTCGGTCTCGGCCTGCTCCATCCGCTGGAGCGGAACGCCGGTCACTTTCGAAATGATGTGCATCATGTCGTCCGCCGTAACGAGCACTTCCTTCTCTTCGCGTTCCTGGCGCCATTTCTGCAAAATGGATTCGAGTTTTTCCTTGGTCTGCTTCTCCTTGTCGCGAAGCGCGGCTGCCTTTTCGAAATCCTGCGCTTTAATTGCGGCCTCTTTTTGCAATCGAATTTGTTCGATGTCCTTCTCAATCTCTTTCACGTCCGGCGGACGCGTCATCGAGTTGATCCGCGCGCGGGCGCCCGCTTCGTCCATGACATCGATCGCTTTGTCCGGCAGAAAGCGTCCAGTGATATAACGCTCCGAAAATCTCACCGCGGTCTCGAGCGCCTCGTCGGTCAACTTGGCTTTGTGGTGCGCTTCGTACTTCGGGCGCAGTCCCTTCAAAATCTCAATCGCTTCCTCAACAGTCGGGGCATCGACCTTCACGGTTTGGAACCGGCGTTCGAGCGCCGCGTCCTTCTCGATGTACTTGCGATACTCGTTCATCGTCGTCGCACCGACGCACTGCAATTCTCCGCGACTCAGCGCAGGCTTGATAATGTTGGACGCGTCCATTGCGCCTTCGGCCGAGCCGGCGCCGACAATCGTGTGCAACTCGTCGATGAAAAGAATCACATTTTTGGAGCGGCGGATCTCATCCATCACCGCTTTAATGCGCTCTTCGAATTGACCGCGGTATTTTGTACCCGCGACCATTAATGCCAGATCGAGCGTGACCACGCGCTTGTCGCGCAACAGTTCGGGCACGTTGCCGCTCGCAATCTCCTGCGCCAGACCTTCCGCGATCGCGGTTTTGCCGACGCCGGCCTCACCGATCAGCACCGGATTATTTTTTGTGCGCCGGCAAAGCACTTGAATCACGCGCTCGATTTCGTTGCGACGTCCAATCACGGGATCGAGCTCGCCTTTCTTGGCCAGCTCGGTCAGGTCGCGGCCGAACGCACGCAGCGCGGGAGTTTTGACATCTTTTTTCGAAGTCGGCTCGCCTTCTTCCGCTTCCGAGGGCGTGAAATTAGGATCGAGCTCTTTCAGGATTTCGTTGCGAGTACGTTCGATGTCGATCTCGAGGCTCTTGAGCACGCGCGCGGCAACACCTTCGCCTTCGCGGAGCAGACCGAGTAGAATGTGTTCGGTTCCGACGTAGGAATGATTGAGCGCCTTGGCTTCCTTGCCGGCGAGAGCCAATACCTTTTTCACCCGCGGCGTGTAGGGAATGTTGCCTACGATTTTTGTTTCCGGACCGGAGCCCACCTGTTTCTCGACTTCCATGCGCACGGTCTCGAGATCGAGTCCCATTTTCTGGAGAACGTTGACCGCGACACCCTGGCCGAGCTTGATCAATCCGAGCAAAAGATGCTCGGTACCGACATAGTTGTGATTGAAGCGGTCAGCCTCTTTGCGAGCGAGCTGCAGGACCTGTTGGGCGCGGGGAGTAAAATTGTTCATTGTTCTGATGACGCCGGGCTCGAGCCGTTGCCGGAGTCTGACGCCAGCTTACTGATATCAGGTTTGGGTAGCACTTTCAAACGCGCCCGGATAATTTGGGCCCGAAGATGGTCGCGCTCTTCGGCGTTCAGTTTTTGTTGCGACGTCTTTTGCAGATGCGCTGGTTGGGTGTCGATGAACAATTCGTCGATCGGGAGCCGCTTCTCTTCCGGAAACGCGCCGAGATCGATCCCGAGTTTGATGATGGACAACAAATTGAGCGCCTCTTTCGAGCTCATGGCGTGCGCATAAGTCAAAACGCCGTAGGCGCGGCCGATCTGGTCCCAGAGCGTGTTCGATTTCTTTTGGATCAAGACCTGCCGCGCGTCGTGTTCCTTCGCAATGATGGTCTCGATCACTTTGGTGAGCCGGGCGATAATCTCGTCCTCTTTTTCACCGAGCGTGGTCTGGTTTGAAATTTGAAAAAGATTCCCCATCGCTTCGGTCCCTTCGCCATAAAGACCGCGGACGGCCAGGCCGATCTTGCTCACCGCTTGAACGACTTGATTGATCAGCTCGCTCAGGACCAGGCCGGGCAAATGGAGCATCGCGGACGCGCGCATACCGGTGCCGACATTCGTCGGGCAGGCGGTCAGATAACCAACGCGCTGATCGTATGCGAACTCGAGCTCGTTCTCCAGCGCGGTGTCGATCTTATCCAGAAGTTTGAAGGCCTGCTTTAATTGCAAACCCGAGCGCATCGACTGCATCCGTAAATGATCTTCCTCGTTGATCATGATGCTGAGCGTTTGCCGGCGATTCATGACGACTGCGCTGCCTGCACTTTTGGCGGCGTGCTCGCGGCTGATCAGGTGCCGCTCGACCAGCACCTGTTTCTCCAAAGCGGAAAGGTCCTGCAGCAATTCTGAAAACGAATCCTGCATTTCGGGAAGTTTTTCCACGTGCGGCTTAATCAGCTCCAGAATCGCAGTCCGCTCCGCTTTCTTCGCCCACCCGGGAAAAGCGCGATTGCGCAGATTGCGCGCGAGCCGGACGCGACTGCTGACTACGATTTGATGATGTGGTCCCTCGCCGCGGAGCCATTCTCCGGCGTTCGACATGACATTTGAAAATTTCACGGCCCTATCCCGCCAGTTCGCTTTCGAGTTGTTTGATCTGGTCGCGTAACGACGCGGCCGTCTCGTAATTCTCTTCCGCCACCGCTTTTTGGAGGCTTTCGTTCAGGTTTCGCATCTTGTCACTCAATTCTCCGGCGCGATGCGCGCGTTGGGGGACTTTGCCGACATGCGCTGTTCCTTTGTGCATCGCCTTCAATAACGCGGTCAACGCTTCGGTAAAGGTCGCGTAGCAGGTGCTGCAGCCGAGCCGGCCCGTCTTTTTGAAGTCGCCCTGGGTAAAACCGCAAACCGGGCAGCGCTGGGTCGGGCTCCCCTTTTCAATTTCCTCCGCCGCGCCGATGCCGAGGAGCAAATCGGCCAGGGCAAAACCAGTCGGGTCCTGGACGCCCTTGTCTTTCGAGCAGGCGTCGCAGAGATTCACCTTCTGCATCTTCCCCTCAATGATTTGAGTCAGGAAGACGGTCGCGTCATTGCATTTACAAACGTCGCACAACATTTCTACACATTAGACCTGTTACACGCTAAAACATTCAAGCTGCCAGTTTGTCGAGCACCTTTCGCGCCGATGTCGATCTTACGAGTAAATCGGCGTTCCTGTCTCTCGCGTCATTTCCCGGAAGCGCGCAACCATTCGCGCAGTAATCGGGCCTGGTTTGCCGGTGCCAATCGGCCGGCCGTCCGCTTTGACCACCGGAATAATCTCCGCCGCCGTGCCGGTGAGAAAACATTCGTCCGCAATGAAAACGTCGTGACGTGTAATGTCGGTTTCGCTCACCTTGATTCCTGTCTCGGCCGCGATTTCGAAAACGACCGAACGAGTAATTCCGCGAAGGGCGCCGGCGGTGATCGGCGGTGTGAAAATTTGGCCGCGCTTGACGATGAAGACGTTGTCGGCGGTGCATTCTGCCACATTGCCCTCGTCGTTTAACATCAGGGCTTCATCCGCCTTGGCCAGGTTCGCCTCGATCCGGGCCATCACGTTGTTCAAATAATTGAGCGACTTGACCGCCGGATTCAATGCGCTCGGATTGGTCCGCCGCGTCGCACAGGTAACGACGCTCAACCCATTTCGATGAAGCGTTTCCGGATAAAGCGCGATTTGCGCGGTAATGATGATCACGCTCGGGGTTTTGCACTGCTCCGGATTTAAACCAAGATTGCCAACGCCACGCGTGACGATCAGTCGGATGTAACCTTCCCGCAGATCATTTTGCCGGACCGTCTCCAGCAGCGCTTCCGTCATAGCCCGCTGCGACATCGGTATTTCCAACAAGATGGAGCGGGCCGAATCCCAAAGTCGCTCGAGGTGCTCCTCCAATCGAAAAACACGGCCGTTGTAAAAACGGATCCCTTCAAAAATTCCGTCGCCATAAAGCAAACCGTGATCGAACACGGAGACTTTGGCCTCGCCTTCAGCATAAAATTTTCCGTCGACATAAATCTGAGACGGCTTGGTCGCGGGCTTTGCTGCGGTGGACTTATCGACCGCCGGTTTCACCGCTTCACGTGATTTAGGTTCGTCGATCACCGTCCCGCCAGCATTAGTGGTTTTCATGTTTGCAGCAAAAATCTCCGTCTTTCGTCGCGCAATTCAAGGAACAAAATGCGGACGCTCTATTCGAGCCGGCCGTCTTTGATGTGCAGCTCGCGATCGCCGCGGGTGGCAAGGCCGGTGTCGTGGGTAACAATCAGTAAACTTTTTTTGCGTTCGCGAGCGAGGTTCAACAAAAGATCGACAATTGCCCTGCCGGTCGCGGAGTCGAGATTGCCGGTGGGCTCGTCGGCAAAAATGATATCCGGATCGTTGGTCAACGCCCGCGCAATCGCAACGCGTTGCTGCTCGCCTCCGGAAAGTTCGGCCGGCAAATGTTGCATTCGATCCACCAAACCGACTGCGGCCAGACTTTCTTCGGCCGCGTTTTTTGTTGATGTCCGTCCGATCATTCCGGGGAGCGAAACATTTTCCAGAGCGGTCAGTTCCGGCAACAAAAAGTAGCCTTGGAACACGAAACCCATCTTTTTGTTGCGAAACCGCGCTCCGGCAGCTGCCGGACCGTTGTAAAGATTGCGTCCTTCAAATTCCACCGTGCCAGATTCCGGCCGCTCCAAACCAGCCAGCGTGTAAAGCAGCGTCGTTTTCCCCGCGCCCGACGCACCGCAAATAAAAATGATTTCGCCCGGCGCGACTTCGATCGAGATGCCGCGCAACACTTCAATCCGGCGCGAGCCCATTCGGAACGATTGAAACAAATCGCGGGCGATCAGTTGTGGCGACACGAAACAATTACTCCGCCAAGATCGACATCCTGCAAGGTTTCTTCAGTCCCTCCTCTACCTCTTGCTCTTAATCTTGCTCTTGCTCTTACTCAGTACAAAAAAAATCGCCGCGGAAAACTCCGCGGCGATTTCTCACAATCTAAGTCTTGGTTACACCATCCCGAGCGTTTCCAAGGTTGGCTCGTCCACCGCGCCTGTTGGTTCGAGGCCTTGAGCAGATTGATACTCTGCCAGAGCCGCGCGCGTTTGTGGTCCAAGAATGCCGTCAATCTCGCCCTGATAGTAGCCCTGTTGCTGGAGTGCTGACTGCACGTTGGCGACTACCTGACCTGGATCGTATTCCGGATTCGAGGCGTAGATCGGTCCATCATAATAATAGGTGGCCCCGGGATCGTAACCCCAGGCTGGGTACCAATAGCCGGCGTCCCAGAAATACGGTGCTCCAAACACAAACACAATGTGGTTGTGGTGCGAGCTCCACCACCACTGGTCATGCCACTGCGGATGGTAATTCTGGAAAACGACATACTTGGAGCCTTTCCAATTCTGGGCGCCACTGATGTGGTAATTTCCATTGAACTTCACCGCTTGGTACTTCGGGTTCGGGTTCTTCGACAGGTTGAACTTCTGAACCTTGAAGTTCTTATTGACCGTGATGTTCTTGTTTACGGATTTATTGAACGTCGTGTTCTTGGCCGACACATTGGTCTGGCCGGAGAGGTTCGGATTCCCGCCGGTCACTGGCCCCTGCCAATTCTTGGCGTTTTTACCCGTGCCTTTGTAAGTCACGGTCCCCGGTTGCTGGAAGTTCTGCGTGTGACGACCGCCGCCCGGGCCGGCTTTATAAACTTTGCCGGTCTGCGGTGTCGTTACCTGTTGTGACTGAGCGTTACCGCCGCCCTTTTTCTTTCCCTGATTCTGATTTTCATCGTCCTGTTGAGCTGCGCCTGCAAACGACGCGAGTCCAAAACAGCACGTTAAAACTAAAAGGATTCTCATAATAAGTATCTGTTGCCTCCTGGGTTAATTAGACCATTTAACGCTGTTAATTATTCAACACTAATTCGCCGAAGGTGTTGCTGTCGGATTGCCTCAAATAGGACGATCCCTACCGCCGTGGCAAGGTTTAAACTGCGTGTGTCCGCCATCGGAATCGCAATGCACTGGGACTCGTTCGCGGCCAGTAGACTCTCCGGCAGCCCTTTCGTTTCCCGGCCGAAAATTAGAAAATCGCCGGGCTGGAATTGAACGTCCCAGTAAGCTCGTTTTGTCTTGGTCGTCACGAAAAAACATCGGTAGTCCGATCGCTTCGCTTTGATCAGCGCCGGTAGCGACTCCCACACTTTTAGATCGACATCTTCCCAGTAATCGAGGCCGGCGCGTTTCAGTTGCCGATCTTCCAAAGAAAAACCGAGCGGCTTGACCAGGTGCAATCTCGATTTCGTGGCCAGACAAAGCCGGCCGACGTTGCCGGTATTCGGTGGAATCTCAGGCTCCACTAAAACGACATTAAATCCGATTTGATCCACAGATTTCGCAGACCCGGAATGAATCAGGAAATTAGGAAAGCAGGAAATCGGAAGTTAATTTGGAAACCAGGAAGTTGATCTGATACCGCCCGTCGGGCTCGGACCTCCTGCTTTTCTCCTCTCCTAGTTCAATCCTCTTTCCTGGATTCCTGATTAAGTTATTTAATCTTGCTGGCGACGAATTTTTCCAGCTTCACGATGTCGGCCGCAAATTTGCGAATGCCTTCGGACAATTTCTCCGTCGCCATCGCGTTCTCGTTGAGTAGCCAACGGAATTTTTTCTCGTCCATCTTCAACCTGTCGATCTTCGCCGTCTTCGCTTTTTCGGGATCGAGTTTGCGTGTCACCGGATCGTACGACTCCGACAATTTATCGAGCAGCTCAGGGCTGATCGTGAGCAGGTCGCAACCGGCCAATTCTAGAATCTCGCCGGTATTGCGGAAGCTCGCGCCCATCACTTCCGTCCTGTAGCCGAACTTCTTGTAGTAAGTGTAGATCTCCTGGACCGATTGCACGCCCGGGTCTTCCGCGCCGACGTAATCGCGCTTCTCATGCGCTTTGTACCAATCGTAGATGCGACCCACGAACGGCGAGATCAATTCAATCCCACCTTCCGCGCAGCGCACCGCCTGCGGCAGCGAAAACATCAGCGTTAGATTGCAGTTGATCCCCTCCTTCTCCAGCACCTCGCCCGCTGCGATGCCTTCCCACGTCGACGCAATCTTGATCAGCACCCGCTCGCGCGGAATCTTGCGCGCTTCGTAAAGCTTGATCAACTGACGCGCCTTGTCGATCGAACCTTGGGTATTGAACGACAACCGCGCATCCGTTTCCGTCGAAACGCGACCCGGGACAATTTCAAGGATGTCGGTGCCAAATTGGACAAGCAGATGATCGATGATGTCTTCAATCTGGGCCGCGCCGTTCAATCCCGAACTCTTCCGATCAGCCAAGACCTCATCGAGCAGATGAAAGTATTTTTCCTTTTGCGTCGCGGCGTAGATCAGACTCGGGTTGGTTGTCGCGTCGCGCGGTTTGAATTCCTTGATTGATTCGAAATCGCCCGTGTCGGCGACCACGACGGTAAATTTCTTCAGCTGCTCGAGTTGGCTCAGTTTAACTTTTTCTTCTTCGGCGACAGCGGTGCTCATAATTAGATCCTCCGTTTTCTGTAGGGGAAGCTGCCAGCTTCCCAATTGCTCTGAAAACGGGAAGCCAACGGCTTCCCCTACAGTCTTCTTCTCTAAAACGTACGCCCCGAATGAGAGGTCGACAATCGAAAACGCACGCTGTCGTCAGTCACGTGGCGATATTCGCGCTCTCATCTCCTCAACCGACATCACATTTGCCGTTGATGCCGCGAGGATCACCAGCGTGGCATGGTGGACTTCGGCTGCCGGCATCGGGCCAAGTCCTCGGTCCGGGTAATCATAGGTGGCGGTCGCGTCCGACAGAAAGACAACCCGATAGTTGCGAAACATCGCGTCCCGCGCCGTTGCGTGACAGCAATTCTCTGTGGTCGTCCCCGATATGATGACGGTATCGACGCCCCACTCGCGCAGGATCATGTCGAGGTCCGTACCAAAAAAGCCGCTGTAGCGATGCTTCTTGATGACATGCTCACCAGGCGCCGGCGCCAATTCAGGGTAGATGTCCACCCCCGGCGTGCCATCCACTAACGCCGCACGATTGGCGATCGGTGGATGCATGTCATCAAAGAGTCCCATATCGCACCCGTCACGCCGGTGCACATGCGCCGTATAGATGACTTTGATCCCAGCATCGCGGCAGATTTTCAGCGCGTCGGCCAGCTTGGGCACTACTGCACGCGCCGCAGGCGTTTCCATCGCAGCGCCCGAAGCCACGAAGTCGTTTTGCATGTCGACCACGATCATTGCGGTCTTCTTCGGGTCGATCACGTCAATCTGCATGACTTACCTCACTGGTGTCGTTTGATGACTTCACCATGGCGGCGAACGAGACGGAGCTCAGCGCGTTGGTTGGGTGTGGTGCCGTCAGTCATTCGCCCAGTCAATTTTGCCAGTATCAAGGTCATAAACCGCGGAAACAATCCGGACCTCCTTGGCCAAATCGCCAAGCGCAGCCTTTGCTTTTATCTGAGCGGCAACCTGGCGCGCATTCTCGGCGACGGTCGCCGACAACGGGTCGCCCGGCTTGCCCTTGGCGGCTTTGACCGCCGGCTGAATGTCGCGGACCAATGACTCAATGTGTCCGGGCGCATGATCGCTCTCCAACGCAGCCTTGACTGCACCGCAGCGCTGATGACCCAGGACCACGACCAAGCGCGCGCCCAAGTGCGCGACTGCGTATTCGATGCTGCCCAACGCATGGTCGTCGACCAGATTCCCAGCCGTGCGAATGACGAAAAGGTCACCCAGGTTCTGGTCGAAGATCAGCTCGGGCGCAGTGCGGGAATCGGCGCATCCGAGAATGATGGCGAAAGGGTGCTGCTCTTGGGCTGTCTCTGCCCGGCGCGCTGCGGTGGGTTTGCTCTGGGATACCTCACTCGTGGCAAATCGGAGATTGCCCTCGTTAAGTTTGGCCAGCGCGGCATCAGCGCTAACAGAGGCAGCAGGATGTTCGGCAGCCAGGACCAAAGCGACGACACTCGAGCTGGCAACAGTGGCAAGGACCTTGGATGTAATTCTCATGGTTTGTATATCAAGTCAGGGGAGCTTTGCTGCAAGGACATCGACCTTCTCGATGACGGGCGGTTTCGCGAGAAGCTCTGGAGCTTTTGCCATCAACGCCGCCGCTACTTTTCCTGAAAGGTGCGCCTGCCGCCCGGCCTCATCCGGAAAAGCGTCGAAGATGCCGAACGTTGTCGGTCCAAGGCGAATTCCGAACCACGCCACCGTCGCGGGCTCTTCCTCGACGATCGGAAGCCCGCCGCGCAAAAAGTTTTCGACCTCCATCTCTTTTCCCGGTTTCGCTTCTAACCGAACGAATAACGCTGTTTTGACCATATGTTACCTCCTCAACATCTCAGCCATCTCATCTCTCAAGTTCTCAACTCTGCTTTAAATCGTGGTCACGGCGTGCCCTCGATAATGCGCACGTCGCGCTCGGCGGAACCCTTTAAAATTGCTAAAGCAGTCTGATATTCCGGGTTCTCGTATGCCTCTATCGCCTTTTTCACACTCTCAAATTCGATTATGACCAGCCGCTGATCGAGTCCAGCTTCATACGCTTTCACTGGCTTTCCTCGGGCCAAAAATCGACCACCGTGCGTTTCAATAGCTGGCCCGGCAACACGCGCGTAATTTGCCAGTGTCGCCTCATCTGTCACTGAGCGGTAACAGGTCAGCCAGTATCCTTTAGCCATTACTCTTTACCTCGATCGACAACGGGAAATACTTTCATGCGACCACATGTGAACGCTAATCGGACCTCAACCTCTCAACACGGCTTTATGCCGTCCAGCGCATTCTTCGGCCCGCGTCCTGCTAATTAAATGACTGAAATTATGCAGATCCTGGTTGTCGAAGATGAAAAAGCCGTCGCGCACATGATTGCAATGGTGCTCGGAGGTCCAGCAGCGAAGGTGGTTAAGGCAAGGAATGGCTGGGAGGCACTCATTAAGGTCGGCGCTACGGCGCGACCTTTTGACGTTGTGATCACTGACCATCGTATGCCGCGCATGGGTGGCCTCCAATTGGTGCGTCAGCTACGGGCGCAAAACTTTGGCGGCAAGATCCTCGTTCTGTCGGCTCATCTCTCGGACGAGGATATTCGCGCTTACGAAGAGCTGAGCGTGGACATGATGATGTCCAAACCGTTTGACTTTGACGAGCTGCAACAAGCAATGGCCGTTCTGAACAAGAAAGCCTCAGTGCTCGCCCAAGCGTAGAATTTGACGCAGTTATAGGCCTACCGAGACGAGCCGCCACTGGCAAAAGCGACAACCTTTCATCCCAACTTGCCAGTCCGGCTCGGACCTCAACTTCTCAACGCCTCAACTTTCTCATGGCTCCAGCGATTTGTTAGGCGGCGTCATCCAATTCAAAACTCCCAATCGCCACCCCATATGGTTGGAGGGGCTAGCTCAACAACATTGCCTGCCGGGTCACGAAAATAGATCGAATGCCCGCCTTCATCCCAATCAACCTCACGTTCGATGGGGACTCCAGCCTGACGCAATTGCTCCCTCCACGCATCGAGGTCCCCCGGCTTTGCAGCGAAAGCAATATGCCCGACCGCTGTAGTCCCGTGGGAAGGAACATCTCGATCCGGTGCGGCACTCTTGCGAGGGTCAAAGATTAGCAGGACTCCACCGCCACATCGGAAAACCACAGTCAAATTACTTCGCTCCAACACTTCCAATCCAAGCGCCTCGTGATAAAACCACTCGGCAGCGGCTAAATCCTCCGCATACAAGACCGTCTCAAAGATTTTGCTCGGTTGCATCGTAACAATTCCGGAATCGCGACGCCTAACGAGGAAGAGCTCAGCTACCGCTGGCGGAAGCGAGCTTCGCTTCTACTTTTCTAATTTCTAATTTCACACTTCTACTTTTCAAATCGGCCAGTGGTTGGCTGCATCGTCT
>Ga0209056_10001138_pt1 | contig 29333 bp, 27 predicted proteins | sample GraSoiAngelo_114_FD_185876 | JGI IMG/M metagenome (GOLD analysis project Ga0209056, IMG submission 185876) | Grasslands soil microbial communities from the Angelo Coastal Reserve, California, USA - 14_0903_13_40cm (SPAdes) (version 2) | ecosystem: Environmental > Terrestrial > Soil > Grasslands... | reverse complement strand
TCGTGCACCACGTCTTCCGTGACCGGCTGCACGGTATCGGGATCGAAGACGACGAGGTTAGTGCAGCAGTCTTTCGCCCGGAGAAACACTGTGGTTAGTTGGGGGTCTTCTCGTGGATTTTTCCCTAGAACATTCAGGGGCATTTGCTCTTCGGCTCCTGCGCCCGTGGGACGGGGCGCCCGGATAGCGACGCCGACATCGCCATCGAGCTGACCCCCGGCGCAGCGCGGAACGTGCGCGCCCTGGGTGGCTTGGCCGCACGTCTAGAGTCCGCCGCCGGGCGCCCCATCGACCTTGTGCTGATGGACGAGGCGCCGGCGCCCCTCGCCTACCGCATCTTCCGCGACGGGCGGCTGCTCGTCGAGCGCGACCACGGCGCGCTGGTCGCCCGTAAGGCGCGGGCTCTGCTCGACTACCTCGACTTCAAGCCGGTCGAGGAGCGGTGTGCCGCGGGGGTCCTGCGGGCCGCCGCGGCACGTGGTCGATAGCGCGCTGGTCGCCGCGAAGATCGCGGCCGCTCGCGACGCGACGGCCCGGGTGCGCGCCGTCCTGCCCGCATCGGCGGACGCCTTCATCGTCGATCGCACCGCCAGGGAGGTCGTCACCCTGAACCTATTCGTCGCCATCCAGGCCTGCCTCGATCTGGCCGCGCACTGGCTCGCCGACGCCGGGTGGGACATGCCCGCGACCTATGCGGACGTCTTTGGCGCCCTCGCCCAGCACGATGTCATCCCGCCCGAGCTGGCCACCCACCTCCCCGCTGCGGCAGCGTTCCGGAATCTCGTCGCGCACCAGTACGGCGTCCTCGACTGGCGCCGGGTGTACGCCCTCGCCGGCTCGGACCTCGGCGACCGCGACGTCTTCTGCGCAACACTCGCCGCACGCGCACGCGATCAACAGTAGCGACTGGACGGTGACCGCGGCCCGTCAGGAGGTGCTCATCTCTCGAACGAGCGCCGCCTTGTTCTCGCGGCGCGTGGCGAGATTGGGATGGTCGGCTGGCAGCGCCCGCTCGTAGGCCGTACTCGTAGAGCGTATAAGAGACATAAACGTCCCCTTCTCGGCAGTTCCGGCCCCTCCAGGCCGCACCGGGACGGGTCGACGGATGGCTCCGGCCCCCGGATACAGCGCTCCGAGATCCTACGCGACGTCTGCATCGACGACCCGAGCACCGCGCCCTTCCAGGCCGCAACACAGGGGTGCCCGACACTTGCCTGGTCTGGCACCTCGGATTCGAGGGGTTGCTCCGCCATCAGGAGCGCGGACGACAGGTGTTCCAAGTCGTGAACGCGATCGACACGGCCTACCGTCTGCAGGCTTCGTCGGCGGACGAGCGCCCGTCGGCGCACGCCCTGCAGGGCCATCTATTCGAGGCGGCGCGGATCCTCATGCGCGAGGACCCAGGCGTTCTGACAAAGGTCTGCGCCTGGTTCCAGGAGAAGGGTTTCGCCAACGTGAAGTGCTGACGTCCAGCTTCTCCTCGATTCAGGGCTCCCTCGCTGCGCAGAGGTCTCGCCTCGGCGACGTGGGCGGCGCCGCCGAGACGGTGCACGGGTGCATGGAGTTGGGACCCCGAGCGGAGGCGTGGGCCCCCGGTCGTCCTACTGGCGAAGCAGGAGGACCGGAACTTTAGACTTTCGGAAGATCCGCGCCGCGCTACTGCGAGACAGTGTCCACCGCAGCGGGCTTCGAATGCTGGTCGCCAGCGCGATGACATCCGCGCCGAAAGCTTCGGCCTCGATCAGAATCTCCTGCGCAGGATCGCCGAACCGCACAACGCGTTCGACCGGTATGCCCTGGAGCAGCGCCGCGATCGCGTCCAGGTACGTCGACCCTTCCCCTTCCAGTCGGGCCATTTCCTGGTCCGCGTAGGCCACCACCTGCCCAGAAGTGCTCACGACGTTGTTCGGAACCGGCTCGACGTGGAGCAGCCGCACTGTCGATCCGGCAGTCCGCGCGAGGTCGGCGACCAACGGCAGCACAGCCTCACCATTCGGGGTGTGGTCGAGCGGGAGCAGAATTCGCTTCGCCATCATTCTCTCTCCTTTCGGTCAATGACGTGCAGAGTTCCGAACAACCACTCGACGTCGGATTCAAAAGAAGTCACGCGTTCGTGTCACGCGCGATCGCGCGTGGAGGTTAGCAATGCGCCTGCCAACACCAAAGTTCCGCGTCTTTACACGGGGGCGTCAGGGAGGACCCTACGGCCGAAGTGGGGAAAGTGTTACGTTTCAGAACGCCACGGGTCAGTCGGCTGACGCCTGCTCGTTACGAAGGTGTGACGATTTGGATCTGCCGGTGGGAGGCATCAGCACCACGCCGGGCCTCACTGCATTCCAGTCGGGTTGGTCAGGCAGCACGCCAAGCCCGTCAGCGGCCACGCATGGATTCACGGCATGAAATCGGGCCGAATGGTGCACGTTGGTGCCGTGGCGCTGGCGGCGCGCGTTTGCGCGCTCGCTGAGGTCGACGCCCTCCAGCCAGCTGACCCGGCATCCGGCGGCGCGCAGGGCGAGGGCCCAGTTGAGGTACACCCAGAGATGGCCGCCGCCCTGCGAGTACTCGATCGTCTGCGCCGGGGCGAGGCAGATCGTAAAGCTCATCGGGCTCCCCCCGTTGACACCGCCTCGGTGGCGGCAGCCGGCTCGACCAGCGGCCGTCCCTGTGCGGCACGCTCCGCCGCGGCGTAGAAATACCTGGCCAAACGCTGCGGCGCGTCCGGGACGCTCTTGAACCCTGGGATGCTGTTCATGTCCACGACGTAGGGCTTCCCGTCGCTTTCGATGATGTCCACGCCGTAGAGATCGATGCCGAACGCCTGCCCGCAGCGCCGGACGATCTCGCACAGCTCCGGCGTTGGCGTGAAAGGCTCGCCAAGTTTTTCCGCGTCAGTCTTCCGCGGAAAGACCTTCATCACGCCGAAGATCCGGCCACCGATCGAGAACATCTTCCGGTCCGGGCCCTGCGGCGGGTGATAACGCTGGGCGAACACGGGCTCTTTGCCGTGCGGCGCGCTTGCAAGGTCCGCGGCGCTCTGGACGATCCGGATGCCGTAGCCGCCTGTTCCCTGGTACGGCTTCACGATGAGCGGTCCGGCCTCAAGGAGCGGCGCCAGCGTGTCGGGGTGTGACGTCACGTATGCCGCCGGGGTTGGCACTCCCGCGGCTTGCAGGATATGGGACATAACGATCTTGTCACGCAACGCCAGGGACACCGGATACGGATTCACGATTGCCGCGCCCAAGGCGTGGAGCGCCCCGGCCAGGCTGAGGGCGAGACCGCTCTGCTGCTTCAAGACGTAAAGATCGTGCTCGATGCGTACGTTGGACAGGTCGGTCACTCCTGCCGCCGGGTTGATGACGTCGACGACCGCCCCCAATTCCTCGAGCGCCCGAATGACAAGCGGGATGTAGCTCCGCGTCTGCGGACTGAATGACCGCGCCAGGAATCCGATTCGCAACTTCCTCATCCCCCAAACGTCTCCCGCCGCCGCGGCCGCATTAACCGGGATTTCCGATACGGACCGTGTTCGCTTTCCTCCCGCGCTGCTGAGCGAACGACGTGACGCCTCACGACCCCAATCTGGTCATTCGTGCTCGGTGACAGGGACCGTTCTGGAGGCACCAGCGCCGTTGATTGCGCAAGTTCCACGGGCTTCCCGACGGCGCCTCCCCGCCTCAGAGACACTCCCCCGCGTGGCCGGGCTTGCTCCCAAAAGGAGCTGTCCGACTCGATCATGTCGGATGCCACGCGAGCTGCGCGATGCGCGCAACGATCTGCCGAAACAGCGGCCATGTCAAGTAGCTTTCGGCCAGCTGCCGGTGCTACGTGAAAATGTCATGGGGTAACTGCTCCGTGAAAGTGTCATGTCCTCATGGAGACTTTCACGATGAGCCGGAAGGAGCTGCCCCGGGCCGGCTTGGTCAAAGCCGCGCTCTCGGGGCGCATTACGAATCGCCAAGGCGCCACGGCCCTGCATCTGACCATCCGGCAATTCCAGCGCCTCAAGCGCCGCTTCGAGAGCGGCGGGGCGCCAGCGCTGCGCCATCGCAGCCGCGGCCAGCCCTCGCCGCGACGGTTGCCGCCCAAGCTCCACGCCCAGATCGGAGCGTAAGAAACATAAACGCCCCTTCTCGGACGTTCCTGCCCCTCCAAGCCGCACCGGGACTGGTCGACGGATGGCTCCGCTCCTCCCCCGGAAACAGCCACCGACGTGAGGAGGTGGAGCGTCGTGATCGCCATCTCTATCCGCCTCCTTACGTCGGCGGCTACGCCTGCTGTGAAAAATCCAGGCTAACCAGTACTGCTACGGATCGCTCCACCGTTCGGCGCACTTGTTTGTTTTCGCGGCAAAGCGCGTGTAAAGATGGGGTATTTCCCCCAAGCAAATTCAGTTCAGCACCCCATAGTCCGCAGGGTGACGGCGGCGTGAGATGCCATCACGCTGACGGTTTTCATCGCCGCGTACGACCTGCCCACCTCGCCACGGGCAAGCCGGTCTATTGGAGGAAAGAGATGATCGATCTGGGGTGCACCCGAGCACGGCTCCTCGCGGAGATCGAGGGGACGAATTCTACAGGTGAACCTCTGAGCGATATCACCGACCCGCGCGTCGCAACCGCAGACGCTCACGTACGCGTTTGTGGCCGGGGGCGGAAGGATCTTTTCCCGCTCCTCAAGATCGCGCTCTGCGAACGGTTCGCATCGGTGCCGCGGCCGCAACTGATCCGGGACCTGCTCATGCCGCTGAAAAACGCGCTCGGCAACGCTTTCAAGCATGGCAATGGAAGCGATCCCGGCAAAAGAGTTTCCGTGGAGATCATGCTGACCCGCAAGGGCGCCCTGCTCGCGGTCACCGACGAAGGCACAGGGTTCGACTTTGCGCGCACGTTCCGGCGTTTCCAGCAGCAGGAAACCTACTTCGAGAATCACGGGTGCGGGTTCCGCAATCTGCACCAGGCGATGTCCACGGTCACCTACGAAAACGGCGGCCGCACTGTTCTCCTGTGCTTCCGGCCCACAAAGGAGAGGCTGGAGCCGGCATCTCGTTTGCCTGCCCTTGAACCTGTGGCGGTGGGCAACTCGCCTGCCGTAGAGCGGAGCGTCCCGCCCGGCGGGAAGCACGTTGAAGCGTTCAAGCGCGCAGAGACGACGGACCTGATTCCGGGCGGCAAGATGCTGCCCTCTACGGCAGGCGAGACGCCCGCCGCTACATTCTGGAGAGCACCATGCGCAAAAAATTCGGAGAGTTCTCTTGCCAAGCTGCTTGATGGGGAATGGATGCGAACGAGCTTATCAACCGAGCTGCCCGAATTCGCCAACGGTGGGGCCAGGCTCGAGTCCTGCCGGATCTACGCGACACGCGGGCGTTTCGGCGACGACTGTGGGAACCGCTACCTGCTCCGAGTCGCCGGCCCCGGCGGGGGACCGGCGGAAACTCGGATTCTCACCGGGAGATTCCACGCGACAACAACCAGGGCGGCGGCGGACTTCGATGCCGCAACCAGGCTGCACGACGCGCAGATCTCAAAACACCTGCGGATTCCAAAACCGGCCGCCCGGCTCGCCGGGGAGCCGCGCCTGGTTCTCTACGAGTTCGATTCGTGGATGACGCTCTCGGAGTATCTCACTTATCGAGGCAGCTTCAGGGCCTTGCGGAAGTGTGCGGGCAAGATTGGCCAGGCGTTGGCCGCTCTGCACGGCAGCCCACTCGTGCTCCCCGGCGGGGAGACTGATCCCTTGGGGCTTCAGGAGAGAGTCGCGAGCGCGGAGAAAAACCTTCAAACCCTGTCCGCCGGATCCGATCTCGTGAAGCGCTTCCGGCTCAGCTTTCAGCGCATCCTGCAGAGGGCCGCATTCAGGCCGCAACAAGAGCTGACGCCCATCCATGGCGCACTCAGTTGGGACCGCATTCGATACGGCGTGGACGGTCGCTTTTATCTTTATCGCTTCGAGACGTGCCGGCGGTCCGATCCGGGGCTTGATCTGGGAGGATGGACGGCCGACCTTCTCTGCTTCACACTCGCCAACCACGATGAAGAGGCGTATCGCGTATGCCTCGACCATTTCCTGGGAACGTACAACTCGGAAGCAGCGCACCCGATGAGCAACGAGGATTTGCTCGACTACACCGTGCTCGCGCTGGTCGAGCGTCTCGGACGAGCTGGTCCCTCCACTCACGCCGGCGCCGGACAACTACTCGCGGCCTTGGACATCGCGTCAACGACGAGGACCGGCAGTGCGAAGAGTGAGGGAACATGAAATCTGGCGTGGCAAAACGCGGACCGCTGCAAACGCCGCGGACGCTTTTGCCGGATGTGGAGACGTTGAGCGCGTGTCTCACCGCTGCGTTCGACGGCCACGATTCTTGCGGCGAAGAGGTCAGAATCCTTGATCGAAAGCTGCCGCGGATGATGAGTACGTCTCCGAATGAGGTCGTGACCTGCCAGTGGGCGAACGACAGCAAAAGCCGTGTGTTTATCAAGTACGGGGCTGGTCAGAGCCACTATTCGTTCGGGCATCGCGGCGGCGTCGCTTATGAAGCGGAGGTTTATCGCCGCTTGCTGCAGTCGTTGCCGGATTTCCGTCCCAAGTGCTTGGGCGCGCCCGCGGATCCGAATAGCGGCAAGACCTGGCTCATCCTCCAATACGTTTCCAACGCCGTGCGCGTCAGCGATCTGGTTTACAAACGCGCCACCCGGCAACAGCGCGCCATGGCCGAATCGGCCCGCTGGATCGGAAAATTTCACGCGATACATGAGGCGCGCGTCCATGAGCCGGAGTTTTCGTTCCTCAAACGTTACGACGCGGAGTATTATCGCGGCTGGTGGCGCAGGACCTTCGAATTCGCGAATCCTCTTCGCAGACGCTTTACCTGGCTGAACAAACTCCGTGAGGCCGGAGGGGACCGGTCCAAGAGGCGAGCGAACAAGCCTCGGCGTCCGTGGCGCCCGGATGGGGCTCAGGCGCTGAGTGCAGCGGCGTGGTTGGTGTCCAGCGACGCGGCCAACGGCGGCGCCCGGCCCGCCAGCTCTCGCGCCCCAGCGACGGCGGCCAGGATCGCGCGGATCGCGTCGGGGTCTTCGACCGTGCCCATCAAGCGCAAGCGCCCACCGCAGCGCGAGCATGCCAGCACGGCGTCCTCGACTGGCGCCGGGTGTACGCCCTCGCCGGCTCGGACCTCGGCGACCGCGACGTCTTCTGCGCAACACTCGCCGCACGCGCACGCGATCAACAGTAGCGACTGCCGTTCGAGGAGCGTGCGGTGCAGCGTGCGTCGGAGTTCCGGGTCCAGGACGGCGTCACGCTGAGGACGTGCAGTGCCGAGGATCTCGTCGTGTTCAAGGCCTTTCCGGCAGGGAGAAAGACTGGCTGGACATCGAAGGGATCGCGCTGCGTCAGCATGGTCGGCTCGACGAACGTCTGATCTGGTCCGAGCTGACACCGCTCCTGGAATTGAAGGACTCGTCCTTCGCCCGCGCCAGGCGCACGAGCTGCCGTGGAACCCGGCCGTCCTCGAGCAGCGGGTCGGCCGCATCTACCGCCTTGGCCAGAACCGCCCGATCGACGTCTACAGCCTGGTCAGCGAGCCCGGCATCGAGTCGCGAATCTCGGACCTCGTGGGGACGAAGCAGGTCTTCTTCGTGAGGCTGTTCGACGGAACGAGCGACGAGGTGGCGTTCGAGCGTTCGGGGAGCTTCCTCTCCCGGATCGAGCGGATCGTGGCGCCGGCCCTGGAGCGCGCCCCGGCGCGCGGCGTGGAGACCGCCGAGCCGGAAGACGGCCCCGCCGAGCGCGAGATCGACGCCATCGTGGCCGCGGGCGACGAGTCGCGGGACGCACGCGTCCCGGGCGCGCCCGAGCCGGCGCCGCCGCCGTCCGCGGTCGACGTCCAGAAGCTCTTCTCGGGGCTCACGGTGCAGCGAACCGCCCACGGCGGCCTCGTGATCGAAGCGCCTCCAGAGACCGCCGCGACGCTGGCTGCGCTGTTTGCAGGCATGGCCCAGCTGCTCCAGGCCGTCGCGCCGGGGCCCGCGAGCTGAAGGCCGATGTTACCGCAAAGACGGCATAGGCTCGTTGAGCCTGGGCGAGGAGCGCGTTCACGTCGTCAACTGGAATCTGCCGGTGCGCCTTCCGTCCGGTATGATAGCGGCGAGCGTGAGCGATCCATGCGTGCCCGAGCGTTCTGGAAGACCGTGACTCTCGACCGAGCGGATTTCCTCGATCGGCTGATCGCCCTGCTGACCGAGCACGACATCCGCTTTTGCGTCGTCGGTGGTCAGGCGGTGAATGCGTACGCCGAGCCCGTGGTGAGTCTCGATCTCGACCTTGCCGTCGCCGTGGAGCAGCTGGCGCGTGCGGAAGCGCTCCTGCGCGAGGCCTTTGCCGTCGAGCGGTTTGCCCACAGCCTGAACGTGTCCGACGCGGGATCCGACCTTCGGGCCCAGATCCAGACCGATCCACGATACTTCGCCTTTGTGGACCGGGCGGCGCCTCGCGACGTCCTGGGCGTCCGCCTGCCGGTGGCTCGCCTCGAGGACGTGCTGCACGGGAAGATCTGGGCGGTGACGGATACGTCTCGCCGGCCGAGCAAGCGCCAGAAGGATCTGGCCGACATTGCGCGCCTTCTCGAGGTGTATCCGGAGCTGCGTTCACAGGTGCCGGCGGACGTCGCGGCGAAGCTCGTGGGCTGAACCCACACCCCACGACCCCGCTGAGCGGCGGCTCGACCTCGGTCACGGCGACCGAGCGTAAGAGACATAAAACGCCCCTTCTCGGCAGTTCCAGCCCCTTCAAGCCCCACCGGGACTGGTCGACGGATGACTCCGCCCCCCCGGATACAGAAGGAGACGCTCGACCAGTTCTGCGACGCGATGATCCAGATCGCGCGCGAGGCCGAGACGAACCCCGCGGTGATCCACGACGCGCCGGTGACCACGCCGGTGCGCCGGCTCGATCAGACGAAGGCCGCGCGCGAGCCGAATCTGCGCTGGACGCGCCGGGCATAGCCTCTAGAAATACCTGTCCGACTCGGCGCGGACGAAATTTTCGACGGTAACGGGAACGGGTTTGCCGGCTGGCGATTGCGCTTGCACTCCGAGTGGGACTGTCCAGACAAACGCCGCGATAGCACCGACCACTCTCATGCGCGTAGGCAGCGCAAAGGGCCGGGTCGCGACATAACGGCCGCTCTCGGAAGTTCCTCCCACCGACGCCCGGAGAGACAGACCACGTGATCGACTACACTCGGGAAGACTTCACCCGCTCGGGAAGGCACTATGATCTCGTCCTCGACAACGCGGAGAACCGCTCGTTGTCGGACTGCCGGCGCTGTCGCCGTTTGTGACTCATAAATACGTCGGTAGCGCTCGACGCCGAACCGCGCGGACCTCGTCGTGCTGAAAGAGCTCGTCGAGTCCGGCAAACTGAGGCCGGTGATCGATCGAACCTTTCCGCTCCCAGAAGTGCCCGCGGCGCTACACCACCTCGAGACGCTATTCTGGGTACTTGATTTCGTTGGGCACCGGCCAGATCGTTTGGTACAGATAGAGGCGCGCGCCTTGCGTGACCGCTTCGCCCTCGGTCAGCTTGTAGGCATACATCCCCGGTGGAAGCACGTTCCCGGCGTCGTCTTTGCCGTCCCAATAGAGCTTGTAATAGCCATACGGCATCGTCCTGTCGGTGAGCGTTCTGACCTTCCTGCCCGCATCGGGCCCGGAAACTTGCGTGATCTCGAGCTTCACTTGCTCAGTGCCCCCGGGGTTCGTATTCAGATTCATGAAATAATTTTGCTTGTACCAGGTTTCCGTGAGCACGCCACCCACGCGGAACCAAATATGGCGCCCGTAGTTGGCTGTCGCCGGCTCGTAGAAATGGTGATTGGCCTGATCGTCGTAGGTGTAAGTTACTTTGAGGCTGCCATTCTCCATGCTCCCGGCCTCAAAATGGATATGGTTGCTGCCGTATTCCAGACCGGGCATGGACCACGGGCTCATCGTCACCTCCGTGGCGATCTCGACATAGTCCAACCCCGAGTCGGTGCCTTGAAACTCGAATTTCACCCAGTAGGCCATGGCGCCTTCAATGGTCGAAGGCGAGAAGTACTCCTCTTTCTGGTCCTGCGAGAGAAGCTTCCACGTGACGCTCGGCGAGTAAGTTGTATCGAGGTAATTGCTCTTCCGAGCAATGTAGACATTGCCTGTACTTTTGAAATGGGCCTTGATATCAGCGCCTGCCATCCCCCAGGTGGACTTGACTGGAATCACGATCGAGGAGGGAATCGAAGGATCGGTCGGTATGAGGCCATCCGCGGTTTGCGTGACGTTCGTCTGCGCGGTTAAGTAAGCCTGATAGCCGGCGTTCCTTAGATCGGGCTTATAGGTAAATACGCCGCTGCCATAATCGGCATAGGTTCGGTAAGAATATGGTCTGGTGTCATACCCGATCGACGTCATATCGACACGGCCCCGCATATCGAAATACATGGTGAAGCTTTCATTGGGGCGCAAATCGTAATTGAAATCGAATTGCGCGCCGACGTCGCCGATGATCCCGTAATCGCTGACAGTGGCATCCTGGACGACACCGCTCAGATCCCAACCGACCCAAGGCTCGATGCGCTTCATCAACTGGATATCGCTTTTCAGGTTGTTCCAGCTCGGAGTGATGGTTGTGTTGTCCCAGTCGAAGTAAAGGAATCGGGTTTGTGGCTGGGCGTCGAAATTGTGCCAGAGACCGTCCCAGAAAGCTTCTCCGGGTTGATGGTTGCCGCTGAGGTCTATTTTTCGCGCGAACATCGAGCCCACCGGCGGCACGTAGCGCAGAAGATTGCCCACAATATCCACATTCTCGCCGCACATTTGTCCCCCATACTGATTCAGGCGCCGAAGCGCGCCGTCCATGCCCCCAATGGGGTCGTTGTCCCACACCTCGGTTCGCATGTAATGCTCATCCATCCATTCGTGAACGCGGAGGAACTTTTCCGTATTCGTGAGCCCCACTCCTCCGTTCGTAATCGTGGCGGCGAGCTTGGACAGGTCGCGAAAATCGTATCCCTGGGGACCATAGAGGTAGGGAGCCTTGATCAGTGTGCTGCCGGTGTTCTCCAGGGTGATAGAGACATTCCGCAGCTGCGTGCTATTGATGTTGATAACTTCATCATGCGACCAGCTCGAAATATTGAACTGGTAGGCGCTGGGATGCACCGGTGCCGGTGGTGGGTAGGCAAGGAAGTAAGGGTCGTTGATGTCCTCTACCGTATACGACTGCCAGGCCAGCGGAGGGGCGGCGAAGGCCGCAGCCTTGAGATCCATCGACAGTGGGACCGTGGACGCGAATAGCCCAACGACCATTAGCATCGCAGCGCCTTGCCATGATCGTTTCAACATATTGCCTCCAGACCGTATCGACACGTTTCCTGGGCAGCGTAATTGCTCCGATCGATCACACAGCACCTATCTCTTGGACAGCTGGGCAGAGATTGCAATCAATCCGGATGCCGGAAGCGCAGACCTGGGTGAGTTCACCCAGCGCGCGCATTATCGTTGCTCGAAAAAGACCGTGTTTTTGCGCTGTGCAGGGAGAAAACGCCCCCATGATATGTTCATGAAGCCGGATGTCAAGAAGTTTCCGCCCGGCCTGTTCAAGCTGCTTTTGAATGGGACATCTGTCGAGGTGGCGAACGGGCGTGATGTCAGCGCTTCGACGATCGTGTTGAACGGTGGACCGCCCGCGGTCGCCGGAGCAACCGTGGTGATCGAGATGGGCATGGCGACGGGGATACGGGTGATACGGCGGTCGTCACGATCGCCGATCCTGGAGGCAAAGCGCAACGCGTCATCGCCGCGTCAGGCGACCTGGACGGCGGGGAGCAGCCGCTGCAGGAGCGTAGAGCGTAAGAGACATAAAACGCCCCTTCTCGGACGTTCCTGCCCCTCCAGGCCCCCCGGGACTGGTCGACGGATGGCTCCGCCCCCCGGATACAGCGCGGACAACGGCCTGTCAACGGATTTCGGTCGCACAAGGGACCGGAGGGGACCGGTCCAGGAGGCGAGCGAACAAGCCTCGGCGTCCGTGGCGCCCGGGGCCCGCCAGCTCTCGCGCCCCAGCGACGGCGGCCAGGATCGCGCGGATCGCGTCGGGGTCTTCGACCGCGCCCATCAAGCGCAAGCGCCCGCCGCAGCGCGAGCATGCCAGCACGTCGATGTCGAACGCGCGCCTCATCAGATCGGCCCACGCCCAGTGCCGGGAGCCCGGCGCCGCCGCCGAGTCGTCCTTCCCGTTTGCGGAGGCGCTCGCACCCACCGGCGCCTCCACCGGCGGCGCGCCGTAGGCGACCACGCGCGCTCACCAGCCGGCGTGCGGCGCGAGCACGCCGTGGTAGAGCACGAGGTTGATCCGCGGCCGTGGGGTGAGCGCGGCCAGCTTCTCGAGCAGCGTGAGCGGCTCGAACACGAGCTGGCGCGTGCCGTCCGCCCACGCGGTCTTGAGCGTGAGCCCGACGCGGCCATCGGCCAGGAGCCGGAGCCGGTCCTCGGCCACTGCCGGGCGGAGCAGATAGCGGCAGAGCTGTTCCAGGCGCGGGCGATCCGCGGCCGGCACGGCGACGTTCGCGTGCAGGTCGAAGCCCGCGAGATGCGCGTGCCGGGGGGCGGTCGAGAGCACCCACGGCGCGTCGGGATCGTCCCCTACGCGCCACACGCGGGCGCCCGCGCGCGGCCCCAGCGCGATTCGCCCCTGAATCGAGGCGCTGCTGATGCCGGCCAGCGCGGGAGATTCTTCGACAACGGGATCAGCCTGGCATAGGTCGGCACCGCCGGAATCGAGACTGCGGCGCTCGAGCAGACGCTGCATCCGCGCGGCGATCCGCGCGAGCAGCGCCCGGAAATCGAGCGTGTCCCCCTCGCCGGGAGCGTAGAAGACGCCGTCGAAGAGCAGCGTGTGGAAATGGATGTTCAAGTTCAATCCGCCGCCGAACCGCTGGATGACGGTCACGCATTCTGACCGCCCGTCACGGATCCCGTATCGGCGCGCGCGGTGGCGCTGGAAGCCCAGCAGCACCCGCACGAACACGCCGAGCACCGCGCGCGCCAGCGCGTGATCCCACGCGAGGAGGTAGCGAAAACGGTACGGCAGACTCAGCACCCACTGGCTCACGGGCACGCGCGGCAGCACCTCGTCGACGAGGCGGGCGGCGCACTCCGTCATGCGCCGGCCGCCGCAGCTCGGGCAGAAGCCGCGGCCCTTGCAGGAAAACGGCACGAGTCGCTCGAACGCGCAGTCGGCGCATCGCAGGCGCGCGAAGCCGTGCGCCAGCACCCCGCAGGTCAGGAAGTCTCTGAACTCTTGCTCCACGAACCCCGGCAAGGGGGATCCGTCAGCGTGACGCTATTGGGGGCGCCGGCGTAGGACCTGGACCGGCTGTACCCTTCGGTCGGCGCGAGCGACAACCGAGTGCGAGCGGTGACACGCCGACGGCCGCCGAGGTGGGCTCGGCGGCCGTCAGGGCCGCGGCATACGTCCCCTCGCGAGACGCGGTCGGCGGCTAACCCCGGCCGTTGTGAGTTGCGTGATACCGGGCGTTGTGCAACACGCGGCCCGGGTAGCTCCCCGTGTGCGTTCCCTTCTCGAGCAGGACCTCGCCATTCACCACGGTGTAATGGATCCCCTCAGCCAGCTCCCGCATCCGCCAGCCGTTGTTCGGGAAGTCGTGCACCACGTCGCCCGTGACCGGCTGCACGGTGTCGGGATCGAAGACGACGAGGTCCGCCGCCATCCCCGGCTGCACGAGCCCGCGATCGTAGATGCCGAAGGCGCTGGCCGAGTCGAAGGTCAGCCGGCGGACGGCCAGCTCGAGCGGCATGATCCCCTTCTTCCGCACCCAGTGGCCGAGCAGGCGGGTGGGGTTCGACACGTTCGAGTGGAACTGCACGTGCGCGCCCCCGTCGGAGAGACCGACGACGGCGTAGGGGCTGCCGAGGATCTGCGCCACCGCCTCCGTGTCCGTGTTGTTCTCCCCGAGGGTGAACACCGTGTTCAGCTCCTCCTCGACCACCAGGTCGAGGAACGCGTCGAGCGGATGCTGTCCCCGGGCCTTGGCGATCTCCGCCATGTTCTGGCCCTCGAGGCCGCGGTTCTTCGGAAGCTGAGGCGCTTCCACGATCATCAGGTCCCAGCGCCTGGAGAAGCTCGGGTCCGGAGCCTGCGGGCCATCGACCTCGACCCGGAGCTTTGTGCGGACCTCCGGATCGCGATAGGCGCGCATCTTGTCGGCATCGGAGCCCTGGAGGATCGGCAGCCAGGTGGGCATGCTCCGGAACACCTGGCAGTTCTTCATCGTGAACCGCTGCACGACGCTCCCGGGATTGCAGAGGGGCACCGCCCGAATACCCTTCCGGACCGTCTCCTCGACGTGCGTCAGGTGCTGCCGCCACCGCCCGGGGTGACGCGCCTGCTCGACCAGGGTGTTGTACATCACCGGGCGGCCGCAGGCTTCGGAGATCCGGCTCAGAAGGTTGTCTTTCAACTCGGGGTTGGTCCCGCCACCGCACTGGATCACGCCCGTGCCCACCTCGCGGAGCACGTCGGTCAGCGCGAAGAGCTCCGACTCCGGCGCGCAGGCCGCGGGAATCCGCGTCCCCGCGATGTCGAAGTGGTTCATGTTGCGGGTGATCGAGAGCCCGAAGGCCCCCGCTTCGAGCGCCTCGCGCACCACGCGCCGCATCGTCTCGAGCTCGGCGTCGGTGGCCGGACGCTCCGAGCAGTCCTTCCCCATGGCGTAGAGCCGGACGGCGGAGTGGCCGACCAGTGTGCCGACGTTCACCCCGAGCCGCTGGCCGATGGCGCTCATGTACTCGGGGAACGTCTCCCACGTCCAGGGCACACCCGCGTCGAGCACATCCATGGGAATCGCTTCGACGTAGGAGAGCATCCCGGCCAGCCTCTCGCGCTCGGCGGCCTTCACGGGAGCGAGCGCCAGCGAGCAGTTCCCGATGATGACGCTGGTGGCGCCGTGGTGACACGAGAAGGTGCAGAGCGGATCCCAGAGGACCTGCGCGTCGTAGTGGCAGTGGTTGTCCACGAACCCCGGCGAGACGACCCGCCCATCGGCCTCGATGACCCGTCGCGCAGGTCCGGCGAGGCGTCCGAGCTCCACGATCTTGCCCTGAGCCACCCCGACGTCGCCGTGAAAGGCGGGCCGGCCCGAGCCATCGATGATGCGTCCGTTCTTGATCAGCAGGTCGTAGGGCATGATGTCGCTCCTCTCGGCGTCTCTCGCTCATATCGGCCGCCGGATGGATCTACGACGCGGATAGTAGCGCAGGCCGAGGACGAGAACAACATCGCGCCGGCACCGCGCGCCATGTCCTCGTCGGCCTCTCGTGTGCTAAGGTTGGCGAGCGCGAGCGAGCCACGTCGAGCGTACCGCCGAGGGTGCCGACGAAGCAGATGAGTCCGGCTCGAGCGGCAAAGCGACGCGGCCGACGGCTTCAGAGGGAGACGAGTGGGGCGGGGGCATGAGCGCGCGAATACGACGGTCGTGGCTGGTCGTGCCGTTGTCCAAGGCAGAGCAGATCGCCCAGGCGCCCCGGTCGGGGGCCGACGTGATCGCGCTCGACCTGGTCGAGTTCGTCGCGGAAGACGACAAGCCGGCGGCGAGGGCGCGCGCGCAGGCGGCGATCCACGCTGCTCACGCGGGTGGCGCGGAAGTGTTCGCGCAGGTCGATCCCGAGCTCCTCGTTGCCGATTTGCACGCCTGCGCGTGGCCGGGACTGACCGGGGTGATCGTTTCGCGGTTGGAGTCGGTGCAGCAGGTGGCGGAAGTCGATGAGCTACTGGCGGAACTGGAGGCCAGGCGGGGCATTCTGCACGGGACGCTGGAAATCGTTGCCGCGCTCGAGACGGCCCGCGGGAACCACGCCGCATACGATATCGCTCGCCGTAGTCCGCGGATCCGGGGGCTGACGCTGGGCCGGACCGACCTCATCATGGACCTCCGCCCCGAGCCGTCCGGCGAGATCCACCTGATGCCGTATCTCATGCAACGGCTCGTCGCCGTGGCGCGGGCTCTTGGCGTGACGCCCATCGGCGCCTGGTGGCGGGCGCCGGCTCGGGGCTTGCTGGCCCCCCCCGACGACACATATCACGCGGCACGCCGGGGTCGTGCCATCGGCTTCGCGGGGTCGCTGTGCATCGACGTGAACCAGGTGGAGCCCCTGAACCAAGGGTTCACGCCGGACGCCGCCGAAGCGGCGGCCGCCCAGCAGTTGGTGACCGCGTATCACGCCGGCGTCGCCCGGGGCGTCGCCGTCGTGGAGCAGGGCGACCGTCTCGTCGATCGAGGGTCGGCTACGCAGGCCCTGGCGCTCCTCGATCTCGCGGCGGCATGCGCGGCGCGCGATCGGGAAAAGGCCGAGATGGCCGCGCGCCCGCTACTGGCCCTACCGTAACATCGTCGGGAGGACATGCATGGCCGCACATCAGGTGCGCCGGTCCGGGCTGACCATGCCCGTGGTCACGCGCCGCTTCGTCGACCACGCCTGGCGCCGCGGGTGTGATTTCATCAATCTCGACCTCGAAGATTCGGTTCCCCAGCACTTGAAGGCCCATGCCCGGGGCCTCATCAAGGACGCCATCCCTGTTGTCCGGAAGGGTGGAGCCGAGGCCTTCACCCGGATCAATCACGACTACGTGCACGCCGACCTGGACGCCATCGTGTGGCCCGGGCTCAGCAAGGTGAACTATCCCAAGGCCGAAACGGCCGACGAGATCCGTCTCCTCGACGCCGTCATCACGCGTCTCGAGCGCGAGCGGGGCATCCGCCCGGGCACGGTCGAGATCGGCGCCAACATCGAAACGGCGAAGGGCGTCGCCGCGGCATACGACATCGCTTCGGCGAGCCCGCGCGTCAAGGAGTTTGGCGGCGGGACCGGCTACGACATGTCCCGTGACCTCGGTGTCGAGATGTTCGTCGGCTTCGAGCAATTCGCCTATGGCAAGGGAGAGCTGGAGCTGGCGGCCCGCGCATTGGGATTAGAGGTGAGGGCGGCGCCCTTCGTGGCCAACACGACGGGCAGCGTCAGCGACGCGGACCGCGCCTTCCGCGAAGCCCAGGCCGGTCGCAGGTGCGGATTTCGGCTCGGCGGCGGGCTCAATCCCGCCGTGGTAGAGGCGCAGAACCGGGGTTTCACGCCGACCGCGGAAGAAGCCGACGACGCCCAGTGGGTTCTGGAACGGCATCGAGAGCTGGCCGGAACTGGTGAGACGTGGATCGCGATCGACGGCCGGGTGATCGACCGCTACGAAGCCGCCCGCGCCCGTGACACCCTGGAGTGGGCCGCGCTCTGCGCGGAGCGCGACCGGGAAAAGGCGGAAGCGGTTCTCCGTACCCGGGTAGCGATGGCCGAGCCTGCGCCCTGATGGCCATCCTCGTTCGTCGCTCTAATCTGTTAGCGCCGATCACCGCTACGGAGCGTGTCAGCCAGGCCTGGCAGAGCGATGCGGATGCCATCACGCTGGATCTGGAGGACGGCGTGGTCGAGACCCGCAAGGCGGAAGCGCGGGGCCTGGTCAAAGAGGCCATCGACCTAGCCGGCCGGGGCGGCGCCGAGGTGTTCGTGCGCGTGAACGCGACCCTGCTCCACGCCGACCTCGAGGCGTCCGTGTGGCCGGGCCTCCGCGGAATCATGCTGCCGCGCGTCGCGTCAGCGGCCGAGGTCGCGGAGGCGGTGGAGCAGATGACGGCCCTCGAACGCCGCCGCGGCCTCGCCGCGGGCGCGCTGGAACTGATCGTGCTACTCGAATCCGCCCGCGGGGTGTGGGACATCCGGTCGATCATCACATCGAGCCCGCGCATCACGCAGGTGGGGCTCGACGAGAGCGACCTCGCCTGCGACCTCGGCATCACCCCGCTGCCCGAGCACGATCCGTACGTCTATGCTCGAGGCCGGCTGGTCATCGAGACCACGGCCGCCAACGCGCAACCCATTGGCATCACCTACCCGTTGGGCGTTCACCCGCGCCGCTCATCGGCGGCGGAGATTCACCGAATGGCCACGGACGCCAGAAACCTGGGATTGAAGGGCGTTGTCTGCCCGGATCCGAGCTGGGTCGCGCCGGTCAACGCCGCCTTCACGCCCACGGCCGATCTGGTGGCGTACAACAAGCGGGTGCGCGAAGTCTTTGCCGGAGCCGTTGCCGCGGGCACCGCGGCGGTGCCCCTGGACGGTCGCATGATCGACGTGCCCGTGGACGAATGGGCCAAGGTGGTGCTTGCCATGGCGGCTGCCTGTGATGCCCGTGACGTGCAGAAGCGCGCCGCCCGCGCGATAGCCTGAAAGGAGAATGCTCCAATGAAGGTACACAAGCCCGACCAAATCCCCGCTCAACCCGTGAACGCTCCCTTGTTCACCGGTGGTCCGGTGACGCGGCAGACGCTGCTCACGCCTGAGGCGAGCAAAGACTTCAATCTGGGCATCGTCAACTTCAGCCCTGGTGCGCGAAACAAAATGCACACCCATAGTAGTGATCAGGTGCTGTTCGTGACCGCGGGCAAGGGCATCATTGCCACAGAAACGGAGCAACAGGTCATCGTCCCGGGCGATGTCGTGCATATTCCCTCGGAAGAGAAACATTGGCATGGAGCCACGCACGACTCGGCGTTCTCCCACATTGCCTTGACCGCGAAGGGTAGTACGACCACGCAAGTAGAAAAATAGGGCATCGGCCGCCGAGTCGCGCGCGGGTCAGTGCCGGGCCGTGGGCAGGGGGTGCGTGCCGGAGCGCGGGCTACGTGCTCGGTAATAAGGCCAGGGCATCGACGGCCTTCACCCCGTGCCCCGCGGGCAAGACCATCAGCGGGTTGATGTCCAGTTCCGCGAGATGGCCGGCGAGGTGCACGGCCAGCCAGGAGACGCGGACCAGGGTGTCGGCGAGAGCCGCCACGTCCGCCGGTGGTCGACCGCGGAAGCCCTTGAGGAGCCGAGCTCCCTTGACGTCCGAGATCATGGCCAAGCTCTCGGATAGGGTCAGGGGACAGCGCCGCACGGCAACGTCGTCGTAGACCTCCACCATCACCCCGCCGGTCCCGAACAGCAGCACCGGTCCGAGCTGCGCGTCGTAGGAGACACCGACGATGACCTCTACCCCTTCCATCACCATCTCCTGCACCAGCACCCTGGAGACGGCCGCGCCCGGGGCATGGGCGGCCGCGCTGGCCATGATCTCGGTGTAGGCGCGCCGCACATCTTCGGCGCTCTGCACGCCCAGGCGGACGGCGCCGGCCTCGGTCTTGTGCGGAATGTCAGGCGAGTCGACCTTCAGCGCCACCGGGTACCTGAGGCGCTCGGCGGCCTCGACCGCGGCCTCGGCGGAGGAGGCAAGGACTTCGCGCGTCACTGGTATTCCCCAGGCCGCGATGAGCTGTTTGCTCTCGAATTCGGACAGGGTCGTACGACTGGCCGCCCGCGACCGTGCGATGGCCCGGTGCTGATCGTCCGAAAGCGCGGGAGCTTCCGCGAACCCGTCGGACAGGCGACGGTCACGCCAGGCGTGATAATCCAGCAGACGTCTGAGACCCTGGGCCAGGGTATCCGGGGTATAGAACACGGGAATGTTGGCGTGCTTCAGCTTGGCGAGTCCCGCCGTCTCGCTGCGGCTCCCTGTCCACAGGAAGGCGATGCCCTTGTGAGTGCGCTGGCGGAGACCGATCACCTGCTCGGCCTGGGTGTCTGCCCCGGCGCTCGCAATGACCAGCGTGCCGACCTTGGGCTCATCGAGCAGGTACTCCATGATCGACGGGAAGGACGCGCTGTTGGCAAAGCCCGTGACGTCCGCCGGATTTGCCGCCCAGCCAAACCCCTTGAGGATCCCGTCGATGCCATCGCGGGCGTGGTCGCTGAGGGGCGGCAGGTCCAGCCCGGCGAGGCCGCACATGTCGGCCGTGAGCGAGCTGACCCCGCCCGAGTGCGACACGACGGCCACGCCGGGATGCTCGGGCTTCGGGCTATGCGCGAGCAGCTGGGAGACTTCCAGTAGCTCGTCGTAATCTTGCACGCGGATGACCCCGTACTGCGCGAACACCGCGTCGTACAGCTTATCGGCGCCGGTCAGCGCGGCCGTGTGGGACCGGGCCGCCCGCGCGCCCGCCTCGGAGCGGCCGATCTTGATCATCACCAGCGGCTTGCCGCGCTCCGCCGCGAGCTTGGCCACCTCGAGAAACTTGCTCGCATCCTTGAACCCCTCGACGAAGCCGGCGATCACGCGGGTGGCGGCGTCATCGAGCAAGTACCGCGCGAAGTCGGAACAATCGAGATCCGCCTCATTGCCCGTGGAGATGATGTAGCTGAACCCTACGCCCGCGTCCGCCGCCCGCGCCAGGAACGGCCCGAACGCCGTGGCCCCACTCTGGCAGACGAGACCCACCGGCCCCGTCACGCCCTTCGCGCCGCGCGACGACGAGGTGGCCCAGATGTCGTCCTTGACATTGGCGAGGCCGAGGCAATTCGGCCCGCTCAGGCGCAGTCCGGTGTCACGGGCGAAGACTCCCAATTGTGTTTGTAGATCGCGCCGCGCCGGCTCCCCACGCTCCGCGAACCCCGCGGAAATGACGATGGCCGACCCCGCTCCCTTGGCGTGACAGGCCTCGAGGACATCGAGCACCTGGTCGTACGGAACGACGACCGCCACCAGATCAGGACCTTCCGGCAGGTCGGCGACCCTCGCGTAGGACTTCACGCCCATGATCTCGTCGTAGTTGGGGTTCACGGGATAGACGCGTACGCGATCCTGCGCCTTGAGCGCGGCGGCGAGGAACCGCCCCCCGTACTGCAGCCGCGGCGTCGCCCCGACGATGGCGATGGAGCACGGGTTGAGCATCTTGTGGATCGCCTGCATCTGCGGCTCGGTCCAGATCTCCATGCGAGTCGTCATCGTTCCTCGGCGGGCCCGGTGAAGGCGCCGCGCTTGCCCGCCGCGAGCGCGATCAGCGCGTCGTGGATGCGCTGGTCGATTTCGAGGCCGTCGCGCGTGAGGCGCGCGCGGTCGCGATATGCGCGCTCGCCGGGAATGCGGATCTCGTCGACACCGTCCTGCCGCGGCGTCGCCTTGATCAGGGCGATCTCTGCGGCGAGCGCGCGCCGGTAATCTTCCAGCGGCATGAACAGGTCGGGCTTGAACGCGATGAAGAGGTACCCGGCGCTCTCCGTGTCGGTCGTCCCGCTGCAGAGCACGCCGAGCGCGTGCATCGCGAGCGCCAGCGCGTAGCCCTTGTGCCCGCCGAAGGGCAGGAGCGCGCCGCGCCGCGCGGCCGTCGCGTCCGTGGTAGGACGGCCATCCTCGTCGATCGCCACCCCCTCCGGCAGCGGGATGCCGAGCCGCTGCCGGAACTGGAGATCGGTGCCCATGAACGCGGAGGTTCCGAGGTCGATCACCAGCGGGTCGCCGTCCATCGGGAAGCCGAAGGCGATTGGATTGGTGCCGAGCGCCGCCTTGGCCCCGCCCAGCGGCGCGACCATCGGGTGCGCCGCCACCGTGTGGATGCCGATCAGGCCGGCCCTGGCGACCATCTCGACGTAATAGGCGCTGCGGCCGCTCATCCAGATGTTGTTGACGCCGACGAGGGCGAAGCCGTGCGCTTGCGCCCGCTCGATGACGGCGCGCGTCGCGTAGTACATCCCGAGCATGCCGCTCTGGTTGCCACCGTCGAACAGCACCGACACGCTCGTCTCCCTGAGCGCGCGCATCGGGCTGCGCGGCGCCTTGAAGCTGGGGTGCTCGGCGACGTTGAGCAACTTCGGCAGACCGGAGTACTCGTAGCCGCAGAGAGCCGCGTCGATCACGTGGTCGGCGAGAATGCGAGCCTCCTCGGGCTCGTACCCGACCCCGCGCATGGCCCGCTCGGACAGCGCGCGGGCCTCGGCCACGCTCAGGTGGACCCGCGCATTTCGAGGGGCGCCACGGCTTTGCCGGGGCGCCTCCGAGCCGCCATCGGGGGGCATGGGGGGCCCGTCGAGGCCCCCCATCCTAATAAACGGTGAACTCGACGAGGTTGTCATCGGGATCACGGAAGTACACACTGGTCGACACACCGCGCGCGCACGTGCGTGGTCCGGGTCCCGCCTCCGGTTTCACGCCGTTGCGCTTCAGCAAGGCGAGAATCTCGTCGACGGTCCCATCCCATTCGAGACAGAAGTCGGCGCCCCCCACCGTCGGCTGTCGCGCTCCGAGATAGCCCGCCCGCGCCGGCGCCTCCGGTCCGTGGACGTTGATCTTCTGCGCGTCGTTGATCCGGATCGTCGCCATGTCCGGGCGGCCTAGCCGCTTTTCCCAGACGATCGTGAAGCCGAGCCCCTGGTAGAAGTGCAGCGTGCGCTGGAGATCGCCCGCGACGACGACCCAGTGGTCGATGCCCTTGATGCCCATGGCGTGCTCCCTCCTCCACTTTCGCCTGTGATTTTCTCCCCGACCTTATCATGACGATCGCGACGTGGTCATGCTGCCATCGGCTCGAGCCGTTGCTTCGGGGTATTCTCCCGCCTGAGATCTCGCATCGCGTGTGGCCAGGAAGCCTCGCGAAGCGAGTCTCGAGCCCGGGCGGAGGCTCTGCTGGTGTGCATGGTAACGTTCAGCTAGACTTCCCGGCAGCCATCATCACCGAGGACGCCCATGCAGCGGATCGGCGTGCCGACGATGACGCATCTTGTGCCCACCATGTGCGGAGGACGTGACACATGAAAGCCGGCCAAGCCGTCCTGGAGGCGTTGCGCGCAGAAGGCGTCGAGTACACCTTCGGTGTGGTGGGCTCGACCACCAACAGTATCGTCACCGAGATGCACGGGCGGAGCGACATCCGCTTCGTCGACACCCGGCACGAGGAGGGTGCGGCCTTCATGGCGTATGGCTATGCCCGCGCCTCCGGCAAGCCCACCGCCTGCATCACCACCTCCGGGCCCGGGACCATCAATCTCGTCACGGGTATCGCCCTCGCCTACAAGGGACGGGCGCCCGTGATCGTGATCGCCGGCGACGTCGCGCGCGACTTCATCTATCGCGACGGCAGCCAGGCGTTCGACCTGGTAGGGTTGTTCAAGCCCATCACCAAGCTGGCGCTCGAGGTGAACAAGACCGAGCGCATCCCCGAGATGCTGCACTACGCCTTCCGCGCCGCGCTCGCCGACAAGTGCGGGCCAGTCTTCCTGGATATCCCGCGAGATCTCCTGGACGACCAGACCATCGCCGGGGAGCCGCTCCGTCCGGGGGCGTACCGCGCGGTGGAGACCCGCATCGCGGGTGACCCGCAGGCCATCCAGCGAGCAGCGGCGTTGCTGGCCCAGGCGCAGCGGCCGCTCCTGCTGGCGGGCGGCGGCATCATCGACGCCGAGGCGAGCAAGGAAGCGGTCGCGCTGGCCGAGCTTTTGGACATGGCGCTCGTGCCCTCCTACGGCCATACCGACGCGGTCCCCAACAGCCATCACCTGTACGTCGGGCCGCCGGGAGGACGCGGGTCCGCCGAGGCGGCGGAAGCCCTGCACCGCGCCGACGTCATCCTCGCCCTGGGGACGCGCCTCAATCAGCCGACGACGTTCTGGGACTACCGCGTGATCAACCGCGAGACGCAGATCGTCCAGGCGGACATCGACGCTCAGGAGATCGGCCGCAACTACCCAGTGGCGGTCGGGATCGTGGGAGATGCCAGGGCCGTGGCCGAGCAGCTGCTGCGCGCCGTGCGCGACACCTATCCGCAGGGGCGCCCCAAGGGGGCGTGGCGGAGCGAGGTGGCAGCGCTGGCGGCGCGGCGTCAGGCGCGGCTCCAGGGCGAGCTATCCCTGACTGGAACTCCGATGATGCCGCAGCGGGTGTACCCGGAGCTGCGCCGGGTCCTGCCGCGCGACTGCATGGTGACGATCGATGCCGGCGTCGCGCCGGGACTCGCCTACGACCGGCTGCACTTCGAAACCCCGCGCACGCTGTTCAACTACGCCGGGCACGGCGGGCTCGGCATGGGCTACTGCGTCGGTCTCGGGACCAAGCTCGGACGGCCCGACCGCCCCGCCGTAAGTCTGCAGGGCGACGGCGGATTCCTCTACACCTCGCAAGAGATCAACACAGCGGTGCGCTGGCGCATTCCGCTCGTCAGCATCGTGCTGAACAACAGCTGCCACGGCGCCGAGAAGGCACAGCAGCAGCGCCACTTCGGAGGGCGATACATCGGGGTCGACCTCGTCAATCCGCGCTTCGACAAGCTGGCCGAGGTGTACGGCGCGCGCGGGATGTACGTGCAGCGCCCCGAGGAGATTGCGGACGCCGTGAAGGAAGCGCTGGCATCGAACGGTCCGAGTGTGATCGAAATTCCGGTCGCCGAGTACTTCCCGGCGCCGGCACCCACGCCAGGCGGCGCGCGCCGGCACTGAAGCGGACGCCAGGACCGACGAGGGGATCGGCATGAAACGAATGCTGATGCTGACCGGCGACGTCAATCTCATGAACGTCACCGATCCCCAGGCGCCGTTCGCGATGATCAAGGACACGTTACGGCACGCCGACGTGCTGTTCGGTAATCTGGAAACCTGCTTCTATGAGCCCGCCGCCGGGCACGCGATCGAGCGCGAGGGTTTTTATGCCCCGCTCGCCTCCGCTCAGGCCCTCGTCATCGCCGGGTATCGCGCGATCGGTAACGCCAACAACGTCAACTACGGCGAGGAGGCGATTCGGTCGTCGCTCAGGCAACTCGATGGAATTGGCATTCCGTGCACCGGCGCGGGCGTGAATCGCAAGGCCGCGCGCGCTCCCGCGATCGTCACCCACGAGGGTCTGCGTTTCGGCTTCGTGCAACGAACCTCCGTGTACTGGGCCACCGGCCACGAGGCCACCGACGATTCCGCTGGGGTCGCCGTCCTGACGGGACGCACCGCGTACGAGCCGATGCTCCAGACGCGGCGCGCCGGTGTTCCGCCCGCGAACCGTCCCGGCCTGCCCCCCGCGATCCTCACCTGGGCGGACGCCAGGTCGCTCGCGGAGTTCACGGCCGATCTCCGCGCGCTGCGCACCGGGGCTGACGTCGTGGTCGCCTCCCATCACTGGGGACTGTTCGAGGACGTCCTCGACTACCAGGTCGAGATCGCCCACGCGGCGATCGAGGCCGGCGCCGACGTCGTCATGGGGCACGGGCCGCACTACCCATGCGCGGTCGAGATGTATCGGGGCAAGCCGATTTTCTACGGACTCGGCAGCTTCTCGTTCCACACCGGGCATGGCGGCCGCGCCCACGGCGACTGGGTCGGCATGCTGGCCCGCCTCACCTTCGACGATTCAGCGCTCCTGGGGGTCGCGTTCTCGATGGTGCGCCACAACGAGCGCAACGAAACCTACGTCTGCGACCCCCGCCAGGACAAGGAGGCGGTCGAGCAAATCGTGGGCCGGTGCGACAAGCTCGGCACGAAGCTCACGATCAGCGGCAGCGAGATGATCGTGTGGAAGAAGTCCTGATGCCGCGTCTCAGACGAGCGCGTCTGCGACCAACCTCCCTTCCACGTCACCGAGCTTGACCGCGAGCAGGTGGGCGACCGACGGAGCCACGTCGCGGCTCATGATGGCTCCGAGCTCGGCCCCACGCCGGATGCCGGCGCCAGCCGCCAAGAAGAACGCGCCATTGTCCGGATGGCTTGGTCGGTGGCCGTGGTTGCCACGATATCGAGGTGGACCGAGGTGGTCATCGCCACGGGCCTCATCCCCAAAGGCGTAACCCCCCGCGGCCTCGAGCACGAGCTCGCCGATCATGGGATTCTCGTCCGGGAGGGGGAGTCCTAGACCGGCATAGTCGGACACGCCCCAGACGCCCGTCACGCCCTCGAGGCCGGCAAGCGCGGACTTTAGGTTATCGACGAGCGATGGGCGATCGGCTGGATCGAGAACGTAGAGGTAGCCGGCGCCATGGTTGGTGACGAAGCGGGCCCGGCTCTCGGTGATCCGCCCCTCGTCATCGACCTTCATGAGCCCGAGCTGGCGCAACCGCACGTTGACACGGATCTCCTGATCGGAACGCAGGAAGCCATGGTCGGAGACCACGAGCACCGCAGTGTCTCGCTCGAGGGCTCCGGCGGGGAGCGCAGCCAGTACGCGGCTCACGCAATGGTCCACGTACTCGAGAGCCCAGTACGCCTCCGGGGACCGCGGACCGTGGAGGTGCTGGAAGCTATCGGCGCAGAGGAAGTGCACGAGAAGCAAGTCGGGGGCGTGGCGGTGCAGCACGTGGGCCGCCACGTCAGCCACCACGTCGTCCCGGAGAAAGCGCTTCGGGAGCTGCGACCACTCGCCCAGTCGGTCGATCGGAAGGCCGAGCGCACCGAGCTCGCGCCAGACGTCCGGATGGGTCGCGCTCTCGAAGACGCGCTGATCCTTGAAGAACGGCAGGTTGAAGTCGAGGCTGGCCGCCCGGCGGGTGCAGGGCCAGTCGATCGCGGCCGTGCGCCGGCCGGCCGCGTGGGCGACGTCGTACACCGTCGGCGCCCGCAGCAGCCGGTCCGCATCGTAGATCGGATCGCCGGTGAGATCCTCCGCGCGTCCCGACTCACGGTTCAGGATGTAGTTCGCCACGACCCCGTGTCGATCGGGGCGCACGCCCGTCACCATGCTCGCATGAGTCGGCCAGGTGGTGCTGGGGAACACGCACTCCATGCGCCGCGCCACGACGCCCCGCTCGGCGAGGCGGCGCAACGTCGGCATACGTACGCGCGGGTCGGTCCAGTAGAAAGACGCAAACCCGTCGAGGCTGATCAGGACGACACGGGCCACGGTCGCCCTTACAGCACGCCCTCCTTCTTCAAGGCGGCGACCTCGTCGGCGCCGATGCCGAGCCAGGCGTTCAGCACTTCGGCGCCGTGCTGACCCAGAAGCGGCGAGGGCTTGAGTCTCGCGGTGGTGCCGTCCACTCGCACCGGCCAGGTCGGCATCTTGAACGGCCCGTTCGGGTGCTCCATCACCTGCATGATGCCGCGCTTCTCGAAAGTCGGATCGTTCTGCAGCTCCATCGTGTCGAACACTGCGCCGGCTGGCACCCCGACACCGCTGACCAGCGTCATCGCCTCTTCCTTGGTGTGCTTGCGCGTCCACTCGGTGACGATCGCGTCGACCTCGGCCTCCCGCTCGACCCGGGCGGCGCCGGTGGCAAAGCGCGGATCGTCGATCAGCTCTTCGCGCCCGATCAGCCGCATCAGCCGTCCCCAGTGCTCGGGATTGCCGCGGCTCGTGGTGATGTAGACCCAGTCGTTGGAGCCGAAGGGCCGGCACTGATAGAGCCCGGAGGGCGAGTTGTTGCCGCCGCCGGATTTCCCGCCGCGGCGCGGCGCCGCTTTGCCGGTGCGCGCCTGGGTGGCGAAGCACGTACGCATGTAGTGGATCATCGCGTCCTGCATCGCCACCTGGAGCCGTCTGCCCTTGCCGGTCCGCTGGCGCTCGTGGAGCGCGGCCAGGATGGTCAGCGCCATCAGCATGCCGGTGCCGGTGTCGCCGAAGCTCGGGCCGGGCTTGACCGGCGGCCGGTCGGGCTCGCCCGTCACGCTGATCGTGCCGCCGGCAGCCTGGGCGATCATATCGAAGGCCAGGCCGGTTTCATACTTGCTGCCGGTGCCGAATCCCTGGATCTGGCAGAAGATGATGCGGGGGTTGATCTTCGTGATCTCGTCATAGCCGAGCCCGAGGCGCTCGATCGTCCCGGGCGCCATGTTCTCGACCGTGACGTCGGCCTTCTTCAGCATCTCCTTGACGAGCTCGAGCCCGCGCGGCGATTTGAGGTTGATCGCCAGCGATCGCTTGTTGGCGTTGAACATGTGGAAGTACCACGGGTCGTCGTCGGGCTTTCCGGGCCGCAGCCGACGGCCGGGATCGCCCGTCTTCGGGTTCTCGATCTTGACCACATCGGCGCCGAGCCAGGCGAGCGCCTCGGTGCAGGATGTCCCCGCCTCGAATTGGGTGAAATCGACCACCCGGATGCCGGTGAGACAATTGAGGTCTTGGCAGTTTTCATTCATCGCTGATCCCCTTCCCCTCCTGCGAGTTGGTCCGGTCGATCAATCCAGGCTTCCCAGCCGGGGGCCGTTCGCTCGCCGGCGCGAGGGCGACGTCGAAGACCCCTTGACTGTCATCCCCCTATGTCGGTATCGCACGACCAGCGCGCCGAAGGGAAGACCCATCTCGCCCGGCCTCGTGGCGACGATACACCTGCCGGCCCGCTCCGTCGCCTCCTCCGGATCGGATTGCGCTGGAGGAGCTTCCCCGAAACTTCGGTACACTACTGCCCATCAGCTCTGGACCCGAAGGAGGGCGTATGCGGACGCTGCTGCGCCGACGATCACTACGCCTCGTGGTTGTGGTTTTCGCGCTGCTGCCAGTCGCTCCCGGCCTGGCGCACGCGGCGCCCGAAGGGCAGATGATCTGGGCCCTGCATTTCTCCCTGGCGCCGACGCTCTTCGAGCCCGCCGAAACACCGGGCGTCGTCTCGCCGTTCATGATCCTCTACGCGCTCCACGACGCCCTGGTGAAGCCGATGCCCGGCAAGTTCATGGCGCTCAGCCTGGCGGAGTCGTGGAGCGTGTCGCCTGACGGGCTGATCTACGAGTTCGTGCTGCGCAAGGGGGTGCGATTCCACAACGGGGACCCCGTCACGGCCGACGACGCGAAGTTCTCCTTCGAGCGGTATCGCGGCGTCTCCGCGAAGATCCTCAAGGAGAAAGTGGCGGCGGTCGAAACGCCCGATCCCGGGCGCATCCGATTCCGCCTGAAGCAACCGTGGCCCGATTTCATGACCTTCTACGCGACGCCGGCGACGGGCGCGAGCTGGGTCGTCCCCAAGGCGTACGTCGAGCGGGTCGGCGAGGAGGGCTTCAAGAAGGCGCCCGTCGGCGCCGGGCCCTATCGGTTCGTCTCCTCCACGCCGGGCATCGACCTGGTGCTTGAGGCCGTCGATGGGTACTGGCGCAAGACCCCGAGCGTCAAGCGCCTGGTCTTCAAATCGGTTCCCGACGCGGCCACGCGCCTGGTGATGCTCAAGCGGGGCGACACGGACGTCGCCTACGCTCTATCCGGAGAGCTCGGGGCCGAGGTGCGCCGCACCTCGGGACTCACGCTGCGGCCCACCCCGTTCACGAGCACGCACTGGGTGCTCTTCGCCGACCAGTGGGATACCAGCTCGCCGTGGCACGACCGCCGGGTGCGCCTCGCCGCCACGCTCGCCGTCGATCGTCAGGCGATCAACCAGGCGGAGAGCCTGGGGTTCTCGAAGATCACCGGGAGCATCATCCCCACGAGCTTCGACTTCTACTGGCAGCCCCCGGTCCACCCCT
>Ga0209056_10001132_pt1 | contig 29370 bp, 25 predicted proteins | sample GraSoiAngelo_114_FD_185876 | JGI IMG/M metagenome (GOLD analysis project Ga0209056, IMG submission 185876) | Grasslands soil microbial communities from the Angelo Coastal Reserve, California, USA - 14_0903_13_40cm (SPAdes) (version 2) | ecosystem: Environmental > Terrestrial > Soil > Grasslands... | reverse complement strand
TAAATCGTGACCAGGGCGGCGAGGCTAACTCGAATCACGGCGTAGCGCTGCCTGGCCGCCTTGCGTGCGGACGTGTAATGTCGCTGCCCCACTCAATTGTTGCGATCCCCCAGGTCAAAAGCGCATCGGGCTTGCTGTGGCCTGGAGCGCTTTTGGGAAAACGGCAACGCGCGAGATAAAGGCGTGCTTGTTCGTCCAATGCCGGATCTCCTGAGGAATTCATAGGAAAACAAAACCGAATTTCTCCAAGTCTGCTTACGGCAACGCGAAAACGAATTGCTTCAGGCGTTTCTCCGATTGAAGCGTCGAACTTGAGTGGTGGCAATGTCGCAACTCCCAAGGCGTCGAGCTCGCTTGAAAACGAAACGGACGTTGGGATCGGGCCGACAGCGGAAGCGCTTTGTTGGCGAATAAGCGGTACAGGGCCCGGCGGCTGAGAGTCGGGCGCGCGCGAGTCGACTTCGAAGGGTGGAAGTTCCTTCAGAGTTGGTTCCATCGCGTGATACGACGGGACATGCTCAACCTTTGGCAGAGCGCGGAGCCTCGTTTCCAGCGGACGATGAGTGGTAAAAGCAACCGCAGGATCTTCTGCGTCGATCCAGCGAAGCAGCGTGCGACCCTCTTCAGATGCGGGAGTGATCAAAGCGATACGGGCCGGCGGTGGCAGAAGCGTGACTGTGGGCGGGTAAACCACTTGGAAAACATAAAAGCAGGTGGCGTGTGCCAATAAGGAAAGCGCCAGAAAGGCCAGGAGCGCTGCTTTTCCTGTCCGACGTGAATCCCAACCAAAAAGCAGCGGTTCGGGCTCGGGAGTGAGATTGTTCATCGCGGCGGAGCGGCGGCGAGTGACACGGATGTGATGCCGTGTTCGAGAGCAGCATTTGTTACTTCGGCAACCGTTTCGTAAGAGGTGAAACGATCCGCCTTGATAATGATTGATTGGCCTTCGCGCTTGGCCGCGTCCAACAACGGCCCGAGTTGCTCCATGGTGACGCGCTGGTCACGGAAATAGATGGCTGGAACTGCGCCACCCGTGATGCTGATGATTTGCTGGTTAGTTTGTGGGCCAAGCGTAAAACGAGAGAACGGCATTGAAACGGAAATCCCCTGTTGCAAAATAAAATTCGAACTCAGCAACAGAAAGAAAACCAAAAGGAAAGCGACGTTCACCAGCGCCACGAGCACAAGCCAGCCGAAGTTATAATTAATTGTGCGCTCGAGTTTCATCAACGAGGACGCTTTAAGTTTTAAGTGTGACCGCGCCTGCTTAAAACTAAAAACTTACAACCCTTTTTGATTTACAAATCCCGGCGCGCTTCAACCTCACGTGCCGTCTCATCGGCTGGTTGAAAGCTAATGATCCCGCTAATCGGGCGGCTCTCGGTCAACATGTGGACAATCTCGATCCCTGCCCGCTCCATGTCATGGAGCATGTTATTCACGCGCGAAGAAAGGTAACTGTAAGCAACAAAAGTCGGAGTAGCTACAACCAGACCAGCTGCAGCCGTTAGCAAACTCTTGTACACTCCGCTGGAAAGCTCAGTCACCGTGGCGTAGCCGCCGCTTGAGGCAATTGTTGCAAATGCGTCGATCATGCCGGCGACCGTCCCCAGCAACCCGAGTAATGGCGTCAGGAAAGCGATCGTAGCGAGTACTGGAAGAAATCGTTCCAGCTTCGGCACTTCGAGTTGGGCGGCTTCTTGCACGATGTCGCGCAATTCTGCTCGAGGTGCGTCGTGTCGGATAATCGCTGCATGAATCACGCGTGCTACCGGACCTGGAGTGCCGGCTGATTCATGAAGCGCCTCTGCGAAATTGCGTCGCCGAATCAGATTCGACAATCCCTTGAGGAATTCGCCCACATGAATTGTTGCGCGATGAAAGTAAAAGAGACGCTCGGCGAAGACCGCGATCGCGATGATGCTACACACCACAATTGGCCACATTAAAAGGCCGCCCTTCTGGATGTACTCAATCACGCTTTTTTGTAGTCTTCTTTACAGGCTCTGGCAAGCCAACAGCCAGATGTCGACGCGACTGGTCGCTCATGCATGCTTAGCATGTGGTGAACTCCCAAATGAGTCCGCTCATCGAGAGCCCTTCTCTCGTGCTTTAGGAGAAGAAGACGGACGGATCTTGCCAGCGCTGGTTCCACCCACCAGTTTACCGGACGCGTCAAACACGGAATAACCGGTTTGCTTGCCAGACGCGTCGTAACTGTAAACAATCTTATGCAAAAGCGTGCCGTCTTCGGAGCTTTGGGTCTCTTCCAAAAAGCGGCCGGCATCGTCATACTTGTAACGGCTCTTGAAACGCAACCGGCCATCAGGTCCGGAGATTTCCCCGCTGGAAAAACGTCCTGCCTCATCCAGCTCGTAACGAATTGTTTCGCGGAGTTTGCCATCTGTGTCGGTGGTTGTCGCCACGGCTTTGTGCTGCGCGTTGTCGAACTTGTAAACAGTGCGCGAACCATCTGGGTGCATTGAAACGGTCACGCGCACAGCATCACCCTGCGTTTGCTCTGTAGACTGGCTCAATCCGACTTGGGTGCCGCAGATGACAAGCGTACAAGCCATTGTCATCCCTACTTTGAAAAATTTCATGATCCGAGGAGCTTACGGTTGAGGTGAGTAGGCGCAAACGGGGCTGAAATTTTTTATTGACCTCGCGGTGGGAAGGTGGTTAAAAGTGGGGTCAAGTGGAGCGAAATGGATGAATTCTCCACTCGATACATGGACAACGATTCTCCACCCGAACGCTTCTACGCCGGAGAGTTCCGGCATTCCATCGACGAAAAAAACCGAATCACGGTTCCTTCTCGCTGGCGTCGGGACACGGCCGAGGAATTCATTCTCTTGCCGGAAGCGACTCATCAATTTCTGCTCGTCATGTCACCATACGAGTTTGCGCGAATGAGTTCGGCGGCAGAAACAAACCAGGGCGTTTCTGCGCGGGATCGCCGGGTTTTTTTGCGCCATCTGCATTCACGCGCGCAGCACGCGATCACGGACCGGCAGGGGCGTCTTGTTCTGCCCGAAGAGCTTTGCCGGAAGATCGGGCTGAAAGATGAAGTTGCTTTGGTTGGTAACCGGGGGCGCTTTGAGATTTGGAACCTGCAACGTTGGAAGCGAGCGCACGAGGAGGAGACGGCTACTTATCAGCACGTGGCAAACGTCATTGGCTTATAATCAGATGCTTGTTCAAAACGTCATCAACACATTTTGGTTTGAGCGGCCTTTGTGGATGGCCGTTGATCCGTTTACTGCCGAAGAGGAGGCACCCGAAGTGGAGGAATTTATATATCACCGTCCCGTGCTCGAGAGTGAAGTGCTGGAATTGCTCGAACCGAAGCCGGGCTCACTTATCGTAGATGCCACATGTGGTGGCGGTGGCCACACGGAAGCGCTTTTGGGGAGTGGGGCCAACGTTCTGGCGCTGGACCGGGATCCCGACGCGGTCCAATACGTCAGTGAGCAACTGGCACGCTTCGGTGATCGCCTCTCTGTGCGACAGGCGAATTTCAGGTGCGCACTCAGCCTTCTCGATGAGCTGGCAATTCGCACGATAAGGGGCGCGCTTCTTGATCTTGGTGTCTCTTCGCGGCAACTCGAAAATGCCGAGCGCGGTTTCAGCTTCATGCGAAACGGTCCCCTCGATATGCGCATGGATCCGCGAAGTAAACTGACCGCTGCCACGATCGTAAACGAATACAGTGAGGAACAGTTGACGCGGTTGTTTCGCGAACTGGGAGAGGAGCCAGCAGCGCGTCGCATTGCAAGCCTGATCGTAAAGATGCGAAAAACTGCACCGTTTCGCGAAACTCTGCCGCTGGCGCGCGCGATCGAAAAACTGGTCGGCCGTCACGGCCGTCATCATCCGGCCACCCAGGTGTTTCAAGCGCTGCGGATGGAGGTAAATGACGAGCTCGGCGCGCTCGAAGAGGGCCTGCGAGTGTTTACTGCGCGGCTTGAGCGCGGCGGGCGTATTGCGGTGATTGCTTTTCATTCACTGGAGGATCGGATTGTGAAGAATTTTTTCCGCGATCGTAGCCGGGAATGGCTCGACAAGCCGGAGTGGCCCGCGCCTCAGCGCAACCCGGATTACGATCTTAAACTGATCACACCAAAACCGGTTGAGCCGACCGAAGAGGAACGGCGCACGAACCCCAGGTCGCGCAGCGCAAAATTGCGCGTGGCTGAAAAAATCTAAATGAACCGTTCGCGTCGAAGAAATTGCAATACAGTCAACGCGGCGTCTCTGGCGCGTTGGATTGTGGTGACGGCGTTTCTGGCCTTGGCTGGTCTGAGCTATGTCTATTTAACGCTTCAACTCTACCATCTGGGCGAGCGCAGGAAGGCGATCGAAAACGAGCTCGCTGCTCTGCGCACGCAAAACGACATAGCCGGCGCACAAATCGCGGCTTTGACTTCGCGGTCGGCATTGCAACGCCGTTTGAAGGAAGGCTATTTGAAAATGGTGCCAATTTCGGAAGCAAGCATTGTGCGGCTCACCATGCCTGCCCGCTCAGCGGATGACGATGCGATCCAACCTGTAGCCAACGCCTCCGGCACAAAATGAAAGCACATAGTCGAACCCGTTGCGTGCTTGTGTGCGCTGCTTTTATCGGGCTGTTCAGCATTTTTTCATTTCGTTTAATCTATCTACAGGCAATCAAGCACGATGAGTACGCCGGTCTTGCCGCTGAAAAGCACGTCTATAAGCAAATCATCCACGGAGAACGCGGCACGATCCTCGACGCGAATAGTGAAGTCCTCGCGCACAACATTCCTGTTCAAACCGTGGTGGCCGACGCCACACATCTTAACAACCGGCAAACAATCGTTGATCTCGTAAGCTCGGAACTCAAGCTCCCACCCCCGCAGGTCGCCGAAAAGTTAGGCAGTGATCGCCGCTACATCGTAATTAAGCGTGAAGTACCCGAGGCACAGGCAGGCGCGCTGCGTGAAAAACTTCGTGCCGCTGATCTGCGCGGAATCTATTTCGAGCATGATGCCACTCGTATCTACCCAAACGGCTCGATGCTTTGCCATGTCATTGGATTCACCGACTTCGACCATCGTGGTATCCAGGGAGTGGAAGCTTCTATGGAGGAATATCTTCATGGGCAGGATGGTTTTCGCTTCATCGAACACAACCGCGCTGGCCAGGAAATCGTGCCTTATCGTGGGCAGGAGCGACCGCCACGCGACGGCTATCAGGTTCATCTGACTGTTGATCTTAGTTTGCAGAACATTGTTGAGAACGAGATCGACGCGGCGATGCAGGAATATTCTCCTCAAAAGGCGACGATTATTCTCATGCGGCCGCAGACGGGCGAAATTCTGGCACTGGCTAATCGACCGGATTTCGATTTAAACCTCCGCGCCGAGGCGAAGCCCGAAGAAATGAAAAACCGGGCCATCATCGACATGATGGAGCCGGGCTCCACCTTCAAGATCGTTGCCGCAGCCGCTGCTCTCAACGAGCGCAAGCTACGGCCCGATTCGACGATCTTTTGCGAGAACGGTCTTTGGAATTTTGGCGGCGCAGCCTTGCACGATCATCGCGCATTTTCGTATCTGAGTGTCCGCGACGTTCTCGTCAAATCTAGCAATATCGGCGCAGCCAAACTTGCCTTGAGCGTGGGCGAGCAACGATTCTACGAATACATACGCCGATTCGGTTTTGGCGAGCGGACTGGAATCGAGCTGCCGGGTGAAATCGGTGGACTCATCCGACCGCCGCAAGCATGGAGTAAAATCTCGATCACCCGTATTCCGATGGGACACGAAGTCGGGGTGACCCCGTTACAAATGACCGTGGCGATGTCTGTGATTGCCAATGGAGGCAAATTAGTTACGCCACGCATCATAAAATCGATTACCACGCCGGAAGGGAAAACCATCAGCTCACTTTCCCCTGTAGAGCTGCGGCAGGTGATTTCTCCGGAAACCGCAAGAGAAATCGGCGACGCCCTGCGCGGTGTGGTAAGCGATCGCGGTACCGCTGCCGCCGCTGCTGTTCCCGGTTTTACGATTGCGGGCAAAACCGGAACCGCGCAAAAGGTTGATCCTCGAGGGGGATACGAGCAGGGAAAATATGTTGTTTCTTTCGCTGGTTATCTGCCGGCGGACCATCCCGAGTTTGTCGGTCTGGTGGTGCTCGACGATGCGCACACCAGCAAGCCCGAGCTTAACTACGGCGGACTCATCGCCGGACCAATTTTTTCACGGGTGGCGGAAAAGGCGGCCCGCTATCTAGATCTTGAGCCGCATGAGGAGATTCGCAAAGCGATTCCCGTTCAGCGAGTCGAAAAAACAACGCCGGCGGAACGAATCCGCAAGACCGGACCGGCGGAACGAGTCGCCTTAACCAATGCGTCGCGCAATTGAACACCTCGCCATTGTTCGCGGCTGCGAATCGGTCCCATTGCGGACATGTTAAAGCCTCATGCAGCTCAAGACTCTCCTCTCCGCGACTGCAGTTCGCCAGATCATCGGCACACTTGATCGCACGGTGGAAAACATCGCGTATGACTCGCGCCGCGTGCAAAGGAATGGCATGTTCGTGGCATTGCGGGGCGAGAAATCCGATGGCCACGAATTCATCGGTCAGGCAATCGAAAAAGGCGCATCGGTAATCGTTGCCGAACGCGAGGAACAAAATCCCCGCGCAACTTGTCTTATCGTCGAGAATACGCGTACGGCGCTCGCTGATTTTGCAGCAACCTTTTACGGGCACCCTGAGCGCAAATTAAAACTGGCGGCAGCCACCGGTACGAACGGCAAGACCACCACTACGTTTCTCATCAAGCACATTTGTGAAAATGCCGGCTTGCGTTGCGGATTAATCGGAACGGTGCGCTACGAGATCGGCGAGCGGATGCTGCCGGCTATTCGCACTACGCCGGAATCGCTCGATTTACAGGAGCTATTGGCCCAGATCGTCAACGCAGGTTGTAAGGCAGCGGCGATGGAAGTTTCTTCGCATGCGCTTGCGCAGGACCGCACGCGTGGACTCGAATGGAACGTCGCCGTCTTTACAAATCTTACGCAGGACCATCTCGATTTTCATGGGACCATGAAAAGCTATTTCGAATCCAAGATGAAGCTCTTCACGGGACTCGGGAGTCAGAAAAGAAAGCGCAAACCAACAGCAATTGTAAATATTGATGACCGGTACGGCGAACAACTCCTCGACAAAATCGACAAGCGCGTTGCAGTGATCACTTACGGAATGGGGATGCGCGCAGATTTCCGCGCTTCAAATTATCGCGTTGAGTCCAGCGGCACCTCCTATCAGTTAGATGCTCGCGGAAAGAGCTATCTGGTCCGCCTTCCGTTGATTGGCCGATTTAATGTCACAAATTCGGTCGCGGCGCTCGCTGCGGCCAATGCTCTTGGAATCAATCTGCGCGATGCTGTGTTTAGCCTTGGCAGGTCGCCGCAAGTGCCCGGACGCCTGGAGCTCGTTGCGGCAAAGCGGCAGTTTCAGGTTTTTGTCGATTACGCCCACACGCCTGACGCGTTAGGCAACGTTCTCAAAACTCTGCGCGAGCTGGACCCGCATCGGTTGATTGCCGTTTTTGGTTGTGGTGGAAATCGCGACCGGCAGAAACGTCCGTTGATGGCCGAAACAGTGGATCGCCATGCCGATTACGCCATCATTACCTCGGACAATCCGCGCAAAGAAAATCCGGATACGATCGTCGCCGAAATCGAAAAGGGATTCCGATCGACTCACTACGAAAAAATTGTCGATCGCACTCAGGCCATTAATCGCGCCATTGAGCTGGCGCGGCCGCGCGACATCGTTTTGATCGCCGGTAAGGGTCACGAAAATTATCAGGAATTCGCAGATCACACCATCCCGTTCGACGATATTCAAGTCGCGCGACGTGCGATCGAGGATCATCCAGTGGAGTTTTCGTCATGACATTTTTGTTTCGGAATTCGCCAGCAGCCGACGTGCGTCTTCGAATTCTCACGCTATGAATCCACTTCCGCTTTCTCAGATTGCCCAATGGGCCGAAGGCTCGCTTTCGTCCGGAGACGGAACTGTTGTAATCGATAAGGTCAGCACGGATTCGCGCACGATTAAGCGCGGCGAACTATTCGTCGCATTGCGGGGCGAAAATTTTGACGGACACAATTTCATCGAAGCCGTCGCAATGAGCGCAGCGGCTGGCGCGATCGTTGATTTCAATTGGAACGGAAAGGTGCCGCAGAATTTCGCGCTTATTCGTTCAAACGACACGCTGCGGGCGTACCAGCAGCTTGCTGCCAACTACCGGAAATCACTGGCACTACGTGTGGTCGCAATAACCGGAAGCAACGGCAAAACGAGTACGAAGGATTTCGCCGCGGCGGTTCTCGCTCGCCGGTTTCAAGTCACGAAGACGCAAGGAAATTTTAATAATCATGTCGGCTTGCCTCGAACAATTCTGGAAGCCACGTCGCGGGACGAAGTCGCAGTCTGGGAAATCGGAATGAATCACCCGGGCGAAGTTGCGGCGCTGGCCAAAGTAGCTGCGCCCGACGCCGGCATCATTACAAACATTGGCGTCGCGCATATCGAGTTTATGGGATCGCGCGAAAGAATTGCCGGGGAGAAAGGCGCGCTTGCAGAGGCCGTTGGCGCTGAGGGAACGGTCATCTTAAACGCTGACGATCCATTTACCCGGGAAATCGCGGCTCGCACGCGCGGCAAAGTGATTTTGGCAGGCACGACTGCTGGCACGATTCGCGCCAGCGAGGTCAATCAGAGCGGGAGCGGAACAGATTTTACGATTCTCGAGGACGCGCATCGATGCCGGGCACAATTACCTGTACCTGGGTTGCATATGGTGCAGAACGCGCTGCTGGCCGTTGCGGCTGGTCGTGTCTTCGGTCTTTCGCTGGAAGAATGCGCTGCGGGCCTGGTCGCCGCGCCACTCACGAAGGCGCGTTTACAAGTCAAGGAAGTCCGCGGCGTGCAGTTTCTCGACGACAGCTACAACGCAAATCCCGATTCCATGAAAGCGGCATTGCGAACATTAGTTGAGCTGGATGCCGAAGGGCAACGCATCGCCGTGTTGGGCGAGATGCGTGAATTGGGCGACGAATCGGAGCGCGGACACCGCGAAGTAGGCGAAACGGCGGCCGCATTAAAGGTTGATCATCTGATTGCCATTGGAAATGTGGCCGCCACCATCGCAGAAGCGGCACAACGGGCCGGGCTACAGAACAGCTCGACCGTGGCGTCAACTGCTGAAGCCGCTGAATTGCTAGGCGAGCTGGCCGCGCCGGGCGACCTCATTCTCATCAAGGGCAGTCGCCTGGCGCGCACAGAGCAAGTGATTGAAGCGTTCCGCAACCCGCAATCCATAGCCGCCAATTCGCCATGATGTATTTCCTCCATCACCTGAGCGATCGGTTCATCGGGTTCAACGTTTTCCTTTATGTCACGTTCCGGGCCATTGCCGCGGCAGTGACGGCATTCTTGCTGACGTTGATCTTTGGAAACTTCATTATTCGAATCCTGATCGCACTAAAATTGGGACAACCGATCCGCGGAGCGGCCGAGGTTCACCGCCTCGCCGAACTGCACGGCGGTAAACAAGGCACGCCGACCATGGGTGGCGTGCTCGTTATCGGCTCCGTCTTTGTGTCCAGTCTTATGTGGGCGCGGCTTGATAACCGCTTCGTTTGGCTGGTCCTGTTTTGCATGGTTTATCTCGGTGCTCTCGGTTTCGCTGATGATTATCTCAAGGTGACGAAGAAGAAGTCCGAGGGCATCAGCGGCCGGATCAAACTGGTTTTTCAGATTGCTCTTGCCTTAATTGTCACCGCCGTTTTTCTCACGAGTCCGCTGCTGGAAGTGCAGGCGCGTTCTCTCTACGTGCCGTTCGTCAAGGCCCCGGTCATTGCGAACATGGGCTGGTTTACCTTCGTATTTTTTCTCCTCGTCATTGTTGGTTCCTCGAATGCGGTCAATCTTACCGACGGGCTCGATGGTTTGGCGATTGGGTGCACCATCACCGTGGCATTTGCTTATGCTTTGCTCTCTTACGCGGCTGGAAATTTCCGAATCGCCGAATATTTACAGGTTCCGTTCTATCCGTTTGCCGGGGAACTGACAGTCGTCTGCTCCGCACTGATCGGTGCGGGTCTGGGCTTCCTCTGGTTCAATTGTTTTCCAGCGAAAGTTTTCATGGGCGATACCGGGTCGCTCTCTATCGGCGGCATGATTGGCGTCGTGGCGATCTGTTGCAAGCAGGAGCTGCTGCTCGTTGTGGTAGGCGGCGTTTTCGTGATCGAAGCCGTCTCGGTGATTTTGCAGGTGATGAGTTTCAAACTCACGGGCAAGCGGATTTTCGTCATGTCTCCGCTTCATCATCACTTCGAGTTGACCGGCTGGAAGGAAAATACGGTCATCGTTCGGTTTTGGATCCTCTCGATCATCTTTGCGTTGCTCGGTCTTGCGACACTGAAACTGAGGTAAAACGTGCGCTACAAGAATCAGAATATCGCCGTTCTTGGTGCGGGATTAAGCGGGAGCGCTGCGGCGCTGCTGCTCAGATCGGAGGGTGCGCAGGTTACAGTGCTCGATAGTGCCGAAAAGAAGAACTTACTCAAATCGACCATCGACAATCTGCGAGCACAGAATGTCCGTGTAATCTGCGGGGCGGCAACGGATGAAGACTCGTCCACTTATCACATGGCGGTCTTAAGTCCGGGCATCGATCCGGCTTGTCGACTGGTGCGCAATTTCTCATCACGCGGAATCGACATCATCGGGGAGCTCGAACTCGGTTGGCGCTTTTGCGAAAAAATTCCGGTCATCGCAGTCACCGGCACGAACGGCAAAACGACAACTACCGAATTGCTCGTCCAAACGCTGAATGCTTGCGGCCAGCGAACGATTGCCTGCGGAAATATTGGGAAACCGCTGTCCGAAGTGGTGCGCGAGAAGCAGTCATTCGACGTGCTCACGGTGGAGGTGAGCTCGTTCCAACTGGAAACGATTCGCACCTTTCATCCATCCGTCAGTCTCTGGCTCAACTTCGCTCCGGACCATCTCGATCGTTATCGCTCGGTAGCGGAATATCGTGCGGCAAAGCTGCGCATTTTTGAAAATCAAACCAATGCCGATGTGGCGGTCGTAAATGCCATAGAAAAAATACCGGATATCCGCTCGCGCACGATCACGTTTAGCGCCTATGCCAATGGTGGAGACTTCCGAGTCTCAGAAGGAGCGATTCTTTACCACGACGAGTCAGTTTTACGATTGGCGGATACGAAGCTGCGCGGCTTGCACAACATCGAGAATTTAATGGCGACCCTTGCGGTCGGCATGGCGCGAGGTTTGTCGTTCGGGCAAATGGTGCCGCCGCTTTCTGCTTATGAGCCGCGTTCGCATCGCTGCGAATTTGTGCGCGAAGTCAACGGCGTCGCCTATGTGAACGATTCCAAGGCGACCAACCTTGACGCAGTGGAGAAGGCGTTGCGCGCGCAAACCAAGCCTGTCATTCTAATCGCCGGCGGTAAGGACAAGGGATTTAGCTTTGATCCGCTTCGATCTCTCGTAAAGGAGAAGGTCAAATCCACGATTTTGATCGGCGAAATAGCCGAGAGCATCAAGCGCTCCTGGGCTGACGCGGTCGAATCCGAGATTGCAAGCTCGCTTGCCGACGCGGTCGAGCGTGCGCATTCCAGCGCAAAACCCGGGGAAATGGTTCTTTTCTCTCCGGGGACATCATCGTTCGATATGTTCAAAAGCTACGCCGATCGAGGCGATCAATTTCGCGCGCTCGTTCGCGCGTTGCCTGAAACCTAATGATGAAAGTTCCGCGCTTCTTCAGGCATAGAAAACTCTGGGCCGCGACTGCCCGGCGCTCGTCGGCGGCGTCTGCCGGAATGGACTTTGAAGAAATGCCGGAGCCGAACATGAAATTGTCGCGAGCGCTGCTGATTGTTTTGCTTCTGCACGTAGTCGCCGTGTCGGGAATTATCGCATTCAATGCGATCAAAACCCGTGAGAGTTCGTTTGTTCCAGCATCCTCGGGGAACGCGGAACCTAAACCCTCTGCGACGATGAGCGCAGTAATTCACGCTGATGGCGTCAAGCCGCAAACTGCAGTGGCGCAAAAAGAGAATCCGCCCCGCGAGGATCCAAAACCTTCACATTCGCCTTCGAAATTGCCTTCAAAAGACGACCACGCGGACGCGCCCTCCGTCGCCAAGGCTACTGCTGGCAAGCCGGTGTCTTCCGGAAAAACTTACGTCGTGAAGAAGGGCGACAATCCGGTGACGATCGCAAGAAAGCTAAAGGTCCCTTACAACGATCTGATCGCGCTCAACCATATCGAGGATGCGCGCAAATTACGGATTGGCCAAAAGCTGTTAATCCCCAAGGCAACAAAGTCAAAAACGACGAACGGAAAAGCAGCGAACCCCAGGAAAAGTGAAGTGCGCGACACAAAGCAAAAAGCGCGCTCGACCTGATTATGCATCGTAAGAGTGCCTATATTCTTTTTCTCGCCGTGCTGGGGCTTCTCGTCATTGGGATTGTCATGCTTTTTAGCACGAGTGCGTTTGCCCGCGACAGCCACGGAGACGTCTATTTTTTCATCAGACGGCAGGCGATTTGGTTCGGAGTTGGGCTTGCGGTCTGCATCGTTGGTGCGCTGACTGATTATCACTTTTGGCAGCGTACATGGTGGCTGTGGTTTACGTTGGCGCTCGTCGCATTATTGCTTTGTTATTTTCCGCACATCGGGATGCGCCTTAACGGATCACGCCGTTGGATCTCCGTTGGCCTGGTAACCTTTCAGCCCTCGGAACTCGCGAAGCTGGCGGCAGTTGTTTTCCTTGCTGCCTGGTTTGCGCGACGCGAAGACGCAGGGAGCAATGTCTTCTTTGGACTTATTCTTCCGCTTGCAATCATTAGCCTCCCGGCGGCTCTTGTTCTCGGAGAAGTCGATCTGGGGACGACGGCCTTGCTCGGAACCACTGCTTTTGTGGTCATGTTCGTTGCCGGCACCAATCCATTATGGCTCGGTATGATATCGTTCGCAGGCCTTGGCGGGCTCCTGATCGTTGCCAGCCGAATCTCCGAGCGAATGGGACGGCTCTCCGCCTTTCTTCATCCGCAAAACTACAAGGAAGATGCTGGCTTGCAGCAGATGCAGGCATTGATCGCGTGGGGCAGTGGCGGAATGGAGGGGCTGGGCCTTGGTAACGGCCGCCAAAAAATGCTTTATCTGCCGTACGCGCATACAGATTTCATTTTTCCAATTATTGGCGAGGAGCTTGGCCTGCGGTTCAGTTTGCTCGTGATCTTTTTGTTCGTCGTCATCATTGTTTGCGGCATCCTGATCGCGCTGCACTCCAAGGATCGGTTCGGCCTTCTTCTTGGCTGTGGCGTCGTTTCGCTGCTCGCTTTGCAGGCCGCAGTCAATATCGGTGTGACGACATCGCTCCTGCCGAACAAAGGCTTGCCGCTGCCGTTCATTAGTTATGGTGGTTCGAACCTGGTCGCATGCATGTTCGGGATCGGTTTATTACTGAACATATATCGCCAGGGCATCCTTGAGCCGCCGCACAAGAAACCTGTGGCCATGCGGGTGCGAGTAACGCCGCGTATTTAGCGTCGATGAGTTTAATAGATGTATAAGTCGTATAAGTCGGAGGTGAAGAATCAGATCTTATGAATGCAATCATCGCATGTGGAGGAACTGGCGGACATCTTTTTCCCGGGATCGCGGTGGCGGAAGTGCTGCGCGACCGCGGCCATGAAGTGATGCTGTTAGTTTCCGAGAAGGATATTGACGCTCTGGCGCTCTCAGGTCGTGAAAGTTTCCGAGTTGAAAAATTGCCGACCGTAGGACTGCCGTCGCCATTTTCTCCGGCATTTTTCGGTTTCCTTGGTCGTTTTTATGAAAGCCTGTCGCTTTGCCGGTCGATCTACCGGACATTTAAGCCTCAGGTCGTTCTGGGCATGGGGGGATTCACTTCTACTGCGCCGGTATTGGCCGGGCGGATGCGCGGCATTCCCACCTTTATTCACGAGTCAAACGCCGTGCCTGGAAAAGCCAACCGTTTGACAGCGCGAATCGTCCGCACGGTCATGCTCGGCTTTAAGGAGTGCGCGCCTTTTTTTCCAAAAACCAACACAGAAATTACAGGCACTCCAGTCCGGACCGAGCTGGTGCGTTTGAATCGACGGGAGGCGCGCCAAAAACTCGGACTCCAAGAAAATCTCATGACGGTCCTTGTGATGGGAGGCAGCCAGGGCGCTAGTGGAATTAACCAGGCGATGATTAAAGCGCTGCCGTTTTTGCGGGGCGCTTCAGTGCAGGTAATTCATCTTTCCGGCGCGCGCGATGAACGTCTGGTTTCGGATAACTATCGACGCGAGAATGTTCCCGCCCGCATTGCTGCCTTTCATCATCGAATGGAAGAAGCTTACAGCGCCGCCGATCTCGTCGTTGCGCGGGCTGGTGCGGCTAGTCTGGCAGAGTTCGCCGCCTTTTCATTGCCCGGCATCCTGATTCCATTTCCCTATGCGACTGACGATCATCAAACGCGCAACGCGGAGATCTATGCTCGCGTCCAGGCCGCTATTCTCCTCAAGGAGTCAGAAGTCTCGGGCGAGTTACTTGCGCGCAAGATTCGGGAGTTGATCGAGGATCCAGAGCGGATTCAAAAGATGGCCGCAAATTCTTCGCGGCTCGCGCCGCAGGACGCGGCCGGGCGTGTGGTCACGACTATGGAGAGATATACCACTCATGAAGCCCGTCTCTGAAGATTACAGCGTGACTGCGCAGCCTCCGCTGCATACCAGCTCCGCAGCAGGGAGCATGCGCACTCAGCCGCTTGACCTGCCAGCATTCCTTACGCGTGAGCAGCACCGGATTCATCTGGTTGGCGTAGCAGGCAGTGGCATGAGCGGTATCGCCGCGCTTTTGATCGAACTGGGCCACACCGTCAGCGGCTCAGACAAGGTTAGCACAACGGAAACTGATCGATTGCAGCGGCTCGGTCTGCGTTTTCACGAGCAGCACCTACCGGAACATGCCAGCACTGCTGATCTCATTATCTTTTCTTCTGCAATCAGGAGCGACAATCCAATTCTTGGTAGCGCGCGCGATGCAGAAAAGCCGATCGTGCGCCGCGCAGAAGCGTTGGCCGCAATCATGCGCAGCAAACGCGGCATCGTCATCGCTGGAATGCATGGCAAAACGACAACCTCATCAATGGCTGCGCACGTCCTGCGCGAAGGTGGGCTGCATCCATCGCATTACGTTGGCGCCGAGATTCCAATTCTCGGAAGCAATGCGCATTGGGATCCACGTGGCGAATATTTCGTTGCCGAAGGAGACGAGAGCGACGGCACCATCGCGCTTTTTCACCCGGAGCACACGCTCATTCTGAATATCGAGGAGGAGCACCTGGATTTTTATGCTGATCTCGGCGCGATTGAAAAAGTTTTCGCGCAATTGATGGCGCAAACGTCCGGCAAGATTTTTTATAACGTCGACGACGAGAATGCCGCGCGGTTATGCCGATCTTTCACGCGCGGAATTTCCTATGGTTTTGGCGAGACGGCCGATTATCGCGCTGCGGATATCCGGCTGAAGGACTTTAGTGCGACGTTCCGAGTCAATCATCGAGGACAAGATCTCGGCGAAGCAACGTTGAATGTCCCCGGACAACATAACGTTCACAACGCGCTGGGAGTCGTCGCGCTGGCATCAGAGCTCGGCATCTCGTTTGAAAAAATCGCGAAATCGCTCGCAAAGTTTGAGCACGCGCGGCGGCGCTTCGAAATCAAGTACGACAGCCCGCGATTTCTTTTGGTGGACGATTACGGACATCACCCGACGGAAATCCGCGCCACGCTAGAGACGGCGAGATCGGTCGGGCGCAAGCGCGTGCTGACCATGTTTCAACCGCACCGTTATTCTCGCACAAAAGCATTGCGGAAGGAATTTGGTCGCGCGTTCGATGATGCGGATCGCGTGGTGGTAACGGATATTTATGGATCGAACGAGGCGCCGATTCCGGGAGTGACCGGACAACTGATCGCTGACGAAATCGTTGCGCACGGACATCGCGGTGTCAGATACGAATCCCGTTTGGAATGGGTCCGCCGGGCTATCGGAAACATGCTCGAGGCCGGTGACCTCGTTTTGAGTCTCGGTGCCGGAAATATTCACGAGCAGTTATCTGCCCTCGCTGCCGACTTGGTTACTGCTGAAAAGTTGAAAGAGATCGTGGGCGAAGACGGTGAAGTCTGCCTCTATGAGCCGCTCTCGAAGCATACGACTCTTCGAGTAGGCGGCCCTGCGCAATTCTGGGTCGAGCCGCGAAATGAGAAAGCCTTTGCGAAGTTGATCCGGTTTTGCCGGGAGGAAAATCTTCCGCTTTTCGTGATGGGCCGCGGGTCGAATCTCCTGGTTCGCGATGGCGGCATTCGCGGCGCAGTTGTTCATCCGTGCGGTGGCGATTTCGAGAAGATCGAGATCAACGGAGTCGAGATCAGCGCCGGCGCTGGGGCGAAATTGAAAGAAGTTGCTTACGCGGGCAAAGCGGCCGGCATTGGCGGGCTGGAGTGGCTGGAAGGAATTCCGGGCACGGTCGGAGGCGGCTTGCGCATGAACGCGGGCGCGATGGGCATGCAAACCTTCGACAATATTGTGCGTGTTCGCTATCTCGATGCGAATGGCGAGGCACACACAAAAACACGGGACGAACTTGAAGTGTATTACCGGAATTTCCCGTTGCTGGCGAAAAATTTCGCAGTGTCCGCCGTTTTTCGTGGCGAGCCTGCGCCGCTCGAAGAAATTGTTCGCAAGCTGCAAGCGTCACAGGAAAAACGGCGGACATCACAGCCGGCAGCGAAAAGCGCGGGCTGTATTTTTAAAAATCCGGACACATGTCCTGCGGGAAAACTGGTTGACGAGTTGGGACTGAAAAATTTGGCTGTCGGAAAAGCTCGGGTCTCGGAGGTTCACGGGAATTTCATTGTCAATGACGGCGGCGCGACAGCGGCAGAAATGCTGGAGTTAATCGAAGAGATCAAGGCGACTGCGCGGGCTAAGCGCGGAATCGAACTGGAAACCGAAGTGCAAATCGTGGGAGAACCGGGCTGACGATGGCAACAGATCGAAGTTTACCGAAAAAAATTGCAGTGTTAATGGGCGGCCCTGGATCTGAGCGCGATGTGTCGTTGGCGACTGGTCGCGGCGTTTCCAAAGCGCTTCGCTCGTTAGGCGCAGAAGTCGTCGATGTCGATGTTCGTGATGAAAACTTCGCGCTTCCGAAAGATGTCGATCTTGCGTTCATCACCATTCACGGAACTTTCGGCGAAGACGGTCAACTCCAGGAAATTCTGGAAGAGCGCGGAGTGCCTTACACCGGTGACGCTGTCGAGTCGAGCCTCGCGGCATTCGACAAAATTTTGTCGAAAGAAAAATTTCGCGAGCACAACGTCGTCACTCCGGAATGGGAAGTCGTCGAAGTCGGCCAGCAGCCAACGATCTCGGTTCCGCTGGTGGTAAAGCCGGCGAGACAAGGCTCTACCGTTGGCGTGGTGATTGTTAAAAACGCGAGCGAACTTGATTCGGCGATGACGGAGGCCGGTAAGTACGATCGCAAATTGTTGATAGAAAAATTTGTGCCAGGTCGCGAGTTGACGATAGGTGTTCTTGGTGATCAAGCCCTGCCGATTCTTGAAATAATTCCAAAGGGCGGGTTTTACGACTTTAACAACAAGTACCCGTTTCTGAATCCGCAGGGTGGCGGCGGCGCCGAGCACGTTTGCCCGGCGAAAATCGATCCAACCAGGACAAAGCAAATTCAGGAACAGGCGCTGCATGCTTTTCGTGCGCTCGGCCTGGTTGTTTACGGTCGCGTCGACGTCCTGCTTTCCGATTCAGGCGAACCGTTCGTCCTGGAAGTGAACACTATTCCAGGTATGACAGAAGCGAGCTTGCTGCCCGAAGCCGCTGCGGCTGCCGGTATCAATTACGTCGATCTTTGCGCGCGTATCATCGCGCTCTCTCGCGCCAGAATGGAAAGGAGCACAAGATGAGAACCGTTCCGAGACCCTCCCGGTCGCGCAATCGGCGAGTCTCAAATGTGCGCCAGCGCCGCCAGCAGCACTTGCTTGATGTGAAAGTTCGCTCCCGCAGAGTGGCACAGCATCGCGCTCGAAGGGCACTGGCCGTTCTCTCACGGGTGGTGTTGCTCGCCGCGTTGTGCGCCGCGATTTATGCGGGGACACGTGAAGCCGCGCGGCGTCTGTTTTTCGAGAATCCGGATTATCAGCTGAAAACAATTGAATTCCAGACAGACGGAACGTTGCAGCGCGAGCAGATTCTAAGCGCCGCTGATCTACGCGAAGGCGAAAACATTTTCCGCATAAATCTGGCTCGCGTCCACGATCTGATACAGCAACTGCCTCAAACCGATGAAGTGCAGGTTGTGCGAAAATTGCCTGCCGAGATCGATATTCGTGTGGTGGAACGAAAGCCGGTCTCGTGGATCACAAGCGAAAAGGAAATTTCCGATCCATTTGCATCAGACTCGGCTTTTCTAGTGGACGCGCGCGGTGTTTTGATGAAAGAAAAGAAGTTGTTGCCCGAATATCTCGGATTACCGGTCATTCTGGGATGCTCGAGCGAATGGCTCGAGGTGGGCAAAGTCGTCGAGTCGCCCGAAGCAAAGACGGCGCTCGAGCTCCTGCGGTTGAGTTCGCGCAGCTTTTTGCAAATGCGCTTTCAGATCCGCGAGATCGACGTTTCGGAGAGTTATCGCCTGCTAGTCACCGACAAGAATCATAGCCGCGTAATGTTTGGTTATAACGATCTCGAAACGCAACTACGCCGGCTCGAGCAATTTCTTGTTTACTGTGACGATTCAAAACAGGAACTGGCGACGTTGAACCTGCTTGTGCAACGAAACATCCCGGTGACGTTCGCGCCGCGACCGGTCGCGGTTATTAACGATACCATCGATCCTGCTGTGGAGCCGCGGGTTCTGAAGGCGATCCCGGTGCATGCTTCTGAAACCCGCCCTCGTCAAGGTTCCGGAGCGTTAGAGACTGCGGCACCAGCGCCCAAGGCGCGCACTAATTCAAAACCACCCCCCAAGGCAGTTCCCACTCAGCGACAGAAAACGGATTAACACAATGGCGAGCAATAATTTGATGATTGGTCTTGAGATTGGAACCTCCAAAATCTGTGTGATTGTTGGAGAGAGCCGGCCCGACGGCACTGTCAAAATTCTCGGTGTCGGGCAGACGCCGTCGCGCGGCGTACGCAAGGGGGAGATCGTTGATTTTGAAACAGCAATGAAATGCGTGCACGAAGCGGTGGTCGATGCGGAACAGAAAAGCGACGTCATGATCCGGAGCGTTTATGTGGCCGTTGCGGGGTCGCACCTGCAAAGCTTCAACAATCGCGGGTGCGTCATGCTGCCCGATGATCGCGACGAAATTGACGAGCAGGACATCGAAGACGTGAAAATCAATGCGCGCGAGGTAAGCATTCCTGCGCAAAACGCGTTCCTTCATTCCATCATTCAGCATTATCACGTCGATGGACAGGACGGCGTGCTGAGTCCACTCGGGATGCTCGGCCAAAGATTAGAAGCCGATTTCCACATTATTCACGGCGTCCGGACGCGCATCCAGAACACAATCCGATGTGTGAAGGAATTACCGCTCGACGTCGAGGATGTCGTTTTCGGCGGCCTTGCTTCTGCCCAGGTGATCCTCACGCAACATCAAAAAGATCTCGGGGCGCTGGCGATCGATATCGGCGGCGGGACGACAGACTATGTCCTGTACGCGGACGGCGCGGTGAAGCAGAGCGGCTGTGTCGCGATCGGCGGCGACCATATCACAAATGATATCTCGATGGGGTTGCGCATCCCAATGGCACGCGCAGAGAAACTCAAAATCGAGGAAGGAAGTTGTGTGCTCGGCAATTGTTTCCCTGGCGAAATGATTTTGCTAAAGGACGATTCCGGTTTTGCGGGGAAGGAAATAGAGCGTGAAACCTTGAACACAATTATTCATCTGCGCCTGCGCGAGACTCTTGAGTTGCTCAAACGCAGGCTCGATGACGAACCATTCATCAATTACCTGGGCGCCGGAATTTTCATCACGGGCGGATGCAGCCTCCTCAATGGCATCGATAATCTCGCGGAAGAGATTTTCGAAATGCCCGCGCACGTCGCGCACGCTCAAACAACATCAGGTGTGACCTCTGCAGTAGAGAACCCGCAATTTTCCACCGCAATCGGGCTGATCAAATATGCCCAGGCGGTGCAAACAGAGCGGCCAGCGCGAGGAATTGGGCGAATCCTGGGAAGAATATTCAGCGGAAGACGATGAAGATGATTCAAATTTTTGATAGGGCGCGACCGCCGGGCGCGCCGCAAATGCTCGATCTTGGACGGCGCCGGCAGTCCGTCTCTACCATATGATTCAACTCAGTAAAAACTACAGCCTCCCCGAGCGGGCGGAGGAATTTATTCCAATCAAAATTGTCAGTGTCGGTGGCGCCGGTCTGAATGCACTCGACCGGATCGTGCTCGACGGATTGGAGGGAGCAGAAGTTCTCGCCGTCAACACCGACGTGCAATCGCTGGCGAGCTCCGTTGCTGCGCATAAAGTGCAGCTCGGTCGCACTGTCACGCGTGGCTTGGGTGCAGGTGGCGATCCCGAGCTTGGCTATCAGGCGGCATTTGAATCGACAGAAGAGATCCGCGAGGCGTTGACCGGCGCACGAATGATCTTCATCTGTGCAGGGCTGGGCGGTGGCACGGGATCGGGTGCAGCGCCATATGTGGCGCATCTCGCTCGCGAGGCGGGCGCGCTGGTTCTTGCATTCGCGACATTGCCGTTTTCGTTTGAAGGCAGGCGTCGCAACGCTCAGGCCCGGGAAGCTCTGGGCCGTCTCAACGAGATCGCCAACGCAGTGGTTTGCTTCGAAAACGATCAGATGGGTGACATGGTCGCGCCGCACGCCGGTATTCATCAGGCGTTTTCCAAGGCCGATACGACTATCAGTCAAAGTATCCGTTCGATTGTAAATCTGATTCAGCGACCAGGACTCATTCGCATTGGTTTCGACGATTTGCTTTCTGCGTTGCGTAGCCGAAATGGCCGATGCTTGTTCGGCTTTGGCGAATCCGATTCGGACAATCGCGCGCATGATGCGCTGGCACAGGCGCTCAAGAGTCCGTTGATGGATCGAGGTCGCACGCTGGCGGACGCCGCGCGGGTCCTCGTACAGGTGGCAGGCGGGCCGGCCATGACCTTGTCGGAAGTCGAAATCGTCATGAAGGAACTCGGCCGGCACGTGAACGAGGAAACGCAGATTCTTTTTGGCACTGCTGTGGACGGACGGTTGGGGGATTGCTTGAGCGTGACGATTATCAGTTCGTTTACAGCGGATGAGGATTTGCCGCAGACTCAGCCTCCGCTCAGCAGCGCGCCAGCAATGCCGGCAGTGTGGGAAGAACCTCGAGAGGCGCCGCCGAAGATTGAAGTCGAGCCCGAGCCTGCATCAGTCGAAGATTTTCAGTCGGCGGAGGACACTCCTGTTGAGGAACCCAATTTCCCTGAGGTCGAAACCGCGCCAGCGCCGCCTGTCGAATCAGTCTCGAACTCATTCGAGGTTGTCGACCCGCCTGAGCCGCCGCCCGTGAGCGCGCCACGGAGAAAACCGCCGCCTCCAAAAGAGGAAAAAGTGTCCACTGAAAAATCCATACAAGCCAAACAGGAAGTCTTGCAGTTCGAGCCGGTCAACCGCGGTCGATTTGAAAAAAGCGAGCCAACTATTGTCGAAGGTGAAGATCTCGACGTTCCGACGTATCTGCGAAAAAAAATCAAGGTGAAGTGAGACTTCGCGGGTTAAATCGTAATTTGTTAAATCGTTGAATCGTAATTCGGCCGGATCTCGGATTTCGAATTACGAGTCTCGGATGACGACTCGCGCAGGCTTGTCCTATTTCTTCATTAATTCGAGCACGGCGCTCGTCATTCCGATGATCCCAACACGGATTGTTGGTTCTGGAACCGGCGCGAACTTGCTTGAATGCAGGCTTGGTAATTCTTTTCCCGCCTGCTTGTACTCCGCGATCTTCGCCGGCTCGACTGCGCCGATGTGAAAATCAACCGCGGGAACGGAATGGTCGGGTAGACTGTATTCGGAAAAATCTTCACCGCCCATCGTTGGATCGACAATCTTCACGTTCTCGTTGCCTAACGAGTTCTTCCAAACAGCGACTAACCGCTTCGTCAGCTCGGGGTTATTGTAGGTCGCCGGGCAAAATTGATCTTTCGATACACTGACGATCGGCGCGCGATCAGGCGGGACTCCGCCCGCGGCGGCGATTCCTTTAGCGATCCTCTCAATCGCGGCCAACACATGCTCGCGTGTCTCAGGTTTGTAGGTACGCACGGTCAACTGCATTTTCGCTTCGTCTGGAATGATGTTGTGCTTTGTCCCGCCGTGGATGGAACCCACCGTGACGACGATTGGATCGAACGGATTATTTTCGCGGCTTGCGATGGTTTGCCATTCGTTGATCATTTCCGCCGCGAGGACGATCGGGTCTTTCGTCTTGTGCGGGTAGGCGCCGTGTCCGCCCAGGCCCCGGACAGTGACATCGACTGAATCGACATTCGCGTATGTGTAACCTTCGGTCACGCCGACATGGCCGGTTTCCAAGTCCGCTTTGTCATGAAAACCGAGCGCGAAATTCGGTTTGCCGAATTTTTCGTAAAGACCGTCTTTGAGTAACGCCCGCGCGCCATTGCCGGTCTCCTCCGCTGGTTGCGCCACAAACACGATCGTCCCGTGCCATTGATCCTTTAGCTTTGCGAGAGCGCGTGCCGTGCCAATGAAAGCGGCCATGTGTGCGTCGTGGCCGCAGGCGTGCATCACGTGCACATCTTTACCTTCATCGTTTTGCGCGACGGTCTTGCTGGCGTACGGCAAACCAGTTTCTTCTTCCACTGGTAACGCATCCATATCTGTGCGCACAAGCACAATCGGCCCGTCACCATTCTTCATCACGCCCACAACCCCGTAACCTTTGAGTTTGGCGTTCTCATATTTGCCGAGATGCTCGGTGACCTGGCAACCCGCGGCGCGCAATTCCTTTGCGATGAGAAGTGCGGTGCGTTCCTCGTGCCCGGATAATTCCGGATGACTGTGAATGTCCTTGTAAATCGCGAGCAATGAGGGCAGCTGCGTGTCAGCGAACGATTGCGGCGTTTGCTGTGCGAGTGCAAGCGCTGGAACCAGGATTGACAGCGACAAGATTGATAAGAAACGAATCCTCATGTTTGTCATGCTGAGCGAAGTCGAAGCATCTCTCAATTTAATTTAGTTCGGAGAAACAGTAAGAGATTCCTCGACTTCGCTCGGAATGACAGAAGTTTGTTAAGAAAATGGAATTCGAGAAGAACACGCTGCTCTTCGGCGCTGATCCAACGCCACGCATTGTCGCCATCGAACTCGGCGAAACTGGGACGGTTAAGGTTTATCGCCGGGAAGCAGATGGATCGACCATTGCCGATGTCGAGCCCTTTCACCCATTTGTCTGGTGCGATTCGGACGTTGTCGATCTTGGTATCGAGTCCGAAAAGCTTGAGAGCAGTCTCAAATACGGCTGGCTGGTCACGGTTGATAGCTGGAAGGAACTCATCGCATTGCGCAACGGACTCAAGAACTCCGGGCGCGATTTTTTCGCCTCTACCGATCCGGTGCAGCATTACCTAACCGCGACGGGTCGCACGCTGTTCAAAGATCTGCCGTTTGAAGAACTGAAACGCATGCAGATCGAAGTGCTCTCATTCGAAAACGCTGCAGCCGGAGTCGGTGACTCCGGCACCGGGATCGCCGATCCCGGCTACAACGATCACATCATGAGCATCGCACTCTCGGATAACACCGGTTGGGAAGAACTACTGATTGTCGATCCCAAAAATGTGGAGGAATCGGAACACGCGGCATTGAAGCGACTGACCGCGATTATCAAAGAACGAGATCCGGATGTGATCGAAGGCCACAATCTCTTCCGTTCTGATCTGCCATATCTGGTCGCACGTGCGAAGAAAGCGAAGACAAAACTCGATTGGGGACGCAGTGACGGATTCTTGCGTTCACGGCCGTCACGCCTCCAAATCGCCGAAAAAACAATCGATTATCCGAAGTTCACAGTTGGTGGCCGTCATTTCGTTGATACTTTTTTGCTCGCGCAATTTTATGACGTCGGCATGCGTTCGCTTGCCGGTTTCGAGAGGACCGATGTCGCCCGTCATTTTGATCTTTGCGACAGCGGAGAGATTTCCACGCTTACAGGCAAGGAATTACAGCGAGCGTATCTGGACAATTCGGAACAATTTCGACGACGCGCGTTGTGCGGCGTCCGTGAGACGCGAGCACTCTCGGAACTGTTAAGCGCGAGCTACTTCATCCAGGCCCAGATTTTTCCCTATAACTATCAGGATGTGATCGTGCGCGGCAATGCAACGCGAATCAATGCGTTGTTCCTGCGTGAGTATTTCCGGCAACGCCATTCCATTCCCGAGCTGCCGATGGTGCGCGCATTCGAAGGTGGATACACTGATATCTTCTTCACCGGAGTTGCGCACAACGTCTGGCACTGCGACGTCGCTTCGCTCTATCCGTCGATCATGTTGAAATTCGATTGTTTTCCGGTGAGCGATCAATTGCAAATCTTCCGCCATTTGCTTACTGATTTGCGCACGTTTCGGTTGGAAGCGAAGGCCGAGATGCGCGCGGAGAAAGATTCGGCAAAGCAGCATCATCTCCAGGCGTTGCAAAATACGTTCAAGATTCTGCTGAACAGTTTCTACGGTTATCTGGGGTTCGCGCAGGGACATTTCGCTGATTTCGATGCCGCGGCGCGGGTCACCCAGATCGGGCGCGATTTGCTCAAGAAGATGATCGACTGGTTAGGCGCTCACGGCGCGAAGGTGATCGAAGTCGATACGGACGGAATTTATTTCGTGCCGCCGGCAGGCGTAGCATCGGCTTCCAGCCGATCCTCTGGCGACCATCGGCAGGATGCCGAAGCCACGATCGACGAATTGCGTGAAGGTTTGGCGAAGGAACTACCCGAGGGAATTGAAATCGAGTTCGACGAAGAATTTGACGCCATGTTCAGCTACAAAGCGAAGAATTATGCACTCCTGACCAAAGATGGTGACGTGATTATGAAAGGCGGCGCGCTCAAATCGCGCGGACTCGAAAAATTCCAGCGCGTTTTTCTGGAGGAAATGATCAAGCTGATCATGGAGGGAAAATCTGAAGCGATTATGAATCTTCGGGATGAGTTCGAGCGAAAAATCCAGAACCGCGAATGGAAGATCGACATGCTGATGAAGACCGACACGCTGCAAGATTCGCTCGATAAATATCGCGCCAAGATTGCCGGCTCCGCGCGCAACCGCGCCGCCGCGTACGAACTCGCCCTCGCAAGCGGCCGCAGTTACAGACCGGGCGACCAAATCAACTATTACATTAAAGCGACATCGAAAAAAGTTCCCGCTTACGAAGCCGCCAAGCTCGCCAGCGAGTTCGATCCCGAAAATCGCGACGAAAACGTCGATTACTATGTCGCCAAGCTTGATGAACTCATGAAAAAATTCGGTGGACTTACCGTCGCTGCCGCCTCAACTGCAAAGCAAGAAAATTTGGCTCTCTAAGAGCCGTCTGTAATATGAATAAACGACTTCTATTGTTGTTAATAGTTGCCGCTTTCGTCGGCAGCACAGACCGAGCCTCTCCAACTGAAGACAACCTTGCTCCAATCAAAGCCGAAATCGCGAAGCGACATGATGAGTCGGTGAAACGGTTGCAGGATTGGATCGGGCAGGTGTCGATTGCGGCGGAGAACCGCGGATATCCGGAAGGCGCGGAATACATGGCGAAGCTCGCTCGCGATGCAGGATTTCAGAAGGCAACGGTAATCAACACGGACGGTAAACCCGGTGTATTCGCTACGCTTGACGCGGGCGCGCCGAAAACTGTCGGTCTTTATTTCATGTACGACGTGAAACAGTTCGACCCGGTGGAATGGACATCGCCACCTACCGAAGCGCGAATCGTGGACAAATCGCCTCTGGGGAAAGTGGTGGTGGGCCGCGGGGCGGTGAACCAGAAAGGACCGGAAGCAGCGTTTCTCGCGGCGCTGCACGCCATTCGCGGCGCCGGCAAAAAAATGCCGGTGAACCTAGTGATGGTAGCTGAGGGTGAAGAGGAGATCGGTTCGCCGCACATCCCGCAACTTGTTAGGCGACCGGAAGTGTTGGATGCGCTGAAGAAATGTGTCGGCGTATTCATGCCCTCGGCGACGCAGGACTTGGATGGGATCGTCACAGTGAACCTCGGATCGAAAGGAGTGATCGAGTTGGAGCTGGTATCGAGCGGCGAAAAGTGGGGACGCGGACCGGCCAAAGACATCCACTCCTCGCTAAAAGCAATGGTGGACAGTCCCGCGTGGCATTTGGTCAAGGCGCTCAACACGCTGGTATCCGAGGACGGGAATGAAATCGCCATCGACAACTATCCGAAGCCCCTTCCGCTCAGCGCCGAAGAAAAATCGATGATCGAAAAAGTGTCGAAGGTGCGGAGCGAAGCACAGGCGAAGAAACTATTCAGCGTGCAACATTGGATCAACGACTTGCCGTGGGAGCAGGCGAACGAACGACTCGAATCCCAGCCGACGGTGAACATTGAGGGTTTGGTTGGCGGTTACACAGGTCCTGGCGGCAAAACCATTTTGCCTCATCGCGCTGTTGCGAAGATTGACATGCGCCTCGTGCCAGACATGAAGGCCGCAGACGCACTCGCGGCGTTAAAGGCGCATCTTGCCAAGCGCGGCTTCGGCGACATTAAAGTGAACATGACGGGCGGTTACGATCCCACGAGCACATCCGCCGATTCCGCGCTCATAAAGGCACAGGTCGCGACTTACAAGAAATCCGGGATCGATGCGCTGTTGTGGCCGCGCAACGCCGGCTCGTATCCAGGTTACGTCTTTACCGGCGAACCGCTGAAACTTGCCGCCGGACATTTCGGTCTCGGTCACGGCTCGGGCGCACATGCGCCGGACGAATATTACATCATCGAATCTACGAACCCGAAAATACAAGGACTCGATGGCGCGGTAGTGTCTTTCGTCGAATATCTCTACGACTTGGCGAAGTAGAATTTCGGATTGTGCCCCATGCTCGCGTGCGGCACTATCGTGTCTTCACGCCATCGCGAATTTGCATCGTCACGTAGCGAGTTGCTATCAGCGGGAGGAGTCCGAGCGAACAGCCGAAATCGGTTTCTGCCCGCGAGGCGGATAGACGAGCATCTTCTTGATTGAGCCATCATTCTCGAATTGAAACGCGACGCGCATCGGTAGCTCGGCTGCGAAAAAGTCTTGTCGATTTTCAGGGTGCATTCGGAATTTTGGCAGGCCCCATTCAGCGGGCGAGCGGATAGTCAGAGAATCAGCCTCGCGAGCTACCGCGAAGATTCCTTCGCCGGTTGCTTCGTAATTTCCAACGTAAATGTCGAGTGTTGCCGGATCGAGCGCCACCTCGGTTCGCTTCGTTACGGTCGGTTTTTCCAGCGGGATGCTCGGCCGCAGCAAGTGACGCGCGACGTCGCCGACGTTCGCGACCTGATTTGACAGCACGACGACGCCCGCGCGCCTGACCGGATCCCACGCAATCGAAACCGCGTAACCGAACGTGCCGCCGTCTTGTACGATGAGAAGGCTTTTCTGCTCGTGAATGATTGTCCATCCAAGCGCCTGCTCGAAACCATCCCGCGACATCGGCCGGCGCGTATTCCAGGTGAGGCGCATTGCGCCGTCTAACGGCGAATGTTCGTAATCCATCGCCACGGCGAGTAACTTCAACAAATCATTCGCGGTCGAATAAAGACCGCCGGCTGCAGGCATGATTGAATAGATCGGCAACGTCGAGATCGGCGACGACGGCTGGAGAACGGCGTTGTGGCCAGCCGCGAAATTCGCTTTCATTTCCCGCGAGAGCGCGAACGCCGTATTGGTTAGGGCCAATGGCGTGATCACGCGCTTCCGCACCAGACTTTCGTAGTCAAGACCAGCACGGGCGGCGAGCGCTTCGCTCAAAAGCCAGTAGCCGATGTTCGAGTATTCCCATTTTTCGCCGACGCCGCGCAATTCGGAGCTCGCAACGAACCGACGGAGATCGGCGGTCGAGTACTTCGCGGCTGCGGATTCGTTCGAAATCGTCGACTCGTTAGGCATGAACGGGAAACCTGAGGTGTGCGTTGCCAGATCGAGCAGCGAAATCGTTTTTCCGTTTCCCTCCGGAACCTTGAACCCGGCTGGCAAATATTTTGCGACCGGATCATTCAATCCGACTTCGTTTTTCTCGGCCATCTCAGCAAGCAGCAGCGCTGTGAATACCTTCGTCACCGATCCGATTTCAAAAACGGTATCGCCATCGAGAGGGTGCGGGTCATCCAAGCTGCGTTCACCGGCCGAAATGATCTTGCGACCCTCCGATGAGATCGTGCCAACGACGATACCGACGCCGTTCTGCTCACCGCCGAGCGCTTTGATTCGCTCCGCGGCTAATCTGCGAATTTCGTTGTCGTTAAGCAGATCACCTGAGTTTTGCCCGGCGCGAATCGGCGCAAGACTAACGATTAGCCACAGGCAAATCCAAAGTCCGATTCGCCGCGCCATCCCTGTTGAGATGCATCGCGTGGTCGTTTGGATTCAGTAAAAGTCCAATCTTGTCGAAGCCGAACAAGTAGCCTTCGCGCTCTGTGCAACGACTGCCACTTCCGCTTCGAACGCGTTTCACTGAGACGCGACTACAGCAACTTCGCGTCGAGATTGATCTGAGTCCCGGAAAGTGCCACGGAGACCGGGCAAGTCTTTTTCGTCAGCTCGGCTTGTTCCTTGAATTTTGCCTCATCTATACCGGGAACGTCGGCTTCGGTCTTTAGCTCGATCGTCGTGATTTTTGGTCCGCCGCCAATCATTTCAAGTTTGACGGTGGCCATGGTGGTAATTCGTTTCGCGGGATGGCCCGCTTTCTCCAAGTTCGCCGAAAGAGCCATCGAGTAGCACGCGGCCTCAGCTGCGCCGATCATCTCTTCGGGATTGGTGCCTTTGCCTTCTTCGAACCGCGATGAAAAAGAGTACGGACCTTCGAACGCACCGCTCCCGAGTTTCGTCGTTCCTTTGCCCTGCTTGAGTGTGCCTTCCCAAACAGCCGATCCAGTTCGTGTTGCCATTGTTTTACCTCCTGTGTTTGTTGCTGATTACGATTCTGCCGAACACAGGC
>Ga0209056_10001131_pt1 | contig 29371 bp, 28 predicted proteins | sample GraSoiAngelo_114_FD_185876 | JGI IMG/M metagenome (GOLD analysis project Ga0209056, IMG submission 185876) | Grasslands soil microbial communities from the Angelo Coastal Reserve, California, USA - 14_0903_13_40cm (SPAdes) (version 2) | ecosystem: Environmental > Terrestrial > Soil > Grasslands... | reverse complement strand
AGGCGCTGACCAACGAGACTGGACGGACGTTATGGGGCCTGCTTAAGAGAGTCAGCGGCGCCGCGGGACGCGTCCTAAGTCCTCGCCCCTCGTAACCGCTCAGCGGCTCAGCGGCTCGGCGTCTCCCTCGACGTCTGCTGATCTAGCTCGGTATTATTCGGGCCATGGTGGACTATGACGTAATCGTGGTCGGCGGGGGTCATGCGGGCACGGAGGCTGCGGCAATGTCAGCGCGGCTCGGCGCGCGCACGCTGCTGCTTACGTCTGTCCTCGACACCATCGGGCAGATGTCCTGCAATCCCGCCATCGGCGGCATCGCAAAGGGTACTGTCGTCCGCGAGGTCGACGCGCTGGGTGGTCTCATGGGCCGCGCTGCCGATCGCGCCACCATCCAATTCCGGATGCTGAATCGCTCCAAGGGTCCCGCCGTCTGGGCTCCTCGCGCGCAGGCCGATCGCACCCTATACCGGCGGGCCGTGCGATTTCTGCTCGAGCAATTCCCTACCCTCGAGCTCACGCAGGGCATGGTCACAAATCTGCTCGTCGATCAACGTGGCACGCGGATCACCGGAGTCGAGACGGGAGACGGACGGCGCTTCAGCGCACGCGCCGTCATCATCACGGCCGGCACGTTTCTGCGCGGCCGCATCCACCTCGGCACCGACACGCAGATTCCGGCAGGCCGGGCGGGAGACCAGCCATCCGTTGAGATGGCGCAAGCTATTGAGGCAATTGGACTTACAGTGTCACGCTTCAAGACGGGCACGCCGCCGCGGGTGGATGGTCGTTCGGTGAACTGGAGTAAGGTCGAGCGCCAAGACGGCGACAGCGACGAGTTCCGCTACTCCTTTCACGAGCGCATCGAGCGGCCGCGTCAGGTGCCCTGCTGGATCACGTGGGCCGGCGAAGAGGTGAAGGAGATTATCCAACAGCACCTCAAGGAGTCGGCGTTGTACGGCGGCGCCATCAGCGGTCGGGGGCCGCGCTATTGCCCGTCGGTCGAGGACAAGATCGTGAAGTTTCCGGCGGCAAACCGACACCAGATCTTCCTCGAGCCGGAGGGACTCGACACCACGGAGCTGTACGTCAACGGCCTCTCGACTTCCCTTCCCGTCGCCGTGCAGCTCGAATTCCTGCACGCCGTCCCGGGTCTCGAGCGCGCGCGGATGACGCGACCTGGCTACGCGATCGAATACGACTACTATCCCCCCACACAGCTCACTCCCTGGCTCGAGGTGAAGACCGTCGAGCACCTGTTCTTCGCCGGGCAAGTCAACGGGACAACGGGCTATGAGGAAGCAGCGGGCCAAGGCGTCGTGGCCGGCATCAACGCCGTCCGCCGGATCCGCGGTGCCGAGCCGGTGGTCCTGGGACGTGACGACGCGTACATCGGGGTGCTCGTCGATGACCTGGTGACCCGCGGGGTCGATGAGCCGTACCGCCTGTTCACGTCGCGGTCTGAGTTCCGGCTGCTCCTCCGCCAGGACAACGCGCTGCGCCGTCTGCTGCCTCTCGCCGAGCGGCTCGGTTTGCTGACCGACAACGAGCTGCGAGCCGCTGAGCGGCGGCTCAACGATGAGGAGTCTGCACTGCGGCTCGCGCGCGAGACGCCGATCACTCCGGCCCAGGCCGCCGGGCCGCTCGCGGAGAGCGGTACGACGTTGATAGAGACTGATCGTATCTCCGTGATTGCCAAACGGCCGGGCGTCTCGCTGGCGGCGTTGTTTACCGCAACTGGAGTCGGGACCAGCGCTTCGGCGGAGGCCATCGTGGCGGCAGAAATCGAGATCAAGTACGACGGTTATCTCGTGCGCGAGCGAGAGGCCGCTGCTCGGCTGGCCGAGCTAGCGTCGTTTATCCTGCCCCGTGACCTCCCGTATCTCGAGCTGCGGACGCTGGCGACGGAAGCGCGGCAGAAGCTCGATCGCGTGCGCCCCAACTCACTCGCACAAGCGGCGCGCGTCCCGGGAGTGACGCCGAGCGATCTCCACAACCTCGTCCTCGAGGCGACGCGCTGGCGCCGCAGGGTCGCCTAGTCGTATTGTTGCAGTTCCACGTGAAACTTATGCTCTTTCGTTTCACGTGAAACGAACGTATATTGGACTCGCGAGAAACTTGCCAACTATATAACTTATTGTTAAATAACTACTTACAATGTCACGTGTAATCGCGATCGCGAACCAAAAAGGCGGCGTCGGCAAAACGACGACCGCGGTCAACCTCGCGGCCTCGCTCGCAACGGCTGAGCGCAAGACCCTGCTCATCGATGCCGATCCCCAGGGCAACTCGACCAGTGGTGTCGGCATCGAGCGTGATCGCATCCGCAAGTCGCTCTACGAGTCGCTCATCGACGGTGCGTCGCTCGCACAGTCGCGCTTCCCGCACGTGCACTTTCCCTGTCTCGATGTCGTCCCCGCGACGCAGGACCTGGTGGGCGCCGAGCTCGAGCTCGTCAATCAGAGCGCGCGCGAAACGCGCATGCGCGAGGCGCTGCGGGACCTGCGCGATGACTACGGCTACGTCATCATCGACTGCCCGCCGTCACTCGGCCTTCTCACACTGAACATGCTGACCGCTGCCGACAGCGTGATCATCCCGATTCAGTGTGAGTACTACGCGCTCGAGGGTCTCTCGCAGCTCCTCAACACCGTCAAACTCGTGCAGCGCAATTTCAATCCGGCGTTGGCGATCGAAGGCGTGCTGCTCACGATGTACGACGCGCGCCTCAATCTCTGCAAGCAAGTCGCCGAGGAAGCCAAGGAATATTTCGGCGGACGCATGTTCCAGGTCACGATCCCGCGGAACGTGCGTCTGGCCGAAGCGCCTAGTTTCGGCAAGCCGATCGTGCTGTACGACGTGCAATCGGTCGGAGCGAAGAGTTACCTGGCGGTCTGCCAAGAGCTGATTCGCCGGGTCGAGCAGGGCGCTCCACCTTCGCCAAGCCTCCCCGCCATTGAATCGCTGCCCCCGCTGCCCCCGCTGCCCCCCCCGGAGGTGCCCGCATGACGGAAACCGCCGCAGGAAGACGCCGCCTCGGCCGAGGGCTCGAGGCGCTTCTCGGGCCGACTCGGGAAGAAGCCGAGCGCGAAGGGAGCCTGGTCGAGCTGCCAATTAAGGACATCCGGCCGAACCCATTCCAACCGCGCAAGACCGTGGATCCGGCGGCACTCGAGGAGCTCGTGTCCTCGATCAAACAAGCGGGTCTGTTGCAACCGATCGTCGTGCGAAAGGCGGTTGGCGGCAACGGCGCGTTCGAGCTGATCGCCGGAGAGCGGCGACTGCGCGCCTGCCAGCAGCTCGGATGGGAACGCATCCCGGCCGTGCAGCGCGATGCGGATGATCGCACGCTCCTTACACTGGCGCTGATCGAGAACCTGCAGCGCGACGATCTGTCTCCGGTGGACGAGGCGCGGGGCTACGAGCGCCTGATCGCGGAATTCAAACTCGCTCAGCAAGACGTTGCCGACGCCGTTGGTCGCGACCGCTCGACGGTCGCGAACGCACTCCGCCTGCTCAAGCTGCCTGAACTGGTATTGCAGATGCTGCACGAGGGCCACCTGTCGGTCGGCCACGCGCGAGCGCTCCTCGCACTGGAGGATCCGGGCATCGTCACGAATCTCGCGCGTGAAGCGGTGGCCCAGGGGCTCTCCGTTCGCGAGGTCGAAGATCGGGTACGCGGGGGACGCGCGCCCGAACGCCGCCCGCGCATGAAACGCGGCGTGGGAGCGGCTCCCGAAGTGCGCCGTGTCGAAGACGCACTGCGACGCCGGCTCGGCACCGACGTGCGGGTCACGCTGCGCGCAAAAGGGAAGGGCCAGATCCATCTGTCGTTCTACTCGAACGAGGATCTCGCGCGACTGCTCGAGCTGATCCTCGGCGCGCCGTTCGACGGATGACGCGGGGGACCCGCGGCGTCACGATCGTCGTCCACGCCGACGGCGATCTCGAATCCAAACAGTACCGCTTCCCGCGCTGGGCAGTCATGGCGGGGAAGTGGGGTGCCGGCGCGATTGCCGTGCTGGTCGTGTTGTTCTTCGCGTTCGCAGGACCGATCACGCGCAACGCCGCGCTAGTTCCCGGACTCAAGCGAGAGGTGTCGCGCCTCCGCGTCGAGAACAGCCGAGTGCAGCAGCTCGCCTCCGCGTTGAATCGCGCCGAGGCGAACTACCAGGAGCTGCGCCAAATGCTCGGCGTCAAAGCGCCGCCCGTGTCTCGCAGCGGCGGGACCATCGCCCGTAGTACCGACGTCGTGACTGGGATGCGCGCCGTGCCAATTCGGGCAGCGCTGCCGGGTGCCGCCAACCGCTATGAAACCGGCCCCTCGACACCATCGCACTGGCCTCTCGATGTCCCAGGGTTTGTCACCCGCGGCCAGGTGCGGCCTGGCGTGGTCGACGAATCCCACCCCGGCATCGATATCGCCGTCCCTCTGGGGACTCCGGTGCGGGCGTCGGGGGGAGGCTCGGTGACGGCGGCGGGGTATGATGCCGACTACGGTCTGTTCGTCCTCTTGCGGCATCCGTCCGGTTATGAGACGATGTATGGTCACATGTCACGGCTGATTGCATCCGAGGGCGACGACGTTCCGGCAGGACAGGTGATCGGCTTGTCTGGAAACTCAGGGCGGTCCACAGCTCCGCACCTGCACTTTGAGATTCGACGTGACGAAAAGGCCGTCGATCCGATGGGTCTAGTGAAGGAGGGGCGCTGATGGCGGTGTTCTCGGAAAAAGGCGCAGCACCCGGCGGCGGCCGTGAAGGCGTTCCCGGGCTATCGATCATCGGCGCCGGGATGCATGTCATCGGCGACATCTCGGCGGACGGCGTCGTGAAGATCGAGGGCTCGGTGAACGGGACGGTCCGCGCGGCGAAGCAGGTGTTGGTAGCACGGGGCGGGGAAGTGGAAGGCGATGTGGTGAGCCGCGAGGCCATCATCGGCGGCGAGGTGCGCGGAGCGATCTACGCCGAGGAGCGAGTCGAGCTTCAGGCGACGAGTGTCGTTCATGGCGACGTGCATACTAAACGACTGCTGATACAGGAAGGCGGAGAGATCAACGGCGTGTTGCGGATGGGTGAAGAGGCCGGCCAGCCGCCGCAGGTCGCGCAGCGTGGCGGCCAAGCCCTCGCTCGAGCATAGATATCCACACGCCGCGCTCCGCTGCATGTGGATTCTCTAAGTTGTTGTGAAATCTCGCTTTATGATATCAGCCAATGTGGAAAGTCGTGCTACTGCCTTGATACTGTGACTACGGTGTCTTGAGTGCGCCTAGACACTTTGGTCGGTTTTCTCGACGAGTACCTCCGCGTCGCCGGCGAGGTCGCTGACGCCCCCGAGGCGCTGAACGGCTTGCAGGTCAGCAACACCGGGGACGTCAGCCGGCTGGCCGCGGCCGTGGACCTGTGCGAGGCCACGGTCCGTCAAGCGACCGAGCAGCACGCCGACTGTCTCCTTGTCCATCACGGAATGTTTTGGGGTGGCCTGCGGCCGCTGGTCGGTCCCGCCTATCGCCGGCTTGCGGGTCTCATCAAAGGAAACATCGCGCTCTACGCCGCTCACCTTCCTCTCGACCGGCATCCCGAGGTTGGCAACAACCGCGTGCTCGCTCGCTTGCTCGGCATAAAGGTTCGCGGCGATTTCGGATCGTATCACGGAGCGCCCGCGGGCGTCTGGGGCGAGTACACCGGAAAGCGCGAGGAACTGAGTTGGGCGGTGACCAAGGCCCTCGGTACCGCGCCGCGACTATTCCCCTTCGGGCCCGAGATCGTGCAACGGGTCGGGATCGTCACGGGCTCGGGAGGGTCGCTGATACCACAGGCCGCGGCGGCGGGACTCGATACGTTCGTCACCGGCGAAGGGCAGCACTGGACGTTCTTCGACGCTGAAGAGCTCGGGATCAACGTCTTCTACGCAGGTCACTACGCCACGGAGACGGTCGGCGTGAAAGCGCTGGCGGAGCACGTCTCGAAGAAGTTCGATCTGCCCTGGGTGTTTCTAGATCATCCTACTGGATTGTGAATCCGCGAGGTGTGCTGGCCGTGCTGGCCATCGCCGAGCTGTTGGCGATGGCTCCCTGGTTCAGTGCGTCCGCAATCGCGCCCACGCTGGCGCGGGTTTGGCAGCTCTCGCCCGTCACCACGGCTTGGCTGACGATCTCCGTGCAGCTCGGGTTCGTCGCCGGCGCGCTCGTGAGCGCGATCCTCACCCTTGCCGATCGCCTGTCGGCACGGCGACTGGTCGCCGGATCGGCCGCGCTGGCGGCCATCGCGACGCTCGGAGTGGCCCTCTCCAGCGGCATCACGATGGGGCTCGCTTGCCGCCTGCTCACAGGCGCCGCACTCGCTGGAGTGTACCCGCCCGGGATGAAGATCGCGGCGGGATGGTTCAAAGAAGGAAGAGGGCTCGCGATCGGCATTCTCGTCGGCGCCCTCACCCTCGGCTCGGCGAGTCCGCATCTCGTGCGGTGGGCAGTCTCCCCGGCGGCGTGGCGGGTTGTCCTCATCGTGGCGGCGCTCAGCGCGCTGGCGGGCGGACTGTTGGTCCTCCTCGTGCCAAACGACGGACCATTCGCCGCCCCTTCGCCGCCGTTTGATCTCGCCGCCGCCTCTCGGATTCTAAGAGACCGCGGTGTGCTGCTGGCGAACCTCGGGTACCTGGGTCACATGTGGGAGCTGTACGCGATGTGGACCTGGATCGCGGTATTCATCACCGCCAGCGAGCACGCGCGCCGAGCGGCGGCCGCAGACGTCACGGGACTCGCGGCGCTCGTGACGTTCGCGGTGGTCGGCAGTGGCGCGATCGGATGTTGGCTCGGCGGGAAGTACGCCGATCGCTGGGGGCGCACGCTCGTTACCGGCACCGCGATGGTCGTCTCCGGAAGCTGTGCGAGCCTGGTTGGTCTTTTCTTTGGAGCGCCGCTCGTGGCGCTGGCCCCGTTGCTGCTCGTCTGGGGAATCAGTGTCGTGGCCGACTCGGCGCAGTTCTCCGCCGCCGTCAGCGAGCTCGCGCCCTCGGACTACGTCGGCACCGCTTTGACACTGCAGACCAGTCTCGGATTCCTGCTGACCTGCGCGACGATCTACTTGCTACCAACGGTCGCTGCAGCCATCGGCTGGCGATGGAGCATGAGCGTGCTGGCGATCGGACCGGTATTCGGCGTCTGGGCGATGCTCGCGCTGCGTCGCCGCCCCGAGGCGTTGCAGCTGGCCGGTGGCGCCCGTTAGGAAAGCTCTGCGCAAGCCTCATGACGCTGGGGGTGGGAGCTAAGGGCGCCGCACGCGATGGCGCACGGCGGGCACAGGAGCACCCGCTTCGATGAACACTTGGGGCGGCGCGTGCCGCCGAAGCGCCATCGCGTGAATGCGCCCGACGCTCCCACCCCCAGCGTTCACCTGGCTTCTGCAGAGCTTCCCTAGGGCAGGATGAAGACGCCGACTTCGCCGTCGTAGTCGTCAATGCTGCGCGTCGTTCCACCGGGTGCCATCCACTGCCCGCCGTCTCGACGTACGTTGATCCGGTGCATGCCGCGCGGGATTCGGAATGTCGCCCACCAGGCGTCGGCGTTCCCAGGATTCCGGCTCAGCGGCACCGGACGCCAGTCCGTGAAATCGCCGCTGATCTCGACGGCTGTTGCCCCGGGGGCATAGAGCGTGAGACGGACGTCGTCGTCCTGCCGTAGCTGAATTTCCAATCGCGTATCGGTATTGATCGAGCCACTCGATCCGCTCGCGTGCGGACTGGCCGAGAAAACCGGCGCGGCAGGTCTACGGACGGATATGCTGCCCAGGCGCAGCGCCGCCGTGAGGTAACGGCCGGCGATGCTGCCGCTGACGGCATCTGTCGGATAGCGACCAGCCGACACGACCAGTGCGGCCTGACGTCCAAGGGTGAGGGTCGCGCTGCCCTCGCCAAACACCCCGCGTCCGCCGCCGCGGCTCCAGAGACGGGCTCCAACGCTGCCCTCCAGGGCGATGCCGGCACCTGGCCACCGCGCCGCCGATCGGAAATCGGTGTATGCCGTTTCCCCGACAAACGAGCGATCCAGCGATACGAAGAACGTTCTGTCGGCGCGCAGCAGCCACACGCCCATGGCGAGAACCGTGACGGGGCGTGGTCCGCTCCCGAATGAGGACCGCCCCAGAGTAGCTCCAAACCAGCCGCCGCGGTCGCCGTCGATCAGGTGCAGGCGCGCTTCCGCTACGCCGTGGTTGAAGCTCGCAAATTTCGCGTAATCGCTGGCGCCGGCGGCTACGCCGACTTCGCCACGCCAATGTCGCGCGAGGGGAGTGAACCATGAGCCAGCTGCCGAGCCGTCGAGACTGCGGTTCCCGCTTTCGAATCGCAGGTAGGTACCCCGGGCGCTCAGGAAGCCGCGGCCACGCGGATGCTCCCAACGCAGGGTCGGGGAAATAGACGCAGCGGCGGAGGCCAGAAAACCATCGTACCTGACGTCGGAGACGCCGGCCTCGATGCTGGCTGTGGCCTGCGCACATACCGTACGACTACTGGCCCCTGTCCCCGCCCCACACGCGAATGCGATGAGTGCGAGCGTCCTCACACAGATGACGGGACTACGGCCGGCGCGGGCGGGCGGGGGGGGTGCCGGGGCTACCTGGGCTGCCGGCGTCAGTGGTGAACGCGCCAGTGTTGAGACGCACGGACGTGGCGGCCCCGGGCGGCGCGCCCAGCGCAATGTCGCGCTCCACGGCACGTCGGAACTCGACCAGATCGGCGTCGCGCGCCTTCGGCGCGAGCGCGAGGACGGCGGCTGCGGCGCTGTCGGCGGGCACGCCGCTCGCGACCAGGTCGGCGAGTACGGAGAGCGCCATGGTGAGCGGCGGGCGGCGCACGTCACGGAGATGGGCGAGGACTTGCGGCGTCGCACCGGCGCGGAGCGCGGCAACGGCGGCCTCGAGCTCGGGCGCCGAGGCGCTCGTCCCAAGCGCCGATCGTGCGGTACCGAGATCGACGGCGAGCCTTCTGACGGCTGCCACAATCCGCGCGCCCGACGCGCCTTTGGTCGCGCCTTCCAACGCACGCTGAATGATGGGCTCCACGGGAAGCCCGACGCCGTGCGCCGAATCCGCGATCGCCGCGACCGCCGAACGTGTATCGGGATCGAGCCGCTCGAGTCGCGGATCCTGGGCGGCCACCTGTGTCACCAGAAGCAGCGCGGCAAGAATCATGATCCTCTCCCTCCGACCGTAACCACAGAGCTCGGCGTTCCGAACTCGTCGTCTTTCGCCGCCGGTGCGCCGGGGTCGGCGCGCCATTCGACGCCGTTCACGAGAAAGGCGTAGCGATAGCGCCCGGGCGCGAGTCGCAGCGCCTTTGCCCAAATTCCGTGCGCGGTCTGCATGGGCGAGCGAGCGGGGTCCCAATCGTTGAAGTCTCCGACCAGCGCCACGGAAGCCGCCTGCGGAGCGACCAACACGAATTGGAGCGTATCGGCCCGACTCGTGGCGTTCCGTGCCCAGGGTCGTGCAACGAGAACTGCTCCCAGCACGGTGGCGGCGGCGGCGGCGGCCGCAGCACCGGCAGACCAGCGGGGCCAGGCGCGCCGCCGTGGGGACGAAGCCTGGGCGATCTCCCGCATAACACGCGCGTCCAATCCCGCGTCAATCGCCACGGGGCGGCGCAACTGCTGAATTACGCGTTCGACGGTTTCATCTTCTGGTTCAAACATGCTCCGCCTCTCTGAGATACTTCTGCAGCTGCTCGCGGGCGCGCTTGACTCGCATCTTGAGCGCCGATACGCCGGCACCGGTCAACTCGGAGATCTCGTCATACTCGAGATCTTCGACGTGCTTGAGAAGAAACGCCTCGCGGTACTCCGGTGCCAGACGGGCCAGCGCCCGATCGACCGCGTCGGTCGAGTCCAGCCGGTCGACCTGGTCGGCGTGCGCGGCTCCGTTCAAGGCCTGAGCATCGTTCACGAACATCCGGCGGCGGCGCGCGGCCCGCGCTCCCGTCGTGCGGCAACGGTTCACCAGGATTCCGTACAGCCATGCGCCGAAACGCGCCGGATCGTCGCAGCGCGCCAGAGAGCGGTAGGCACGCACGAAGCTGTCCTGCAGCGCTTCCTCCGCGTCTTCATGATCGCCGATCATGTGGACGGCGTAACGTCCCAAACGACCACGATAGCGCGAAACCAGCGCGCCGTACGCGCCGATGTCGCCGGCCCGGACCCGGCGCACCAGCTCTGCGTCGCTTGGTTCCACTTTGTTTATACCCATCGCGTAAGTCGCCACGTCACAAAAGAATGAAAGGCGTCAAGAGAAAACCGTCAAAAGACACCGTCGAAAACAAAACCGTGTAAGAGGTTGTGACGGTGCACCCATTAATGTGGGTATTCAATGCAACAGCGCCGTCAGCGCAACACCCTCGGGAGGACTTTGACGATGGCTAGGCTGAGCCTCGCCGTGCTTGCCGTCGCTACGATCGCCGCAGGCTGCTATCAGGATGACGCCCGTCTCGGTGGTGTTAGTCAGGGGGCGAGGGCGAAAGTCCTTCTCACCGACGCTCCCTTCCCGTTCGATTCGGTGCAGAGCGTGCAGGTCTACATCGTCAGCATCGCCGTGTCGACCCACCCGGACACCAGCACCTCGGCCGACAGCATGCATTGGGTCACGGTCGCGACGCCGCATCGGCAGGTTGACTTGCTGACGCTCCAACAGGGTCTGACGGATTCGCTGGGTATCGGCGAGGTGACCGCCGATCAGTACAAGGCGGTGCTCGTCACGATCAACGTCGACTCCTCGGCGGGCATACGGTTCAAGAACGGATCGCCGGCAGTCGTGCGCTGGAACGGCTCGGGCCAGGAATCGTATGCCGTGTTCGTCCAGGCACCGATCAGCGTCCCCGATACGGGTGCCGTCATCGTCATCGACTTCGACGTGGGACGCAGCTTCGTCTACAATCAGCTGGGCGACGGCGCATTCGATTTCTTCGCGGCGATTCGCGCGGTCAACCGAGCGGCAACGGGGAATATCTCGGGCACGGTCACGCACGATGCCAGCGCGGGACCTGTTGGCCCGGTCGCGGACGCGACGATCAGCGCCTGGGTTGGTGGACCGAGCAACTGGTACATCCTCTCGACCGGCAAGACGGATGCGGCGGGGCACTATCGCCTCGCGTATCTCCTCCCCGGTACCTACGTCGTGGGTGTGTCGGCCCCCTCCGGAAGCGCCTTCGGGTCGGCGCTCGACTCGAATGTCGCCGTCAATGCCGGTGCCGAGACCACTCACAACGTGACGCTCTCCGCGTTCCGCGGTGCCGTGCTCATTCAGGGCGCGGCCTCGATGCTCGTGAATCACACGAACCCACTGGAAGCGGTTGTCGTGAACGCGCAGCATCAACAGGATCCGAGCGCGCTGGTAGCGTGGCAGAACCTGGACACCGCCGTGCTCACGCTCGCCGTGGACAGCAACCGTTACGCGAGCGTCACATCCAGGATTGTGGGCACGGGCCGCATCGTTGCCGCGAGCGGCGCATTGGCGGACACGCTCGTGATCCACGTATTCCCCGACAGTACGCCATAAGCCCCCCGAGTCACGGCGCGGCTATATTGCGCGCCGTGACCGCTTCAGCACTCCCCTCGCATTACCGTCCCGGCGGCGGCTTTCGCAATCCATGGGTTGATCAAGCCGTGCCGGGATTCGGCAGCCTCCTCAAGTGGATGTTGGTGCATCGCACGACCCGGCCGCGGCCCAAGGATCCCGATCCATCAGTGTTCGCGCGCGTCCCGCCCGATTTTGTCCCGCCGCGCGCTCCGCGGTCCCAGCTCACGGTGACGTGGGTCGGACACGCGACCCTGCTCATTCAGCTCAATGGTTTCAACATTCTGACCGACCCGATCTGGAGCGAGCGCGCTTCACCGATGCAATTCGCCGGGCCGCGACGCTGGGTGGCGCCTGGGATCGCGTTCGAAGACCTGCCGCCGCTGGACGTTGTCTTACAGTCGCACAACCACTACGACCATCTCGATGACGGAACCGTGCGGCGCCTGGCACGGACGTTTCCGCAGGCCTCGTGGCTCGTACCGCTTGGGCTCTCGACCTTTGTTCGCAAGCGCGGAGTCGGTGTCGATCGGGTGCGGGAGTTGGACTGGTGGGAGGATCACACCACTGAATCGCTGCGGATCGCGGCCACACCGGCAATGCATTTCAGCAGCCGCGGGATCGGCGACCGGGGCGATACGCTCTGGTGCGGCTTCGCGATCATGGCCGCCAACGGTCGCCGCGTGTATTTCGCAGGTGATACGGGATATCATCCTGACTTCGGCGCGATCGGCGAGCGGTACGGTCCCTTCGATGTCGCGCTGATGCCGATCGGAGCGTATGAGCCGCGCTGGTTCATGCGCTACCTCCACATGAATCCGGAAGAGGCCGTCGAAGCGTTCAGTGCGCTGAACGCGCGGTTGATGGTGCCGATTCACTGGGGCACCTTCAAGCTCACCGATGAAGCGATGGACGAACCGCCGATCCGCGCGCGCGCCGCGTGGCACGCGGCCGGACTGCCGCCCAGCGGGTATCGCCAGCTCGCTCATGGCGGGACTCTCACGCTCTAGCGCAGGATATCGAACCATGCACCGCTGGACGTTGGTTCCCCTGGTTGTGCTCGTCGCCGGCTGCGCGGCACGTCGGCCAGCTCCTCCCTTGGCCGGACCGTCATCGGCACCAGTCTTGGAAACGCCGGCTCGCGTGGCGCTCATCGCCGCGCCGGGCGACGCGGATTGGAAGGCGCTCGGCGACGAAGCGACAGCGCTCCTGTCGCAGTACCTGCGCATCAACACGACCAATCCGCCCGGGAACGAGATTGCGGCCGCGCGCTGGCTCGCAGCTGTCCTGCGGCGCGACGGCATCGAGGCACGGATTTTCGAGCCGGTACCCGGGAAGGCGAACCTGTACGCGCGGCTCAGCGGCGACGGCAGCGCGCGGCCGCTGATTCTCTTGAACCACATGGACGTCGTGCTGGCGTCGCCCGAGTACTGGACCGTCGATCCGTTCAGCGGCCTGATCAAAGACGGCTATGTGTGGGGCCGCGGGGCGCTCGACATGAAGGGTGAAGCGATCGCGCAGCTCATGACGATGCTGGTTCTGAAGCGTGCCCATGTTCCGCTCAAGCGCGACATCATCTTCCTCGCGACCGCGGACGAAGAGATTGGCGCGGGAGTCGGCGCGGCCTGGATCGTCGATCAGCAGGTCGATCTCGTAAAGGACGCCGAGTTTCTGCTCAACGAAGGCGGGCTCACGCGGGCCGACGGCCGGGGCGAAGTCGCGTTCTACGGCGTCGGCACCACCGAAAAGTCGCCCTTTTGGCTCGACCTGACGGCGCGCGGGACGGCCGGCCACGGCTCGCGCCCGACGCCCGACAATCCCGTCCACCGACTGGTCCGCGCGCTCAATCGCATCGCTGAGTGGCGGACGCCGCTCATCGTGACGCCCGCCGCCGAGCGCTCATTCGCGGATCTCGCGACGATCGAGCGCGATTCGACGTTGCGCCGCTGGTTGAGCGACATTCGGACTGCGCTCCGCGACTCGGCCGCGGTCCGCGTCATCACCGCCGATCTCTCGTACAATGCGCTGCTGCGCAACACGATCTCGATCACCGGATTGAAGGGGAGTGACAAGACCAACGTCATTCCCCCGATCGCGACCGCGGCGATCGACGTCAGGCTGCTGCCGGGCCAAGATCCCGCGGCGTTTCTCGCGGAGCTGACGCGCGTGGTGGGAGATTCGGCGGTGACGCTGCGGCCGCAGGGGCCGAACTGGCCGGCGACCGAGAGCCCGACGGAAACGGAGATGTACCGCGCGATTACCGCGGTGGCGCATGCCCGTCACCCCAACGCGCTCGTCACGACGTTGATGCTGGCGGGCTTCACTGACAGTCATTATTTCCGGCTCATCGGCATCGCGAGCTACGGCCTGGGGCCGTTCCCGCTCACCCAGGGTGACTCCCGCGGCGTGCACGGAAACGACGAGCGCGTGAGCATCGACGCGCTGCGTTTTGGCGTCCGGTTCTACTACGACGTCGTCGCGCGCGTGGCGGCGAAATAGGGCGTCAGCGCTTCGATCTATCTGAGTGGAACGACAAACCTCACGCTGATCTGCTCGGCGGTCTGTGGACTGACACTGCACGAGCAATCGCGCCCGATGATTCGCTTGACACCGTTGACCTCGGCGTCGGCGATGCCGGCGACGTCGCGATAGGTGATCTCCAGCATCTGGCCGTCGATGACGCGATAGGTCACCGGTCGCCCGAGCAGCCGGTGATGCGGGTCGATCGTGGCGAGCCCGTCGGCGAGCCTGCGCTGCAGCTCGGTGATCGCGTCAGTCGTCGTCATCGTCGCGCACAGCCGCCGCATTGCGCCGCATCCCGCGATGGCCGGGGCGCGTGAAGGGCGTTCCATCGTAGCGGCGCTGAAAGTCGTTTTCGTCCATCGCTCGAAGCTCCCCGACGTCGGGCCGTGCCACATCGGGGCGGGGCGCGAAGCCGGAATCGCGCGACTCGCGCGCAAAGCTCACATTCCACGGGCACACGTCCTGACAGACGTCGCAGCCGAACAGCCAATCGCCCACCTGCGCAGCTTGCGTGTCCGTGAATTCCCCGCGGTGTTCGATCGTGAGATATGAAATGCAGGCGCGCGCGTCGAGATCGCGCGGTCCTACGAACGCCTGGGTGGGACAGGCGTCCAGGCAACGCCGGCAGGTACCGCAGCGGTCCGCTTCGAACGGGAGATCCGCCGGGAGATCGGCGTCCGTCAGGACGACACCGATGAACGTGAAGGACCCGATCTCCGGATGGATGAGCATCATGTTCTTGCCGATCCAGCCGAGACCGGCGAGGTGCGCGAGCTCGCGTTCCGGGACCGGCCCCGCGTCGACGTAGCAGCGCGTCGTCGAGCCGGGTACCAGTTCGCGGATTGCTGTCGCGAGCTGCTCGAGGCGTTGGCCCAGGACGTCGTGGTAGTCGGGTGACCAGGCGTATTGGGCGACCTTGCCCCGACCCCGGGGCGCCGCCCCGGGGTCAGCCGAGCCATGGAAATAGTTCGTGAGAGTCACGACGGCCGCCCGCGCCTCGGGCATGATCAGGCGCGGATCCTTCCGCTTCTCCGCCTGCCGCTGCAAGTACGTCATCGTGCCGGCATGACCGTCGGCGAGCCAGCGGTCCAGCTCGGCCGCATGCGGATTGCGATCGAGCCGGGTGATACCGGTCGCGGCAAAGCCCAGCTCGGCGGCGCGCCGCTTGAGTTCGATCACAAGCCCATCGTCTCGCGCCGCCAGCGCGCGAAATTCACGACGTCGTCGACGGGCGGGACTGCCTGCTCGTCGCCATAGGCGGTGAACATGCGCCACTGCATGTAGTCGCGTGGCGGGATGGGGAGAAACGGCAGGCGCCGATACCAGTCGCGGGCGCGAAAACTCCACGCGAGGCGCAATAAGTCGACGGCGAGTCGCGGACGCACCAGCGCCCGCAGCGCCAAACGCAAATACAGTGCGGACCAACTCGCGATACGCTGCATTCCTTCTGTATATTCCCGGCCTATGACGCTCGCAAGCAGCGAAAAACCGCGCGCGCTTGGACTCGCCCCCTCCAGATATCGCGGCGAGTTTCCCATCTTCAGGGACAGCGTCTATCTCAACACCTGCTCGCTGGGAGCCTTGGGCGAGCGGTCTCGCCGCAAGGTAGCGGAATTCCTCGATCTGTGGCAGAGCCGGGGCGCGTCCGCGTGGTACGACGTGTGGTGGGAGGCGTTGGGCGATCTGCGCGCGCGCTACGGCCGCATCATCAACGCCGCGCCCGCCGCAATCGCGCTGGCGCCGAGCATCTCGGTCGCGCTCAGTGCGATCGGGGAATCGCTCGACTACCGCCGTCGCCCCAGGGTCGTTATCACGTCGCTCGATTTCCCGACCGTCGCGTATCAGTGGCTCGCGAAAGTCTCTAGCGGCGTGGAGCTCGTCGTCGTCGAGAGTCCCGATCGGATCAGCGTGCCCGTCGAAGCGATCGCGCGGGCCGTGGATGACCGCACGGCACTGGTCGTGACGTCGCACGTCTACTTTACGACCGGCGCGATCCAGGACATCAAGCGGGTCGCGGAGGTTGCGCACGCACACGGGGCGCTCTGTCTCATCGATGCGTACCAATCGGTTGGTCAGGTCCCTGTGGATGTGCAGGACGCCGGAGTCGACGCCCTGGTCGCGGGCGGCCTCAAGTGGCTGCTCGGCGGACCGGGCATCGTGTTCCTGTACGTGCGCGACAGCGTGACGCGCCGGCTCGAGCCGCGGATTTCCGGGTGGTTTGGGCAGCGCGAGCAGTTCGCCTTCGATCCGCGCGCGTTGACACTCCACGACGACGCGCGACGCTTCGAGATGGGCACGCCGTCCCTCGCCGCTGTCTACGCGCAGCTGGGCGGCCTCGAGTACATCGAGGAGATCGGCGTTCCTCGGATTCGCGAAGTGACGGCCGCCTTGACCGAAGATCTGATCGCCACGATGCGCGCCGCCGGTTTCAAGCCGAAGGTGGCCGCCGAGCCGGAGCGGCGGTCGGCGATCGTGATGATTCCCATGCCCGATCCGGCGGCGGCCGTGCGGCACCTGGCGGCGGGTGGCGTGATCGTCGATAGCCGGCCCGGGCACGTCCGGTTCTCGCCTTTCTTCTATAACGTGCAGGATGACCATGTCAGAGCAACCGAGCGCCTCGCCTCGCAGCCCGCTCACTGAGGACGAACAACTCCTCGTCCCGCCGCAGGCCGTTCCGATCGAGCGGCGGGCTTCCTTCACGAGCACGGACCCCTGGCGCGTGTTGCGGATCATGGGCGAGTTCGTCGAAGGCTTCGATACGCTGTCCGATGTCCGGAACGCGGTGACGATCTTCGGCTCGGCGCGCACGCCGGAAGGCGATCCGTACTACGCGGCGGCGCTGGAGACGGCGCGCATCCTCGCCAAGGAAGGCTTCGCGATCATCACGGGGGGCGGGCCGGGCATCATGGAAGCCGCGAATCGCGGCGCCAAGGAGGGCGGCGGATTGTCGATCGGCTGCAACATCGAGCTGCCGTTCGAGCAGGGAACGAACCAGTGGGTCGAGCGCTCGATCAACTTTCGCTACTTCTTCGTCCGCAAGACGATGTTCGTGAAGTATTCGACGGCCTTCATCACGTTTCCCGGCGGATACGGCACGATGGACGAGCTGTTCGAGGCGCTGACTCTCGTGCAGACGGGCAAGGTGAAGCAGTTCCCTGTCGTGCTGTTCGGGCGCAAGTACTGGGGTGGACTCGCCGACTGGCTCAAAGAGCGGGTCGCGGGCGAAGGCAAGATTTCGCCTGAAGACCTGAACCTGTTTCTCGTGACGGATGAGCCTAAGGAGGCGCTTGGCTGGATAATGGATGCCCGCGAGCGCCGTACGCGCGCGTACCGCGCGATGAGCAAGGCCGCGACGCGATGACGCAAAACGAATTCCTGCGCGGACAGCGCATCAGTCCGAAGCCGGTCACCGGAAAGGAAACGGTGGCCGATCTCGTCGATAACGCGTTCCTGGCCTACAACGCCGGTCGCCTGGCGGAAGGATGCCGGCTGTTCGCCGAGCGCATGCTCGAAGACGACGTCACCGTCGGGATGAGCCTCACCGGGGCGATGACGCCCGCCGGACTTGGCATGTCCACCATGATCCCGCTCATCGAATCGGGGTTCGTGGACTGGATCGTGTCCACGGGCGCGAATCTCTATCACGACGCGCACTTCGGCCTCGGCATGGCGATGCATCGCGGCACCCCGTTCGCTGATGACGTCGTGCTGCGCGAAGAGGGCGTCGTCCGGATCTACGACATTTTCTTCGACTACGACGTGCTGCTGTCCACCGATCGCTTCGTGCGCGAGGTCTCGGCGCGCGACGAATTCCAGCGGCCGATGAGCACCGCCGAGTACCACCACCTGCTCGGCGGCTACGTCCTGGAGCGCGAGAAGGCGCTCGGTCTGTCGCGCAAATCGGTGCTCGGCGCCGCGCACGCCGCGGCGGTGCCGATCTACACCTCCTCGCCGGGCGACTCGTCCATCGGCATGAACGTCGCCGAGCAGGCGCTGTCGGGGAGCAAGCTGCGGTTTGACGTGAGCGCCGACGTGAACGAGACATCGTCGATCGTGTTCTCGGCGAAGGTACACGGCGGCAAGAGCGGGGTGTTGATCATCGGAGGCGGTAGCCCAAAAAATTTCGTGCTCCAGACCGAGCCGCAGATTCAGGAAGTGCTCGGGATCAGCGAGAAGGGGCACGACTACTATCTCCAGCTCACAGACGCGCGTCCCGACACCGGCGGCTTATCCGGCGCGACGCCGGCGGAGGCGGTGAGTTGGGGGAAAGTGGATCCGGACAAACTGCCGGGGACGGTCGTCGCGTATCTCGACAACACCGTCGCCTTTCCAATTCTGGCGGCGTACGCGCTGGCCCGACGCAAGCCCCGCAAGTTGAAGCGCCTCTACGACCGGCGCGGAGAGATGATGCGCGAGCTGACGGATTCGTATCTCGAGGCAAAAGCGGATCGGGACGCGCGCGCCGAGGCGGCAACTGGCGGCCGAGCGACCTGAGAGCCTGAAGTCCGCTAACTCCACCAGGGCGTATGCGGTGTACGTCCTGGGTCTGCTGACGCTGGTCAATCTGCTCAACTACCTCGACCGCAACGTCGTCTACGCAGTCTTCGAGCCGATCAAACGCGATCTGCGGCTCTCCGACGCGCAGCTCGGCTGGCTCGGCTCGGCCTACATCATCGTACTGTCGCTCGCGGCGCTGCCGCTCGGCGTCATCGGCGATCTGCGCTCGCGCCGGAGCGTGATCACGCTGGGCGTCACCATCTGGAGCGCCGCGACCACCGCGGGCGGTATCGTCAGGCACTTCTGGCAGCTCTTCACCTGCCGCGCGCTCGTCGGATTCGGTGAGGCGGGCTACGCGCCGGCGTCGCAGGCAATCATCGCGCAGTACTACAAAGGACGACGCCGGGCCTTCGCCATCGGGATCTACTCCGTCGGCATGGCGCTCGGCGGCGTGCTCGGGATCTGGTTTGGCGGCGTCATTGCGGAGCGCTACGGCTGGCGTTGGGCATTCATCTGGATGGGCTTCCCCGGACTCGTGCTCGCCCTGCTCGCGTCGCGCCTGCGCGAGCTGGATCGCCGCCCACCGCCGCCGATCGTCGAAACGCTGCGCCAGTGGTGGCGGCACGGCAAGCATGGCGTGACGCAGTATGTCATGCCGTTGGCGATTTGTGCAGGGATTGGCGCGGCGCTGGCGGGGTTTCTTTCCTTATTCGAGGGAATTCCTTCGCAATTCGGCACGGCGGTGTTCGGCGTCGGCACGAGCGTCGGGATCGCCTGGACGGTGTGGCGGCTGGTGCCGCTCGCCGTGCGGCGCACCAGTGACGCCGGAGCCGTCGCCGCGGGTGCGTTCGACGACTTTCAGGATGCGGCCGTACTCGTGCTGCGTACGCCGACGCTGATCTGGATATTTTTGGGCGGCGCGATGGTCACGTTCGCGGTGAACGGGCTGATCGCGTGGGCAGCGGCATTCATGGAGCGGATGCACGGGCTGTCGGTTGCGCGGGTGGGCGCGGAGTTTGGGCTGTGGGCGCTCACCGGTGGTGTGCTGGGTGCGCTCGTCGGGGGCCGGATGGCGGACAGATTGCAGCAGCGGTGGCGCGGTGGCCGCGTGCTCACGTCGGGTACGGGGTTCGTGCTGGGCGCGCCGGTGTGCGCCGCGCTGCTCCTGGTGCACGATCTCCGCTGGTTCGGGCCGCTCATCCTGGCGACATATTTCCTCTACACCTGGTACAACGGACCACTCGCCGCGGTCATTCTCGACGTGGTGCCGCCCGCCGTTCAGGCATCGGTGCTGGGCGCGTTCGTGCTGTTCTCGCATCTTGCCGGTGACGCGCTGGCGCCGCCGCTCATCGGCTATCTGTCCGATCGCACCGGCGATCTGCGCACGGCGATGCTGCTGCTGCCGGCCGTCGGGCTGCTGGGCGGCCTCGTGATTCTCATTTCGCTGAAGACCGTCGCCGGCGACATGGAGCGCGTCTCGACATGAAGATCGCGGTGATCTTCGATTCGCTGCATCCCGAGTGGGAAGATGCCGCGTTCAAGCGTGAGGTTGAGCAGAAGGCGGAGGAAGCGGAGTACGACGTCGCGCGCGCGCTGCTGGCGGGCGGCCATGACGTGCTGATGATCGGAATCGGCGACGACGTCGCGCCCCTGCTCGCGAAACTGGCGGACTTCCAGCCGAAACTCGTCTTCAACGGCTGCGAGGGCTTCCGCAAGAACGCGCGCCATGAGTACGCCATCGCCGCCTTACTCGACATGTACGGCTATCGCTACACCGGCTCGTCCCCGACCGCGCTGCTGGTCGCCCGCAACAAGTCGCTCACGAAGAAGGTGCTGGCCTATCACGGAATCCGCGTGCCGGCGTTCGCGGAATTCCACGACGGTGACAAGCTGGTGCGGCCGTCCGAGCTGCGTTTTCCGCTCATTGTGAAGCCGCTGCTGGAGGACGCGTCGATCGGCATCGCACAAGCGTCGGTTGTGGAGGACGATCCGAGCCTGACCCAGCGCGTCGAGTTCATCCACACCAAGTACCATCAGGCCGCAATCGTCGAGGAGCTGGTCGACGGACGTGAGGTCTATGTCGGATTGATCGGCAACGACAAGCTGCAAGTGTTGCCGTTCACGGAGATGACGTTCGGCGAGCCCGAGACGGCGGAGCATCGCATCGCCACGTACAAGGCCAAGTGGGATGAGGACTACCGCAAGAAAAAGAAGATCAAGAACGTCTTCGCTAAAGGCGTCTCGGAGGAGTTGACCCAGCGGATCGGCGAGATCTGCAGCACCGCATTCGACGCGCTGTGGCTGCAGGATTATGGCCGTGTCGACGTCCGTCTGGCGCACGACAACGAGGTGTACGTGCTCGAAGTGAACCCCAACCCGTTCATCGCGGCCGAGCACGAAATGGCGGAAGCGGCCGAGAAGGCGGGCCTCAAGTACAACGCCTTCATTCAGCGCATCGTGGACGAGGCGCTGGCGCGGTGAGCCGGCGCGAAGTCCCCACCCCCGAGCTGCGCTGCCCCCGCTGCCATACCGAGCTGGAGCGGTTCTGGAGCCATTGTCCGAGCTGCAGCCGCCGGCTTGAGTGGCGCGACACGCAGCGCGAGACCAACGCGGAGTGCGCGTACTGCGGGTGGATGGTGTCGGACGCCTCGTCGTTCTGCCCCTGGTGCGGCCGCAACATCGAGGACGACGACTCGAGCGACGAGCCGCTCAAGGCGCCGAAGGGATTCAAATTCCACGCCCGCTGCGATTGGGGGTGCGGCGGCGGCGTGATGTATCCGATGCGGTTCTGCCCCTGGTGCGGGCGGGCGCAGACGTGGCGCTACGATCACTTCCAGAATGCCTGCCCGCATTGTGACCGCGGCGTGGACGACTGGATGGCGACCTGCCCGTGGTGTGGCGAGGACGCCACAGGGGGCGACCTCATCCCCCGGGCGCTGCGGCGCGCGCGGCGCCTGCTGATCGTCTCCCGCATCCGCGACTGGCACTACCGCGTCGCGCTGCGGCCCGGCGTTTCGGGAGTCGCGCCGCGCGCGCCGAAGGTGATCGAGCTCGACCGCCGCTACGTCACCGGCAAGCGGCGGCGCGACGAGATCTCGTGGAACATGCTCACCGGCCTGCTGCTGCACGAGCTCGGCCACTCATTCCTCTATCATCACTGGGCGTGGACGCGCACCGGCCGCTTCCGCCGTGCCTTCGGCGAGGTGCGTAAAGCCTACCGCGTGGTGGACGAGCACTGGGTGGACTTCGAACGCCGCCGCATCGCGACGACGCTCACCGATTACGTCAGCGCCTATGCCGGGACGCATCCGCAGGAGGATTTTGCCGAGACGTTCCGCTTTTACGTCGCCCGACGCGGCCGCCTGCGCGAGCTGTTCAGCGAGTTCGGCCGCAAGCGGAAGGGCGTGCGCGTCTACGAGAAGTTTCTGGTGCTGCACGACTTTGTGAGGAGTCTCAGGGGCTGGAAATGAACAGAAAGACGGTGGAGGTTGGTCGAGGTTGGTGAAGGTTGGTGAAGGTTGGTGGAGGAAAGCGTAACCTCCACTATCCTCCACCAACCTCGACCATCCTTCACAACCTCGCGGGCGTCAGCCCGCGAAGCAATACGCGCAGCCTTTCTCCTGTGCCCGTGCGACCGCGAGCACGCCCGACGGCACGACCTGCACGCCCGGGAGCAAGCCCGCGACCCACTCCGCTTTCACCGCGGCTGCATCCATGTTCATCTTCCCCGCGACCACGCCGCTGTAGATTGTGAGCGCCACGTTGCAGCACCCGACCTGGGCGCCGCTCGCGAGCAGCGCCTCGAGACCGGTTCCCGGGAGCGGTAGCGGCATCACCTTCGCAAAAACGTTGCGCGTCGCCGGCGCGTCGCCGTCCTTGATCCCGAACACCTCACCCAGCTTGTACTTCGCCCACAGCGCGTCCTGGATCGCGATCGGGATCGCCGAATGGCGGAGCACGATGACCGCGGAGTTGTCTGCGTCCTTCGTGGCGTAATTCTCATTGTTGCCGTTGAGCCAGACGCGCGGCCAGACCACCGGCATGCCGCTGTTCGGCTCGGGCGCGTCGAAGATCATCTTGTGCTTTCCGTTGATGCGATTGAGCCATGTCTCGAACGACGGGTCAGCTCCCGTGATCGGGTCGTGGCGCGACGGCTGCGCCTCGAGTCGAAGCGGGGTCAGCCCTGCGACTCCAGCGGCCGCCGTGGCGGCGAGACGACCAAGAAACCCACGCCTGTACATGCGAAGCCTCCTCAGTGGTGTGACCGTGTTGGATATGCGACATCGGGTGGTGGATCGCCGTTGGGCCAATCGTTTTCCTTGCCCCGGAAGTCCGGCCGGGGATGCGCGTTCACGAACGCCGCGACGTCAAACGCCTGGCTGTCCGTGAGCGTGCCGGGCGTGTCGAACGGCATGTTGCGACTGATGAATTCGGCGGCGGTACGCACGCGCGTCATACCGGCCCCGACGTTATACGACTCCGCCCCCCACAATGGAGGCGCGCCCGCCGTGCCCTCGCCCGCCGCGCCGTGGCACTTGGCGCACGACGCCGCAAACACCTGCGCACCGGCCGCGGTGTCGGCCTTGAAGGTCGCCCACTTCTGCAGCCGCGCGCTCGAGCCGCCGGGGGGGGGCGGGGGCGCCACCGTCACGCCGCGCGAGAGAAACGCGAAATAGGCGACGATGTCGCGCATGTCCGGCCCCGCCGGATCGAGCGCGGCTCCGTTCATGCTGCGGCGGAAGCAATCGTTCACGCGGTATTCGATCGTCTCGACCACGCCGCTGCGGGCCCGATACTGCGGATACCGCGCGAACACTCCCATCCACGAGCCGGTCTCGCGCCGCCCTTCGTCCAGGTGGCAGCTCGTGCAGCGCAGTGTGTTGCCCACGTGGCTCGGCAAGCTGTCCCGCGTCGCGGTGAGCAGCGCCCGACCCCGCCGCACCGCATCGCCGTACGGACCCGCGGGAATGACGGAGTCTGCAGCTGCTGCGGTGCGCGAGGGAGCGGCTTTCGAGCAACCAGCAAGGCTGGTGATGCCGAGGAAAACAGCGAAGGTGCTGGGGCGCACCCGGCGAGATATACCGGCATTTCCGCAGGCGGCAACCTTTTGTGCGGTACGCCTATCCAAGCACGCGTATCCTCCACTCAGGATTGCTATGATTGCGCCGCTGCTTGCTTCCCTGCTGGTCGTCGCGCAAAACCGCCCCGCCCTCGATTCGGCGACTGCCACGCGGATCCTCAATCAGCTCAAGGTCAGCGATTCGGCGGTGTGCGCGCTCGCCGGTGAGGCGCTCACCAACTACGGCGGCTTCTGGGGACACAACTTTGCCGATCCCGGCATGCCGATGCCTCAGCCGATGCCTACTCCCACCCCCATGCCGATGCCGGGCGGCGGCGGCATTGGGGATTTCAATGTCAACATGCACGAGAGCAACCGGCACATGGATCCGGCCGTGTTGCGCGCCTTTCGGGCTTTCATTCGCGACGACAATCGCTGCGTGCGCAATATCGCGGCGCGTGTGCTCGGGGATCATGGCGGCCGTGAGTACTACGACCTGTTCCTCGGACTGGTGCGCGATCCCCGGGCCGATCTGCGCGAAACCGGAGCTCTGGGCCTCGGCGAGATCGAGGATTCGCGCGCGATCAATCCTCTGAGCGACGCGCTGAGCCGGGACGAGAATCCTGCCGTGCGTGCGATTGCCGCCTGGGCGCTCGGTCAAATCGAAGAGAAGGTGGCGATCGAACCGCTGGCCCGCGCACTGAACGACCGCGCGTCCGAGGTGCGCCGCACGGCGGCGTGGGCGCTCGGTGAGCTTGAGGATGCCCGCGCCGTTCGACCGTTGAGTACGGCGCTGAACGATCAGGCCGTTGAGGTTCGCCTGGTCGCGGTATGGGCGCTCGGAAAGATCGAGGACAACGACGCGGTGCCCGTGCTCGCAACCGCGGCCAAAGACCGTGACGCGCGGGTGCGCCAGCAGGCGGCATGGGCGCTGGGCGAGATCGAAAGCGCACAAGGCATCGCGACGCTCGAAGCGCTGATGCGCGATTCTGACGCGGACGTGCGCAAAACCGCGATTTGGGCGCTCGGCCAGATCGAAGATGGCGGTGCCGTACCGGCGCTTGCGTTAGCGCTGAAGGACAAGGAGGCCGACGTGCGCATCCTGGCGGCGTGGGCCCTGGGCCAAATCGAGGACGGGAACGCCGTCGAACCGCTCGTCGGGGCGTTGAAGGACAGCGACGAGGATGTCCGCTCCACCGCCGCCTGGGCGCTGGGACAAATCGAAAGCCCGCGCGCTCTCGACGGGCTGACGGCGGCGCAGCACGACGAAGTGGGCTCGGTGCGGCGTGCGGCGACGTGGGCGCTGCGGCAGATCGACAACAACGACGACATACACGTGCGCGTGCGGCCGCGCGTGAAGATCAAGCCTTGATGCGTCCTCGCTCGACGATTTGAAAGTAGTCGCGCAGCTCCTCGGCCTCTCGCGAGTCATCCCAGCCGAGGAGCTGCTTCATTCGCGCGGTGACTGCGGGGATGACCGACTGGGCATGGTCGGGAACTTCATAGAATAGATGCAGCCGTCGGACCAGGACGTCCTGCACGCGGACCGCCATCTCTCGCTCGACGGCATAGGTGATTTCGGCCCAAATCTCCGGGCGGCCCGCGATGATCGGTTGGCCGAGCCGTCGATCACGGTCCACGAGATTGAGCACGGCGGCCGTCTCGCTGCCGTAATACGCAACCAGGTGGCGGGCCGTCGCCTCGGACGCGCCGCGCGCCCGCGCGGCCTCGACGAGCACCTCGAGCTCGGCGGCTTCCCCACCGGGCAACGGTTGCCGGTCCGTGGGGACGCGCGGCGCGAGCGGACGACCGTCCAGCTCGTGCAGGCGCGCGGCGACGCGATCCACCACGTCCCGCGCCATCACCCGATACGTCGTCAGCTTGCCGCCGGCGATCGAGATGAGACCATGCGGGCTTTCGAGCACGCGATGCTCGCGCGACACCTGCGACGGATTGGCGTGATCCTCGCGCAGCAAGGGACGCAACCCCACCCACGCCGACACAACGTCATTCGAGCCGAGGTGCGCATCGGGAAACGCCGCGTTGGCTGAGCGCAGCAGATACGTCACATCGCCGGCGGTCACCCGCAGCGCATCGGGCGAGGAGTCCGCGTCGGTATCGGTCGTCCCGATGTATGAGAGCTCCTCCCAGGGCAGCACGAACATCACGCGGCCATCGATCTGGGAGAGCAACGTCACCGCGTGCTCGTTGGCGATGCGCCGGCGCGGCACGGTGACGTGCGCGCCTTTGGTGAGCCGCAGGATCGGCGCCGCTTGCGGGTCGTCGAGGCGCCGCAGCTGGTCGGACCAGGGGCCGGTGGCATTCACGACGACGTTGGCGCGAATGCTCGCGGTCTGGCCGGTCAACACGTCGCGCACGATGGCGCCGCGCACGCGTCCGTCGGGCTTGAGCAGCGCCGTGGTCTCGACGTAGTTCGCGGCGAGCGCGCCGGCACGGACGGCGCTGCGCACAGTCGCGATGACCAAGCGCGCGTCGTCCGCCTGAGCGTCGTAGTACAAAGCCGCGCCGATCAAGCCGCGGTTCCGCAATCCTGGCTCGACGCGTCGCACTTTTTTGGCGCGGAGCCAGCGATGCCAGCGCACGTTGCGGAACACAGACAGCAGATCATAGAGCCACATCCCAGCGCGCAGCTTCCACGCGGGCAACCGGCCGCCGCGATAGACGGGAAAGAGGAACGCGAGCGGCCGCACCAGATGCGGCGCGATCTTGAGCAGCACGCGCCGTTCGCGGCTCGCCTCGAAGACCAGGTGGAACGCGCCCTGCTCGAGATAGCGAATGCCGCCGTGGATGAGGCGCGACGAGTGTGAGGAGGTGCCCGCGCCGAAGTCGGACTTGTCTACGAGCGCCGTGCGGAACCCACGCAATGCCGCATCGCGCGCAATCCCCGCTCCCGTAATGCCGCCGCCAATGACGAGCACGTCTACCGGCGTCTCGACCATGGACGCCCAGGCTGCGGCACGCGTTGGCTCCAACTCCCCTCCACTATCGCCGGGTGGTAGGTTTCGACTTCGCCTTCACAGGCTCAAGCCTGCGCTCGGCGATGCATTGTCCTTAAGGACAGTGTTGGCCGAGCCCAGGCTTTAGCCTGGGAATACGGGAGGAGCAATCTAATGCCCGGTCTCAACGGACGGCGCGTCGCGGTTGTCGCGGGCGTCCGGACGCCGTTCACCAAAGCCGGCACGCTGCTGAAAGACGCGCGCGCCGTCGATCTCGCGCGCTATGCGGCCCGCGAGCTGCTCGAGCGCACGAACTTGGACGGCACGGAGGTCGACGAAGTGATCTTCGGCCAGGTCGTGCCGTCGGCACTGGTGCCGAATGTGGGACGCGAGGTGAGCCTGCTGCCGCAGCTCCCCAAGGAAATCCCCGCCTACTCATTGAACCGCGCCTGCGCCTCCGCCAACCAGGCGATTACTGCCGGCCAGGATCAGATCTCCCTCGGCAATGCGAACGTGATCATCGCGGGCGGCGCCGAGGCGCTCTCCGATATTCCGATTCTCGCCTCACGCCGCCTCGCCGACATCCTCGTGGAAGCGAGCAAAGCCAAGTCGCTCGGTGCACGCATCAAGACCTTTGCCAAGATCCGCCCAAGGGATCTCGTGCCTGTGTCGCCCGCGATCGCCGAGCCGTCGACGGGGGAGTCGATGGGCCAGTCGGCCGAGAAGATGGCGAAGGAGAATCACATTTCGCGCGAGGCGCAGGACCGCTGGGCGCTGCGCAGCCACACGCTGGCCGCCCAGGGCACGGCCGACGGACGCCTCACAGCGGAGATCGTGCCCTGGCTTCCCACCCGGCCCGGCGAGGCGATCGTCCAGCAGGACAACGGCATCAGAAGCGACACGTCGCTCGAGCAGATGGCGAAGCTCAAGCCCGTCTTCGATCGCCGCTACGGCAGCGTCACCGCCGCGAACTCCTCGCCCCTCACCGACGGCGCCTCCGCCGTGCTGCTGATGAGCGACGAAGCGGCGCGCGCGCTCGGTTATGAGCCGATCACCTTCATTCGTTCCTATGCGGTTGCCGCCGTGGATCCCGGCTGGCAGCTGCTCCAGGCACCGATCTTTGCGGTGCCCAAGGCGCTCGAGCGCGCGGGCATCCAATGGAAGGATCTCGGCGTGATCGAGATTCACGAGGCCTTCGCATCGCAGGTATTGTCGAATCTCCAGGGCTTCGCCGCCAAGGGGTGGGAGATCAACGAGGACATCATCAACGTGATGGGCGGTTCGATCGCGATCGGCCACCCGTTCGGCGCCACTGGCGGCCGTCTCGTCACGACGCTGTCCAACGAGATGCGCCGGCGCGATGTGCAGTTTGGGCTCGTCTCCGTGTGCGCCCAGGGCGGCATGGGCTTCGCAATGGTGCTGGAACGCCGCTAGTGTCGACGATCGCTCCTCCGCAGTCGCGCACCGCGCCCGCCGTCACCTGGGATGTTGACGACGGCATCGCGACCGTCGTTCTCGACCTCAAGGGCCAGCCGATCAACGTCATTTCGCGAGCGGTCAAGGATGAGTTCCTGGCCTGCTTCGCGGCATTGGCCGACGACGCGAGGGTCAGCGCGGTCGCCTTTTTCTCCGGCAAAGCCGACAACTTCATCGCAGGCGCCGATATCGAGGAGTTCGTCACGCTCAGCTCCGCGGCCGAAGCTGAACGACTGTCGGCCGGCGGCCAGGAAATGCTCGACCGGGTGGCGCGCTTTCCGAAGCCGATCGCCGTCGGCATTCATGGCGCCTGCCTCGGTGGAGGATTCGAGTTCGCCCTTGCGTGCCATTACCGCGTCGCCACGGACCACCCCAAGACACAGATCGGCTTACCCGAAGTGCAGCTCGGCATCCTGCCGGCGGCCGGAGGCTGTCAACGATTGCCGCGGCTGGTGGGTGCACGGGCCGCGCTCGACATGATTCTCGCCGGGAAATCGGAACGCGCCGCCAAAGCGTTTCGCCTGGGGATGGTGGACGAGCTGGTCGCGCCACCGATCCTTGCCGACATCACACTCGCCGCCGCGCGGCGCATGGCCGGCGGCTGGCGGCCCAAGAGGAAGCGTCCCGGCGGATTCCTGGGATTCCTGCTCGACGGCAATCCGCTGGGCCGGCGGCTCGTGTTCCGGATGGCCCGCACGCAAGTGCTCGAGCGCACCGGCGGCCACTACCCGGCCCCGCTCGCGGCCCTTGAGGCCGTCGAGTACGGTCTGCGGCACGGAATGGCGGAGGGATTGAAGCGCGAGGCGCAGCTGTTCGGCCAGCTCGCGGTGACGGACGTCTCCCGCAAGCTGGTGCAGATCTTTTTCGCGACGAATCAACTCAAGAAGGATCCGGGCGTCCCGAATGCGCCGCCTCCCGTGCGTGTCGAGCGGCTCGGCATCATCGGCTCGGGCTTCATGGGGTCAGGCATCGCGGGCACCGCCGTCGCTCAGGCTGAAGTGGACGTGCGCATGAAGGACGCCGACCTGGGCCGGGTCGCGCAGGGCATTCTCGCGGCGCGCGCGATTCTCGACGACCGGCTGAAGCGACGTCGCATCACGAAGTACGAATACGCGCGGCTCGTCGCGCTGCTATCCGGTGGTGACACGTACACAGGCTTCGGTCGTGCAGAGCTGACGATCGAGGCGGTCTTTGAGGAGCTCGGTGTCAAGCAGCAGGTGCTGCGCGAGGTTGAAGCGGTGCTTCCCCCCACGGGTGTGTTCGCTTCCAACACCTCGACGATTCCGATCACGCGCATCGCCGAA